>Ga0075472_10000001_pt1 | contig 93891 bp, 135 predicted proteins | sample DEB19_08_DNA_3_FD_77014 | JGI IMG/M metagenome (GOLD analysis project Ga0075472, IMG submission 77014) | Aqueous microbial communities from the Delaware River and Bay under freshwater to marine salinity gradient to study organic matter... | ecosystem: Environmental > Aquatic > Marine > Coastal...
AGTGGCAGCACGTACAGAACAACTTCCAGTAGCCGAAAACGTAGGGGGAGTATGAGTCGCAGAACCAGAACAAGTGGCAGCACGTACAGAACAACTTCCAGTAGCCGAAAACGTAGGGGGAGTGTGCGTTGCAGAACCAGAACACGTAGCCGCCCCAACAGTAACGGCTGCTGTGCCGGAAGCAGAAGAAGCAGAAGGTTTTGGAAATGGACGCGAATACCTTGGTGTCCGAAATAAATCAAACCGAGTCTGCGGATCGTAAATCGCCATGACCTCTGGGGCAGAGATCGCCCGGCGATACATCCGAAGATCGAAAATATGACCTTGCCAGAAATTGCCGTAAGAAACACCAGATTTATCCGCACCCGCAACAATAAAGGCTCCGGTACTCAGATCAGGGTCACTGCTCTGTGTGTTTTGACCATGGAAGATTCCATTCACGTAAATACGTCTGTCGGTAGTGCTATGCCACACACCACAGATATGAGTCCATTTAGACGTTGGAACTGATCCATTAGCCGAACTTACTGATCGAAAGACGTTATTGTTGACTGTGTTGATACTCGCTAGTCCGCTGTCTTTGTCTGCCCACAGATAGTGGGCATACCATGATCCACCGTTGTCACGACCCATCCACCAAACAACACCGTTCGCGGTTCCCCAAGGACGAATCCAAATGGATACTGAGAATGGCGGAGCAACCGGGAATGGCTGGGGACCGTTTTGACCTCCAGTAGCACTGCCTCCCGAATAGGTCAAGCCGGTCATGTAAACGCCAGAACCGTCAAAGAATGGAGCAGCGAACGGAAACGCGGAGCCAAACGGACCGCTTACATGGCTGGCGTCAGGATAGGAGCGACCAGAACCATTGAGATTAGCAGTCTTGAACCCAGATACATACTCCCTAACAACACCGCTTCCCGTTCCGTGCGGGTGAGCCCCTGGATACCACTGGCACAGACCGAAAGCCTGAAGGCTGTCACGATTGATCGTGATCGGCCCATCAATAGGTAATCCGTAATTTGGTCCGTAGAGTGGCATTAAGCGTAAGCATCCGTCTTAGGTTTACACTTAAGAGTCCAACCTAAACTCAACGTGGCATTCGTTTTGTTTTCCACAAAGAATTGGCAATTCTCTGTAATCGGCACGTTGGGGCAGGAAAAGTACCCACTGGAGGCTGCCGTATAAGGGGGAATAGAAATCACCCCCACGAGTGCAGAAGAGTAAGCCGGGGCAGCCGTTTGAGGTGTCGGGGCATCATTTGTTCCATCAATGTCCAAATCTCGTCTGTAAATGTTCAAAAAATTGGACAGGCTAGAAATGGAACCCCCGAACGTCCCATACAAGGCAACATCCACCACTGGATAATTGAAGTGGTTCGAGGAGGCCAATGCCGTTGCAATATCAGCCGTCCCAGACATGGAGCCGGCTGCAACACTGGCCCCATTGGAAACCATTGTCATTTGGGTACTGGAGGCGATTGTTCGGTACGTGGGCATTTCGCTTTATCCTCCCAAGATTTGGCTAACTGAATCATGGTGTCCCAACGGTACTCAAACTGACCGAGGTGTCCCACCATCTTACTAGCATCGTGATCCACAAGACATGGAAACCCTGCTTTCCTGGCCCGACCGAAAAATGGATTGTCTTCCGTTGTGTAAGTATCCAGTTCCGGCACATATTCTGGCAAAAACCACGGTTTCTGGGTGTTACGGAATACTCGTGTTTCGATCAAACACAACCCAAAGCCGATATAGGCGACCTCTTGTAAACCGTAAGAATTTGGCGTTGTTGGTACTCTTTTGGAGCCATCCAAACTTACAGCAATGAAATCAATGGGGAGCTGCTTAAACGTATAGTTCACCCCCACAATCGGCTGTCTCCGCCCCAATAACAAATCCACCGCTTGAGGTTCAAATGTCATGTCGTCATCAATGAACAAAATATGGGTGCAATCCGTTTGGAGCGCCTCCAAAGCCCCTTGTTCCATGAGGTGTCGATTTGGAAGGCAAGGCTTCCCATAGGTAGCACAAGAAGACAACGCCTCCCGATTAGAATGGATCACCGAAGATTGTTGGAGTTGAAGGGAAAGCCCAATCGCTGCCGGCTGTCTGGTACGGCAACCTCCCCCAGCGAAATAGGCGATGAGGGAAGCAATAGAAAACGTAGTCCTTCCCTCCACCCGCCCCGATGTTGGAATGCCAATCAAAATCTTAAGTTCTTCTACAACCATTTCCCACCCACCTTTTCCTACTTACCTTAGGCCATAATTTCACAAACGTCCGACGCCGAAAGAATACCCTCCCAAGACAAAGAGGCTGGCGTTGGTTTGGACCCGTCACCACTTGCCGTGGAGGCCAGCAACTTTTCTGCAATAGAAGCTTGTCGTCGCATCACGTTGCGACAATGAGCTTTGTGAGCCGTATCCTTCGCGGTGGAACCCGTAAAAACCACGGCAAAAGCTCCTGGAATGTTTTCTTTGCTGGGGTCAATAGACCCCGAAGAAAATAACTCATCCCAGACTTTCATTTGCTGCAAAGAACAGGCAGCAAAAACCGTCCAGTCCCACAAGGTACCATCACCACTGCGGATAGAATAAATTTCCTGCTTTGTCACGCTCCTGCGAAAAACCCAAAGAGCTGGACTAGCAGGAGCGTTAAGACTATCAGCAATGGCTTGGTGTCTTCCTGCCGCGTGATGCCCGGCCAACGTAGGGTCCGCCAAGACAAAAGTCTTGAGGGTCTGTTTTTGGAGGGGAGTGCCTTCCCACATTACCGAATTTCCTTATCCTTGGTAACAGGTTCGCGGTCGCCGTTCAGCTCCCAAACAAACCACAAGAGGTGGAACAAAGCATTCTTCAAATCACCCGGAGGCAACACTTGGAACAAGCCTGTTCCAGTATTGTTCGCACACAAATTCAGCTCACTCTCCCAAGGAATGGCATCCCACAACTGGCGTCGCAGGTCATCCGTAAGCTCCCGAGACTCGGCTTCCAAGCCAGATGGCCCCCGAACCCGAAACTTAGAGCCTTTGGACTCCGGCAAATCCCACCACAACCGAACGCAAGTAAACAGCTTTTGAGCCATTTCTTGAAGTTGAGGGTCTTCAATGCCTTCCAAAGTTTTCTTGTACTTTTCCAGCAACTCGTCTGTAAGTGGAGGGGCAAAACAAGCCACCGTATGATCTTGATTTCGTGCCCCCAACTTGATTTCCGTCGCCATAAGATAAACCCCTTTCTTCTTAGCTAATTGGAACGGTAACCGTAAACGAACCAATGGCGATCGTGCCACCAGCCACAATCACGGAGTTGTTGAATGAAAGATCCCCACTCCCCTGACCACAGGAACCATCCGCGACCACGGTTCCATCACTGTCCACCAAGGTAAAGCTCAGTGCCGTTCCACTGGCGTCCGCCGAGGTGTCGCTGGTAATCGCACTCGCCGTGGCAACACCCGTGGCAGCATCCCCAAAGGCTGGATCACTGCTGAAGGGACACGTACCCAACAGATTCCCGTAAGCCCCTCCCACGCTCCCCGGCTGGGACCCATCATAGACCTTGACACTACCCGCCGCTGCCCCAGCGTCAATGAGGTCCACAATCCCATTACAAGCAGCATTTCTAGCCGCCGTAGAAAGTCTTAAAGCCATATCAGTTTCCTTTTAACCCCGCGATTAAAACTTCCAACCTTTGGAGTTGGACAAGAATTTGCGTTTGCTGGTCCCGAACCTCTTCAGCTCGCTTTTCCAAAACCTCCACTCGTTTCTTCCACTCAATAGAAGGGAGTTCGCTAATTCTGGCGTCAATAGACTTGAAGGCCACCGCTGCTTCCGTTTTCGTAAAACCCTCGCTCTGTCGAAACGCTCGGTTTTCCACGGCCTCAATAGAGACCCAACCTAAGACCCCAGTAAGACTCCCGGCCAAAACCGGAAGCGACCATCGCATAAACCGTAACAGAACTCCATCTACCGCTTTACTAACAGAATCAGAGTTTTCCAATTCTTGTTGCGGTTTCATTTCTGCCCTCTACTTTCTCGTTCATGGTGTGAAACAAGCAAACTAGTCTACGAAATTGTTGGATTGGTCCTTCGAATCTTCTGGGTATTGAGTGGTACCAACAACTGTAACAGAAATAGACTCTAGTTTCTTGCAATCCTTTTTCGTCACACCCCAAATCAACTCTACTGCTCGAGGGCACATATTGTTGAAAGCTATTGGATCTCCTGGAACAGGGTAAGCATCCTGGGTTTCCGTATCGCCTACAAAAACAATCAATGGCTTGTGTGCCGTGAGCAACCACAAGCCATTGGTTCTTCGCGTTAAATACCCGCGGATCATTTGCCCTTGCTGGCCTTCAGTTCAATGGCTTTCTTTCCCAAGCCCACGAGAGCCATGGAAATTGCCTCTTCAATGGCCACAACATCAGGATATTCCAACCCACGGTAGTGGCTCGTCATGGTAGCCCCTACAGAGCCGTCCGGCTTAATAACCTCCATGGTAAGCTTCAGCTCCATTCGTTCTTCTTTTGGTTCTACTGGCATTTTCTTAATCTCCTTCTTTCTTCTTAGTGGCGGCTCCGGCCTCCACCATACGTGAACTCGTGTCCTTCCCATCGACGACCAACCTACCTAAGAGTCGTCCAAATGTAATGGATTGGCTTAAGTTTGAATGAATTGGAATGGTGAGTTGTCCGTTCTTACCAGCAACAAACTCTTCCAATTTCTTTTTAGACTTTAGGCCATCCTCTTTTTCTTCGCCCGTAATTTCTGGAGCCCAGCAATCAAGTAGCCGGACACTGACCCGCACCGTTACATCCACTGTAACAGTATCCCCGTCGTGAACCGAGACTACTCGGCAAGGAAGAATGATAAACCCTTGAGCGGTACTTCCATCTTGGGCAAATACGTAGGCAAGAAAACACAACACAAAGAAACAAGACAACATGGAGGAGGCTACTGCGGACTTCATTAAAACACCAACTTTGTAAAAAGAAGCCCCTGGGGTGGCAGGTTGAAGGCAAATCAACTGTCGCACGGGCTGGGATGCGACCCCCAGGGGCTCCGGGTTTTCAGGGGTTCGGAATAGGGGGCATCAACCCAGTACCACCCACAAAATCGGGTCTCTCCTCAACAACCGGCTGAGGAGCTGGCTTCGTTGCCAAGTAAGTAGCCAATCCTGCGGCTGGTCCTCCTAAAGCTAATCCAGCTCCGACCAACCCTACTTTCGCTAAAGTAGACAATCCAGAACCTTGCGTTCCAACCCCTGACGGAGACGATAATGGGGCGGGTGGTTGCTGGTAATAATGAATCTCATCCCCTACACGAATACCCATAGCGTCCCCTTCTTCTGTTAGGGAACTCGAACTGTTGGGGTCAGTCATACCCAGCATACTCGCCTGATGATTTTTGGTCTGTTCCCGTTGGGACTTCAGTAGCTCCTGGGCGTCCTGAAGCATCATGGCCTCGTGCGCTTGCCGAATTCCCATCCACCTCTCCAGTGCCTTTTCCGTGTTGCTTTTCAAATTCGGCAACTGCGGCAGAGACTCGTTGGGCGGTGTCGTGGAGGTGTTTTCTGAAGCTACCATTTTTGAAAGCCCTTCTTAGGTCTTGCTGCCGGGAGGCCGCTAGATCGGATTGATTAGCGGCCTCCCGAAGTGCAGCGAGCCGGGCTTCGTTAGAACTAGTCACACGAAACCCCTCAAAAATTACTTCCCGTCCGGCGAACCGTATTGGGGATGAGGGCCTTGGATGTATCGCACACCCAAGCCCTCAGTCAAAGAAACATTCGACTTACCTTCCAGGTAGTCGTACCGAAGGTTCTCCGCATAATGCGCAGCACCGTCGGCTTGCCGCTGAGCTCCATTCATTGCATGGATCTTCAGCATTCCGTAATCTTCCGGTCCCATTTGTAGGACTCCTTCGATCACTCACCTACTATTCACCCAACCCTGCGAAAACAGCGTTTACCGAGGCGAAGTAGTGTATTGTTGACCCCTGATATCCTGAAGCCGAATTGGCCCTGGATAGGGGTAATATTGCTCACCCACCAATTGTCCATAAACGTCATACCGCTGAACGTGAATTGGTGGAAGTTTTTTAAGGATCGCGGCAGCAATGGCATCCATATCAATCACCGCGTCTTTGCCGGCTGGCCCCCGTTCCCCTGCTGGTCCGGCTGGACCTTTTTCTCCGGCTGGTCCGGCTGGTCCCTTAAAACGTGGATCACTCGCCAATTTCTCCACCAACTGTCCCACCAGTTTCTCGGTATCCAATGCCGGAGCTGGTGGCTGAGCCACTGGAGGAGTTACTGGAGGCTGTTGAGGCACAAGAGGAGGCGGCTGAGTTACTGGAGGCTGTTGGGGAGCCTGAATGGGGCTCCCAGGGGTTCCAATGGGGACAACAGGAGACCCCGGAGCACTTGGAGGAGGTACCTGAGAAATAGGCGATTTAGGAGGCATCATGCCCCCGTAGTCCCCACCACCATAAGACGGCTGGGACGGCCCGCAAAACCCACCAAAACAACCCCCACCACGACTAAAAATCTGGCGGGCTTGGGGGTCCACCTCAATAAACTCTGTAACCCATTTTTGAGCAAGGCTACGAACAAAGCTTACGGGAGTGGAAGCACTTTCCTTACGACTACCACCTCCCCAGTTCACGGCAGTTAGACGACCCTGCTCATCAAACAACCCACTGCCAGAGTCACCACTAATAGACTCCACACTAGAATCCCACACTGGCACACCGGGAGCCCGATGGCCACTGATTTTCATGAACTTCCCTGTTCCTTGTTTTAGTACAGAATCCCCACCATACCCAAACAAGAAACATGGCTTCGCCGGCTGAGGGTCTTCTCCCAATTCCACCCATTCCACGTCTCCTTGTGGAATGTAGATCAAGGCTAGATCCGCTTGGGTGTCTCGGCTTACAACGTACCCTTCCCACCGCTTGCCCAAGAGTGGATGCAAAACTTCAGCCCGGCTGGCTCGGCCCACCACATGAGCATTTGTCACAACAGCCCATTTAGAAATGCCCGTGGAACTGCCCCCACTTCGCCCACCACCACCAGAATTAACCCATACTCGGTAACTGGCTCGGGCTGGATGGGATTGTGCTTGGGCTACAGCCGAAAAAACAAACAACAAGCCAAGAAGGAACAAACGGTTCATCGAAAAATCCCCAAGGGGTCCAACACCTTTTTCCATGGAGGCGTTGTGTCCACCAACACAGAGGCTCCCTCCAATGGAACCACTTGAACAACTCGACCACGAAATCGGTTTTCTCCAAACCAAGCCGGCTTCAAAAGAAGCACCGATTTCCCAGGGATACCTAGAGGAGGCTGCATAGGAGGCGGTGGAGCCTGAATTGGAGATTGGGCTCGTACGCTTCCCACCAACACCAACACACAGAGCAAACAAATCAAGTTCTTCATCGCTATCTCCTTGCGCCAAACTTTGCAAGCCCTCGACTTCCCGTGTACCCGAGAGTCGAAAGGACCATTAACGCCAATGCGATAAGACGCATATGACGATCACTTTCCACCAAGCCACTGACGTAGAGGGCACAAAGAAAATTCGTTAAAAGAGTGAGCCACCACTCTGTCGTCTTGTACCCGGGACCAGACCCATTAGAGGAAGACACCTCTGCCTCTAATGCAGTGGAATCTAGAACCTCTGGAGTTTGATTAGACTCTGCCATAAACAGCCAACCCTCCATATACGCCAAAACTTATGTTAGGGATTCCAAGTTACTCATCAAACACAACTCCAAGAGACCGACGAACTGGTCCCCCATGAGCCTCCATAATTTCCAAAAACTCTGCTGGCATCTGTTGTATTTCTTCTTTGGTAAGATCTGTCCCATCCAACACCAACTCGTCTTCGTCCATAAGCCGACGAGTCCCTGAATCCAACATGGCCATCGCCCGGGGCAGCATCAAAACAAGAGCCGTCCCAACATCGGCGTGACCCGTTTCGTCCGAAACAGCCTCCAGCCGAAGACCATAACTCTTTTCCACAATATTAAATTTTCCAAAGTCAGCCCGAAGCCTCCCCTCTAAATCTTCGTAGCTCTCCAATCGCCGACTGGAAATAAGCGATTTCAATGTATTCGCCATTTCATTAAGATTCTTACCCGAAAAGTTTACTTGCTCCGTTTGGACCCCCATGCGTGCGAGACGTTGCATCATGAGTTTAGCCTGATGCGGGTCGTAACAAAGCCTCTCCACCCGAAAATGCCGGCAGAGCTTTAAGCAAGAATTTTCAACATCAAGCAAATCTACTTCCCCCGTCTCGGCTGAGGGTTCCCACGCTCGAATTAACACCACTCGAATTAACTGGAGTCCATAATGAATTCCAGCGATTACGAAACCCGCATGATCATGGTTGACCCCAACATCTAGACCAGCAATATACCTCCATTGGGGAATAGGTTTCGTAAGCTCCTTAAGTTCTGGTTTGAATATGGAATCAATGTCACCCTCGTCAAAGGCATCCCCTTTACCACTAGCCCATTGCCCCCACCAAAGACGCTTATAACGGGAAGGGGGATTCCGTCTTCTAGCGTCTTCTAAACTGGATTTGGAATGCCAAGGGGCTGGCTTATCCCAAATAAAAGTTCTCCAGTCTGGACTCGCTAAAGCGTTTTTGCGAAGAATTTCTGCTTTAGTCCCACGAAAACCAGCATTGGTCGCCAAAATAACGACTCCATCTGGCACCCCATCCGCATTATCCAAAAGGTTTTCCACGAACTCCCACTTCGTAACGTGGCTCAATTCGTTGATCACCAAAAGATTAGGAGTTTCCCCGTGGGAACCCGCCACGTCCGCAGCAATGATATCAATTTCAGCCAAACCTCCCTTATGAATCACTTTATTGGCTTGGAGCTCAACAAACTGATCCAACCACGGGTTCTGAAAAAGAATATCAGAAATACGACGTTTGATAATAGCGGCCTGATCCCGATCAGCCGCCCCAACTTGAATATAGAGTGGTTTCTGGGGGAAGCAAACCAACCAAAGCAATGAGGCTCCAATGTCCCCGTCTTTAGAAGCTTTCTTGGTACGCTCAATCCAAAAACGACGCAAAGGAGGCATTGTGCCATCCCGAACAGCGTGTAAAGAAGGAGCTAGACTGGCGAAGGTCTCCTGTTGAAAAGGAGCCAAGCAAGACCCCAAAAGACGGGGACCTTGACCAGAAGGAATTTTTAGACCTTGAATAAAGAGAGTAAAATCACGTGGACAAAAAGCCCGATAGGCTTTTTCCACTTTGATGGATTCTTCTTCCCAGTCTGTAAATTCAGTTTTCTTTTTTCCTGCCATAGAATGCTACAAAAAAAGGGACCGGATCTCTCCGGTCCCCTCTGACTAGCTGAGGAAACACTACAACTAGTCAACACACAACAACAGGAAACAACACCCACCTCCTCGGAACCGGACTTTTCCAAATTACCAACGCTTTAACGTCGGGACAATCGGACTCTGGAAAACGACCGAACCCGAACCCGTGTAGAAGAACGGACATTCGAAAATCCAAGACCCCAATCCACCCCACTATGGGCCTGAGCATGAATGCTCACAGCATGTCCCCCACTGTACCCGAAACCCACGCAAGGGGCACCGCACAGGAGATTTGCATTGTGACCACCACTCCTGATCCACATCTGAATGGAGCCAACCGGGTCAGAGCCAATCGCCACATTCTCGTTGACTCCCCACGAACTATGACGCATTACCCCAGCGGAAGCATTTGCTTCTGCCAAGCGTTGGGCTTGCCGGCAGAGCCCTAGATCCAAAACCTGCCGAACCAAACCATGCCGCTCCCGATGTTGGCAATGGAGTTCGTACATCGTCTGGATTTCTTGGGTAACGCACTCGCACTTCTCTTTGGGGCATTGGCAAGCCTGTTCTTGTTTCTTGCAGCCACAAGAAGGTTCCGCGGCTCCCAAGACACTAGCCCAACAAATCCCCATGCCCACCAACAAAGATCGAAACATCATCCATCCTCCAAAAAGTAACGTCCTAATCGGTAGACTCACACGACGAGCCCAACCGGAACAACACAAAAAACAAGAAGAAGCTAAGCGCCCCAAGAGAGATCAAAAGGTAACCAGCCAACAAGTAATCCTGTTCCACTGCACTGTCACGAACCACAAGACCGCCATAATAGGCATGGGTAAGAAAAGGACTCGCAAACAACACTTTCCAAAATCTCATCACTAAAACCTCCATGAAAAATTCTTTGGACGGCTAGTGGGGCTTCCCAACCGTCCAAAGAAAGCCAAATGTGGAATTGTCGATTCTATTTCTGTGTGTAACCTCCCAGCTGTGCGTCTATTGGATGAGATAGTAATTGCCCCAGCGTAGACAACCAATGGCCCTACGCAAGCCACGAGTCTTCCAAGCTCTTACGATGTGGGCGATGGAGCCTCGCAAAAATGACCACCCGTTGGTCTTGGGTTACCCGGAACCACGTACAGAATACTCGTCCCCACAGTAATCGGTCGGCCTTCTTTGTCAAAAACCGCCAGATTAACGCAAGTATCGCTCCAAACGCAGACCACCAACCCAAGCAGAGCCGAATGGGGCTCCGGCTTCCCCGGCGGATAATAGTGAACAGTTTGACCAAGAAATGGTTTCACTTTTGTTTCCTTAAACGATCAAAAGGAATTGGTGTAAACAGAGAAAGCCTGGAGGAGCGACCTCCAGGCTTTCTTGCGTTCTTCAAAGCGTCCCAAAGCTATGTCGACCTTAACCTGGAACCACCCCTAAGAACTTGGCAGTGTACGTGAGAAGCCATTTTTGCTCCCCACGAACTGCTGCCGGCCGCGCCGACGACGTTCACTGGCAAATAATATGGAGAGGGGAAACGATTTGGCTGGTTTTCATAATTAACCTCCTTTCTGCTACTTCTACCTTGGGTTTGAGAAAAGGCACCCTTTTTTTCAGGGCGAGATTTAGGATCACCCCCTTTCAACGCAAGTTGAGCTGAGGCATCTTAAACTCCTTTGGCCTTATGCTAACACATTCGGACCTGAGTTGCAAAACAAACTCACCCCACCAACCGATGAATCATTTGATTCCGAACCGGGTTGAAACTCAAATCAATTTCCCAAACGTCGGAGCCGTCCTGGACTTCACGCATGGGACCCACTGCCTGAATACGTGTTCCGTCCAAGGACTCCAAACAATTGGGGGAGCTCACGTACATATCGGCCAGCCAAGAAGGGCGACAACCAATTCCGTTGAGGTATTGCATTAACTCGTTACAGACCACCACTGTATTGCGCCAAGAATCATTAGAATTGGCGCCAACAGGACCTTCCACTACGTACCAGGGGGAAGTGCCAAATCGCCCGGAGACTTTAATTCCCAAACGATCTCCTGGCAAAGACACCACCTTCCAAACTGGAACGGATACCTCAGACTTGAGTTGCCCACCCATAATCCACCTCCTAATCACCTTTCGAAAAAGAAAGGAAGACAGGAGTAAGTATATCACAAGTTCCAAACAAAACAAGGAGACCACTACAAAATAGCGGTGAGAGTTTTCCCATGATCCACCCGCAATGGAGTACCACAACCAGGACATTTGACTCCTCCATTCTTTTTCGTGACTTCCAAGTAATTGCCGCAGGCTGGACAATGTCCGGAAGTGCGGTAAGAAATGGCTATGGTCACCAACAACAAAGTCAAGATCCAAAGAGGTGGAAACAAGAAACCCACAAGACCAGTCAACATAGCCAAAAACAGACTAAACAGTCTTGTAAAGAATCCCATACGTCGCAAAGGGGTTCGTAACATGGCAACACTTCCCTATCCAAAGCGGGAGTTATCGCCCATCATTGGAGGGGCGAGGCGTGAAGAAATCGACTGCTGGTACCGTTCCAACGTATAGTAACCAAAAAGCTCAGAAAGCCCCAACATACCTTTCGTGTTAATCACACTATTGGGGTCCGACGGATCTTCAGACGAAGGCATGGCCTTGAGTATATGCCCAGTTTCATCACCCATTTCACCATCCGCGTAAAATTGGAACGGAGTGGGGCTCACAAACGTACCATCAAAAACTTCCGTAATCACAGGCACTCGGCTCATAGGGTCTGGAAGCGCCAAGTTATTCCAACAGGCTGACTCCACAAGCAGAGTGGGGATCATTGCAATGTCGCCTCCTGTTTTTTCTTCAATGGCCCCAAACTGAGTGGCCACGAAAATCATGGGACAGTAACCCATTTTTACGAGGTGTTTCGCCAGCCGAATCATGGTCAGGGTGGACTGTTCTGCCGTGTCAAAGTTAATGTCCACACCATCTGCGTCTTCATGGTCTGGAGCCAGCGGGAAAAATGTGATCACCCGCATATCAAATCGACGCCACTTTTCCACGCCAAGGGCCTTGTGCTCAGGACAAGAAGGAACGACTTCTTTTGCATACAACTCCTCCACAGTAAGGAGTGGAACACACCCCACAGAAAGGATATTGAGTGGGGAGGAAGAGCCTTTGTCGTGGAGCTCCTTTAAGAATGCAACCGTTTTTTGGACCATCCGTTGTCGAAATTGCTGGAGCTGCTGAGTCACAACTTGATCAATGGAAAGATTCGACCATTGGCTGGTGTCTTTTGGCAGTTCGCTCATTTCTTATCCTCCTTCTTTTCTTGGTGGCCTAACCTAACTCACAACCATGTTCGGAACTGGCCCGCGAAACTTAAACAGAAATTGGCGCCTGAATAAAGGGATAGGGATCGTAATCAAAAAACTCAATATCCGAAAACTGAAAATCAAAAATGGATTCCCGGTTCTTTAGCTTTAAGACAGGCAGAGGTTTTGGAGTTCTCTCCAATTGCTTCCAAGCCTGAGCCAAATGATTACAGTAGAGATGAATATTCCCAAAAGCAAACCGCAGCCGAGCCGGGGCCAATCCGCAGACCTTGGCGATCATGTGCGTGAGCAGAGCGTAAGAGGCGATATTAAACGGAACCCCAAGAAAAACGTCGGCACTCCGCTGATACACTTGGCAAGACAAGTCGCCATCGTACACGTCAAACTGGAATAAGAGATGGCAGGGTGGCAAATGCATCTGTTCCAACTGGCCCACGTTCCAAGCACTTACCACGAGCCGGCGACTGTTGGGGTCCTCCTTAATTCGCTTTATGACGTCTGCTATCTGGTCAATGTACTTCCCCTCGAGCGTTGGCCAACTTCGCCATTGGACCCCGTAAACAGGACCTAGCTCGCCATCGCTATCTGCCCATTGGTCCCAAATCCGAACCCCGTTTTCTTGGAGGTAAGCGATATTGGAGCTCCCTTGCAAAAACCACAAGAGCTCGTGAACTATTGCCGGGATGATCATTTTCTTAGTGGTTAAGAGTGGAAAGCCTTCCCGCAAATCAATATCTAATGCCTCCCCAAATAACCGAAGAGCCCCTGTCCCAGTTCGGTCCATTTGGTAGCAGCCCTGAGTCGTTACCTTATACAGCAAATCCAAGTAAGAACGCATTTATTTTACTCCGAAAAATGAATACAGTGTTTTCGCTCACAACGAGCGTGAAAATGATTGTTTTCTGGGGAGAAGACAAACCGCAATACTTGCCCACAAAGGGGACAGGACATCTCCCCATGTTTTAGCTTCCGAAGAGTGGCTATTTCTTTCGCCACGGCGAACCCCAACACCAGGACCTCCACTAAGAGGTCTTGAACTTTCTTTTCTACCTTAGTAGTCACTCTTCTTAATCCTGGCATGGGAGTAATCTGATACCTATGTGGAATTGATTTTGGGTCGTCCGGCACACCCAACCTCACCTAGAAAAATGTTCTGGGTAGAGCCGGCGATTAACGTCAATGGACAACCAGCTCGTCACGTAAAATTCCACACCGGAGGTGAAACGGTGAGAAAACTCCTTAAGGTCCAGAACAGGGGTAAACCGCTCCCGTGAGACGTTGCGGTCGTACTCGTGCTCTGCGGGGTCCTGGCCCCAGTACACAAGGCTAGAATAATCGTGGCCCGCCCAATTGGAAATGCACCACTCCCTCCCTTGGTAGAGAACACGGCTGCCGAGCTGAACCCGCCACAAAGAGTTCCAGCCAACACGAAACGCTTTGCAACAGTAAACAAAGGTCCAGAAAAAACGAAGGAGCCTCAATTTCCAAGGCTCCTCCAAATTTCTAGCGTTCTCCCATTGGATAATTGGAATGTTTTTGAGCACCCACCAAAACCGACTCCATATCAACCACATCGTTAAATCCCATCCCCAAAGAGTCCTTGCATTCTAACTGCCCGAACCTCCCGATAATCCAAAACGTCCCCTGGAGCCCACACGATTTTACACGTAGGACAACGCATCTCGTGGTCATACTCATAACCAGCCCTCCACTTCCCATACTTACGGCATAAGGGACAGTAGGTTGCCGGCCAACTGGCGTCCTGTTTATGGGCTGGATGAACGTCTTGCCACTGGGTTTCGTCCATAGGGTTATAGGTAGTCATCTTCGTCCTCGTCGTCATCAATCACACTGGAAGCAAGTCTGTCCAACACAAACGAAATGTTTTGGAGCTGTTCTTCCACTTTTTGAATTTGGTGGATTTGTTGTTTGGTGAGCTGATTCCGCTCTTCCAACAACACCTGAGTAACCCGGTTGTTCTCCAAAGTTTCCTCACGTGCCCCCTTGTTCGTGAGTCCAAGCATCCAGCCAAGACTAATCCCAGTAACAATGGCACCGAAACTAACTCCAATGCCCCAAATCAAAGCGTCCAACAAAACTGCCATCTTGTTTCCTTTCTAAAAGTTCTGTTCCCACAAACAACACAAATTTCCCGCCACCAATATCGTAGTTAGCTGTCGGCGTCCAAAATAAAAGCCAGAAATTTCCGCCCTTTGTAAGTCACCTCCCGAACAGAAAAATCATCATCAAAAACGGGAATAAGCTGCCCTTCCCACTCAAAAAAACAGGGGAGATCCCCGGCCTCCCCTCGCGTCTTTTCCACTTGTTGTTGTAGCTCTTGAACCGTGAGTTGTTTCGATGACACTGGCATTAAAAACACTCCTACAAAAAAGTATCAGACCACTTATCGCAAACGTCTTCCGAATCCACAACCCGCTCCGCCCACACTTTGTCGTAAGCATCCCCTTCTAGTATTCCAACTTCTACTCCGTCCAAATAAACATGCGGAGCGGTAACAGGGTACTCACTTTGCCCGTGGATTTCAATTTTATCCCCATAAAAGCAAAGCAAATCCAACTTATAGGCAACCAATTTGGAGAACACACAAGAACCACAACACCGGACATGGGATTGCTCGTGGTGAGTTACTGGTCGTGTCATTCTTCTCCCCTGCCATACCCAAACCATTTTCTAGCCATCTGTACTGCCTGTCGTCTCGCTAACTCACGAACCGTGAGAATCCTCTTGTTCTCTTCCGGTGTCGGATCGCACGTCCCGCCGCACTGGTAGCAGACCACGCGACAGAAACATGATTGCGTTTCTTTCCATGTCGCAACTCGCTGGGCGCCACATCGGCGGCAGATGTAATCCATCATTCGTTCGCCTCCGTTCAGGCTTTCTTTTTGTCGAGAAACCTGTCGAGACCTTCCGCAACGCACTTATCCACAGCCTTCTTGACTGCGGAGATGATGGTGTGATCCATCATTGCCTTGACGGAATCGCTCTCAAGGTATTGCTTCACGGCCTCGCACACCAAAGAGTCTGTTGCCGACTTGATGGACGCCATAACCTCAGGACGCAGGGTAAACTTGGAGCCCCAACTGGCGTTGTTCCAGTTTCCAAGTTGTTGCTCGATAACCTGACGAGCGATTCCCCTGGCTTCGCCAATCGCTCGGTCCACTTCTTTCTGCATCTGCGATTTAATTTCAGGGGTGAGCAAGGCCTCCGAATACTTCTCCCGAATCGCCTTCACTGCGGCATGGGATAGCTCGATCATAGCTTCGGGATCTGCTTCCAGAAGCCTTTCTAGAACGGGAACGGTTAAGCGAATTGTAATAGTCATTCCTGCGGCCCCTTTCTCGTTGGCTTGCGAGTGTCTATCCTTTTAAGAATCTCACCAGCGATTTCATCATCGGTCGAGTTCTTGAATGGGTTTGGTTCTGCGGCATTTCGCACAGCAAGAATATATTCCTCAGTTTGAGCCATCGCTTTCTTCACGAGTTCATTACTTTTACTTTCTGGTTTTCCGAGGTTTGCAAGGAAGCCAATAGCGTCCGCAATTCCTCCGTTATCAGGTATCGCAAGCTTGGATAAAACCAGATTTTGCAATTTGACTTTATTGGAAATCATCACTTCCCCTCCAAAAACTTGCGGACACGACTATGCCAGGATGCTTCTCCAAATGTTATGTTGACTTCATTATCTAGCCGCTTTTGGATTCGATGATAATGCTCCCGCAGCAACTCCACCGCTTCTTCGAGTGCTTTCGCTGTTTCACGGGATTTCGCCATTACCACGGCATCTTCGTAAGTTCCCTCTTGCATCCACGCAATTGCGTCCACCACATCATCTTCGTGGGGTGTTATCGCAATTCCTTGTGGCCCATTTCCAAATTCGTCTTGTTGGGACGTGTCTACAACAACATGCCACGGAACAAATGCACTCATGACCCTACCTCCCAAAGTCTGTACGGCGGATGCGAATAGTGTAGAGATAAATTAGCTCCCGAATGGAGCTGTCGGGGTAAACATCAATACGGACCCCATTGTGGAGAAAGAAACCACTCCTCCAATTGAACTGCCGCAACAAACGAATCGCCTCCTCCCCACGAGAGGTTACTGTTCCGTGGGTCGCAATTTTTGAGGTTAAATCCATAAACGCCTCAACCCCGCTACTTAAGACTTAAGGAGTTTTTCTAAACCTTTTTCGACCTGCTTATCCACCGCTTTCTTAACTGCGGAGATAATGGCGTGATCCATTGTGGCCTTGGCAGAATCACTCTCCAAGTATTTTTCACGGCCTCGTGCACCATCGTCTCCGTTGCCGATTTGAGGGACGCCATAACATCAGGACGTAAGGCAAACTTGGAGCCCCAACTGGCGTTGTTCCACTGTCCAAGCTGTTGCTCAATTGCTTGGGTGGCAATGATCTTGGCTTCGCAAATCGCTCGGTCCACCTCTTTCTGCATCTGTGCTTTAATTTCAGGAGTAAGCAAAACCTCCGAATATTTCTCCCGTATCGCACCTACTGCCGCATGGGACAGCTCCATCATGACGTTGGGGTCCGCTACCAGAAGACGCTCCAAAACAGGAACAGTTAAGCGAATTGTAATGGTCATTCAAATTGTCCTTTACCCTTGTGAAAATGGAACTACGTTTTGCCCCCGTCTTCCCTTGTACCACGCCATCCTCACTTCGTTTAGTTCTTGCTGGTCGCCGGCAAGATAAACCCCCGCAAGGGATTCTTGGCACTGAGAACACTGGATACGGTAGGACAGGGCTTCCCCAAAATACTTGGCCGGACAGTCGCACTTGGGGCACCACTCCACTCCATAATCGTTCCCATAGTTGTGGCGGACCTCGGAAACCCGCCAAGCATCCTCAAACCCTTCCCGGTAGCCTTCCAAAAATCGGGTTCTTCCCAACCAGTAAAGAAGCCCCACGAGTGGGACCGCGTACATCAAAAAATCAATTAGGGAGTTTAGAAAACCCATGATCACGGTACCTCCTAATCAACATTTAGAAACGCCATACCTGCTTTCCAAGCTCTGGAGTTTTCGGGGGTTGTTTTCTGGACTGTCTAATTTTTCTAAGATCCCTGGCTCGCAATCGTTTGTATTCGGGGTCCCCATAGACCTCTTGAAAGGCTACCCGTGGGGTCTTCCCTGCCAGCACCCCGTAACAAAAACGGAGCAAATACTCAGCATCCGTAGGGGTCGTCTTGTATTGGAGTGACGTGTTGCCCCCTCTTTTGTTTTTGTCTGGGTTGGTGCAATCCGCCGTAAACAAGAACTGCCCGGCAGCCAGAGCACTCTCCCGCATATCTTTTCGGTACGAGACCACCCGGCGAATACCACTCAAGAACCCTCGCATTCTCATTTAATGAACTCCTCCCAAACTAGTTATTATCTGAACGAGACAACCACGCCAGAGTCCCTATACACCAAAGAACATGAAAAATAATTAGAACAGCACGAACTCCTTTTACACCAGATGCTAATTCTAACTGTCCTTCAGAATTAGTTGTGTGCAACCAGAAAGGACCATAGACAACCAGCCAATCTCCAGCCAATAAGGTCCCACTGATTCCTAACACACAAAGAAGAATTACACCGAAAAGCAGCAAATACTCAAAAATGTCGTAAAGAACTCTTCTCATTTTTTCTTTCCTTTTCGTAGTGCCTTCTTGACAGTCTTTTTCTTTCTGGCCTTAAGTTTTCGTCGTTCCAATTCCACCACTTTTTCTAGCAGTCTAATCATGGCATAGGGTTTCTCCAAATCATACGTGGGATGTCCATCCGGCTGGCACGAAAAACAAGGTCTTCCACCATTTACTTGCAACACGGGACAATGACCACAAGAATAACCGGGAGCAAGTGTCTTTTTCCAATACCTCTGGCAGAGGGAGCAAGTAGTGGTGTCAAAGTAAAACTCCTTTAGAAGCCAGCCATTTTCCATAATGCCCCCAGACGTATGCCGCAATTCGTATTGGCTTAAATTCTTAGGGAGGAGACCCTGCCATTTCTTAAGGGAGTGGAGAGCTGCCTCCAGAGGCCCCTGCCGAGCCGCCGTCCCCGCTGCAATGGGGTAGAACTTTTTCTTCCAATCCCGTAGTCCCAGTTTCTTTGGTGTCTTGGCCTTTTGGTTCGGTGTCTTGGGTTTGCTGGCGATACTTGGCTTGGACTTGGTCGATTTGCGTACGGACATAACAGCTCCAATCCCCTTCCACAATGCGTTGCACTTGGTTCCATAACTCCCGTGGCACCACGAGTACCACGGAACGATCATCCCCGCCAGAACACTGCGACTCCTTTGCAAGCCCTTGGATGAGCTTGGACAGTGTTAATTTCTGGCACAACAGACTAAGGTCATACTCGTCATTCAAAAACTGCACTGTACCACAGTGCCATTTCTCCATCTTGGGGTAGGACTCAAAGTGGTCAATGCCACAAAAAGGGCACGGTCCTGGCGTCGTGTTCTTTTTCTTAGTCTTCCCCACGGCAGAACTCCAAAAACAAATCCAAAAGTTTCCAAAACGCCAGAATCACAACAGTCACCCAAAACAAATCACCCATCTAAGATCCCTCCAAAAAAAAACGCCACCCCTATTATCGTAGGGAGTGGCGTTTTACCTCATTCGCAGCCGGCTCGGGACTAAGCGTAGTACCGTCGCACTTTCCTCCAAGCCTTTACCGTCTTTTTCATGCCGGCAAAAATCAAAGCCCGGCACAAAATCTCGTCGGCTTGCTGATGGTTGTTTTCAAAGTCGTCCGTATGGCAATTTTCCGAGATCCGCTGAGCGTAAAGGTCGTCCATATCCACAAGGTCGGCCTTCTGTTTCTTTGGTTTCGTTGTCTTCTGTTTCTTTGTCGTCATGTAATCCACCCACCGTAAGAACGCAAGTAATGGAACTCCACCCCCAGAAAACACCACCGCCATTCCCAATGCCCTTGGAAAGTGGAGAACCACTTGGGTACAAGAGCAAGCGAAAGTTTCGCCGTATAACCCCCATGAGCTCCAGGACCAGGAAGAACACACCAGACCAGCCGCAACAACCGAATTTTCCCAGGGGCTCTTGTTCCCACCCACTTAAGAAAATACTGGTACGGTACACGATCATCGCCCAACAAAATCATGATTCCAACGCCTCCTTTACTTTCTCCCACTTGGAACCAAACCGAACTTTCATTACCAAATCAAACGCCTCCGGCATGGTCATTTTCCGTTCGCTTCTCTTACACGCCACACATTCCCAGTACCCAAAGCCATCGCGGTAAGCAGCGACTTCCAACTCCCCGCCACAACTACAGCCATTGGCGATGCGCAGCCGCATATACATGAGGCGTTTCTTTGGTTTTACTTTCATTTTTCTAATGCCTCCCTTTCCTTGTCCAAGTCACGGACAAGGGCAGCATTCTCCGTAAATTTCTGGGGGTATCTGGCTTGCAACTTGGCGATATTCGAAGCCATAACTGTTTCCAAGGTCACCCCCAAAGCGTCACAAGCGAGAGCGACGTACCACATCAGGTCCCCTAGTTCTTCCACGCAATTCGTTCTATCCAAGGGTCGTCCGTAAAAAACAAATCGTTTCAGTGCATCCGTGAACTCCCCCACCTCTGTATCCATACCTTTGGAGGCATGGTCTAACCGGAGGACACTTATCGCCCGCCGAATCACTTCGTCATCTACGGGGGCTTCCGTTCGGCAAGCCAATTCCACATAGTTTTTGGACGTAACACTCATAGGCTGCATTCCTTTTCAAAAGCATCGTTTTCTTCTGTCGCCGTAAAACACATTAACCACGTTGCCAGCAAAATGAAATAGCCAGCAAGGTCCAAATAGGTATCCCCTAAACTTTCGGATTGGACCAGGCTCTTGTTTTTATTTTCTCGCAATTTCTTAACTCGTTGGAGCTTGTCCCCAACGCGAACAAGCATCGCCTCCTCAGGGTTCACATTTGGCACGAGCATGGACGGCTGGAAAACACTGGCTCCATAATCCGAGTTTTTGCGAATAAGGGTCGCCACCACGTGAACACCCATCTCGGCAAGGGGTAGCTGTTGGAGGTTTTCTTTGCCCAAGAGGGTTCGGCACAAAAGCTCCAAATCCCTTTCGGCTGTTGTCTTGGGTCGGCCGGCCTCTGCTTGCCCTGGCGGTCCCCAAGACGGCCAAATGTACTCCAACGTAGGTGGGACGAAAGATCGCTTGATTCCATTTGCTGCCAGAAAACAATTCACGCAATCCTCGGCCCTGCGAGTCCGTGCTCCTTGCAAATTATTCATTTGCACCAACTGTTCCAAAAGGGGTCCCCGCACAACCCATTGGAAAAAGGAGTGAAGAAGCGAACTGACCTCCAAATGGGTCATGGTCGGCTCTTTTTCTGGCGTAGCGTCTTTACAGTTCTGTTTCTCTCCTAGTGGGAGTGGGGGTTCTACGGCTGCCACGGGCACCTCCTGGTAAGTCATTTCTTTTTCTGGTCCTTCCCTCTTAATCTTCCCTTGTCCCACATCACTTTGGAACAATGGTTCCGCGAGGGGTCCATCCGCTATCACGTAGCCTCCATGCACCTGCTTTAATTTCACCACGTTATCACTCGTCATCGCTTTGTTCTTCCTGTTTTGCTTGTTCTTTCAACTGAGACCCAAGACCCAACTTGGGTTTCTCCACCGTCCGTCGCAAATCCTCTAACGCCAGTTTTGCCCGCATAATAGCTTGGGGGTCCCCTAACTTGGAAGTGTCCTCCGCCAACAAATGGCCATGGAGCACTTTGCCGTCCACCGAAACATTGGCCTTCACCTGATGCTTCCGTGGACGATGGTTCCCCTCTAGTCGGTTAATCTCCTTAAGACAATTTTGAATTACGTTAAGAAACGCTGGGTCCCCCGCTTGTCCTTTCACCTTGTCCGTAGTGACTTCTTTCTTAACCACCCCCTCTCCATCACAAATCTGGCACACCTTACTTCCCCTCCCTGGAATCTTACTCTCTTTCCGTCCCAATCCATTGCAAGTCTCACAAGGCACCTCTTGCATCTGGGTCACCGTCTCCCTGGCATCCTGCCTGCTCCGTTGGTAACCCTCTGTTGCCACTTGGATCACATACTCCAACTGTCGTACACGGTACACCCTCCTCTCTAACGTCGTATTGGGTCCACTTCGAGTCCACGAATCAAAAATAAACTTCAAATCCAAGCTAATCGTTTTCTGGGTGACTCCAAACTTAGCCGCTAGTTGGAGTTGATTCGTAATTCCCCTCAGAAGACACTCCTCCAACACCAACAACCGTTTCCGACGTTCAATGGAAACATCCTTATTCTGACGATGTAGTCCCATTTCCGGCTATACCTTTCTTTTTCATACTAAAGACAAACTCATGAGTTATTATTTTACTCATGAGTTTACCCGTAGTCCTACTGCGTCCAACAACTGGGAACGAACCACGGGAGAATGATCCGGATTGTCCCACGTGGCATCCACAATCAACAACTGAAGCCGGGGATGGAGCTTCATAGATGCCGTAAAATTGGGGTGCCACCGTTTTTTGCCTGTTGCAAAGAATTCAAACCAGACAACACGCAAGGGGGACCAACTGCTTATGGGAGTCACATGCAAGATAGCCCGTTGGTTTCGAATCTGGGTGGGAACCAGATCAAATTCGTAAGTATGTTCCCCATGAAAAACGGCTTGTTTCAGGAGATCACAAAAATCATCCACATTGGTAATCCCAGGGGACATTATTTTTCCTCCCGCAATGGAAACCCACAATCGCGCATCGTCGTACAAATCTGATTCAGAATCACAGGACCGAAATTACGAATGCCCGTCAATTCCCGGAGACTACAACGGGACAAAGAACCTACGGAGCGGACGCCCCACTTTTCCAATTCATTCAAAATCCGTTGGGAGGTAAATATTTCAGAAAGTGGGGAACCAAATTCTATCGTAGGTGGTTTCTCCCTCACTTCCAAAAAAATCTTATCAATAGCTCCCTTAGCCGCATTGATATCCCCTTTCCACAAATTGATCTCCACCATCCGCAAACACTTCACCACCGCCCATTCCGGCATGGGATCGTCCACGGCAATTGGAGGTTTCTTTTCTTTTTCGATACGCACAGCCACATGAATCTCCCTACTCAATCTTGAGGACAGTACCACAACGAAGTTGATCGCTATGGGTCACCATAATGATTTGAACTTGTAACCGCTGGGAAATGGTTTCCAACATCTCCCGCACCCGCCCACGATATTCTTCGGAAACATGCTTAAACGGCTCGTCCACTACCAAAAGACGTCTAGGGGCGGGACGGCTCAGGACAAGGCAAGCCAGACGTAAAGCAAACGCTACCACGTCCACCACACCACCACCCGCCGCGTCTAAAAGCCCCACTTCCACCCCATCGCGTATTAAAGAAAAATCGGCTTCTGTTTTTCCCCGTTTTCGCTCTAAACGGATTTGGAACTGGTATGGGTTATCAAACACCGCTTCCAAGCAATGAGAAACAATACTGGCGACTTGTAAACAGGCATTTTCCTGAACCTTTTGCGCCACCCGTTGGAGAATGCCCTGAGCCGTTTGAGCCTCTTCCCAGGCTACCTGAGCCTCCTGGAGACGTTCCACCTCCTCACGAACCTGTTGACGAGCGTGATCCCATCTCGCGGTCTGCTTCTGGAGTTGTTTTTTCCATTTCTTGAGTTTCCCCGTCGAGTTTGGTACTCCAAGCATTCTCAAACTCCTCCAATTTGGCTTGGTACTGTTGTTCCAGCGTCCGCAGTTTTTTCTGCATTTTTGCCAACTGGGTTTCGGCCTCTTCCAAAGTATCGCAACCAAACTCAGCTTGGAGTTGGGAGAGGGCTTGCATGAGCGCCCCACTGGCTTTGTCCATTTCCCTTTGGAGGCGAACGAGCTTTGCCTGGAGCTCCTGATACCGCTGAAGCGTTAGATTGGAGTTCATTTTGTGGTATGGTTTTCTAAAGAGCGTAAAATAAGGGTGCGAACCGTTTGGGACACCCGGGACAGTTCTATCTCCAAAATGTCCTCATATCGCAAACCAGTGTAATCTTGCTGGGAGGATACCCGTTCCAAGTGGTCAGTAAACTGCTCCAAAAAGGTAGACACATCCACCGTTTGGCAAGCCTTTTCCGCCATTTCTGGGGCCGGCACTTGGAGCTTCTTGCGTTTTACCGTACCGTCCGAATACAAAATGCCCACGGAGGGGCGAAGCTTGGCCTCGTCCGAACGGCGAACGAAGAGCGGGCCGCAATTGTAGAACAGGGTATTTCCAACACGACACTCAAACGGGATGTGGTTATCCCCGCAAATCACCACATCAAAAGCCCGAAACACTTTCGCGAGCTCTTGTACGTTTCCCAAAGGGTCCCCATCGAGATGGCAATTTTTGGCGTCCGACCAGACATAATGGTGAACTAAAGCCACCCGTAGAGCAGTATGCCCGCCGAAATAAACCTTTTGGACCTCCCTTGTCTTGGTACGTCGTATCAGGTCCTCTTTGGAAAAGCCCCAAGGAAAACCCGCCAACGAAAAAGGGGCAACCTCCATGGACTGGCACAAAGAAGAAGCCAGAACCGCACACTCCCGATAAGAGGTCAAATCAAAAAACGTATCGCACCACTTCATAAGCCCGTAAATGGACTTGTGACACTGGCTTAAATTGTGATAGGGTAGATCATGCTGTCCTGGAATACAGAAAAACCCGTGACGAAACTTCCGCAACTGGAGTAAAGCAAAATGAGCTAACTCCACCGAGCTATTCCAACGGTCAAATAAATCGCCGGCACACAAGACAGGAACCTCGTATTGCGTCGATAACTCGAGCACAGCCCCCAACCCCTGCTCCATAACCCCAAACCAATCGGATTCTTTACGGCATGAGGGAGTGGTCGATTGCAAATGGACGTCCCCGCACACCACGGCTAAAGGAACTGGTTTACTTTCTTTTTCTTTCATTCCACGCACCTCCGCACAAAGGACATTGGCCTTCTTGACGTTGGCGATCCAGCTCTTGCTGGACTTCGGCACAAGACTTTCGGAACTGATTTAGCCTTTGCTGATAAACCGTCACAAAGTTAATACTGGACGTGAGCCTAGACACCGAGCTTTGAAGAGCTTTTTTAGCCGCAGCAAGTTTTTCTATTTCTTGCTGGCGTCTCACCAAATCTGGCACATGACGAAATTTCTGTTGGTTACTCTTAATTTTTTGAATCGTGTTTCGATTAGAAGCCAACTTTTCTATTTTTGTTCGTAAAAGAGAACACTGTTGTTCCAACTGATCCAAGTCTTGCATATCCCGAGCACAGTCTTGAACCCACCGTAAAGACTGCCGTTCTTGCTTGGCCTCCGTTAATCTTTCTTGAGTAAGCTCCACCACCAAAGATTGCCGTCGCACCTCACTGGCAATGTTCTTAAGGGAGGTGTCAATAATTTCCAAATCTACAATCTTGTTGAGTTCTTTACTCACTTGGCCGGCAGACAACGTAAGCCAAAAAGGGGAATCATGTTGGTCTTGAAAATTGTACTCCGAAACATTTAGAAAAGAGGCAATAGGAGCCGGCACCCCCGCCCCAAAAGAAACAAAAGCCTCCTCCCCATGATAATAAGCATTGGAGGCGGGTTGTCGGAGCCGGGTAATTTTCTGGCCATCCACTACCAACTCAACAGACACACCACGGGCACCCGAACGCAAGAAAGAAAAACCACCCGGTTGATTTAATGCTACCCACCGTAAAGCCCGAATAATGGCTGATTTGCCACAATCCGTTGGCCCTACCAGAGTGGTTACCGTGGAGGAAAACTCAAGAACAAGTTTTTTATGTTTTTGAAAATTCCGAACCGTCAACTGTTCTAACATTAGCGGAACCTTTCTTTAAGTTCTTCCTCCGCCAATTGGAGCAGTTCTTCTTGTTCCTTAAGCCACTTTTGGAAACGGTTAAAACAGAAACGCCGACCAGCCACGGAAACAGTCTCCAAACCAATCGCATTTTTCAAAAGCTTTGTCGCCAACTGAAATTGCTCTTCAAGAGTCAGACCCATAAAACACCCCTATCTCTTTAGTGGTGAAGTAAGTTTGCAAATTCCCGCTGGTTTCATATGTTCTAAAAGATACTGTAGACGAAATGTTTTTACCACGTCTACAAGAAACGGAAACGAAAAAGACAGGGATAATGGAGGCTCAGGAATGTCTAATAACTCAAATTGGTACTGAGGCATAGAAACCAGAATTTCACGGGCATCCCGTTTGGTGATGAGCCACCAAGAAAGCGAACCAGAGCTTTCCCAAGCCTCCGTCGCCTGTCGCACCCAACCGTACCAAATGGCACAGGACTCTTTCGACCCGTCCACTAAATCCAATGGAGAACCCTTAGAATAACCACGTTTCAATTCAATCGTGGTGAAATCTAAAAGCGGGACTCCAATCGGGTCCATAGCCATAATATCACCATAGGAACCAGCAGTAGATTTCCCTTTTCGCTTTCTTACCGTTGCCCGTGCCCCACTTGTCGAAGTTCTCCAAAACACATCATCCCGCTTGCCCCCTGTCCACCAGCGAGACAACTCCCGACAAATATCCCGCTCAAACTGGGAGCCCTTCCCAGAACGATTTTTCTTTTTCTTTGCCATACTCTTATTCCATAGGGGCACGACCCACAAGACTTGTCATTCCCAATTTACGAGACACAGCCTCCCACTTTTCATTCGTTACCTTATCAGACTGCAATTCAATTGGGAGAACTCCTGGAAATGGGAGGCGTACCAGTTTCAGGTTTCTTTTCCAAAAACTATTTCCCAAAACAATCTTGTTATAAGCCGAACTCTCCGGTTTTAATTTTCCCGCCAAAAACTTAGCTGCTGTCTTTTCCCCCACGCCACGAACTCCCTCAATGTCATCCGTGGCACAACCAGCAATAGCTTTCACATCAGCCCATTGGCTTGGGGAAATCCCCCATTCTCTTTCAAATGTTTTCAATGAAGTCATTTTCTTAGAATGGGGATTCCAAATTTTCACACGAGGTCCGATCAACTGAAATAAATCGTGATCACTACTCACAATAATACATTGGTCTTGGGCCAACTGGTCACACAGAGTAGCGATCAAATCATCTGCTTCAAATCCCCACTGCCAAAAAACATTCTGAAATCCAATTTTTTGAAGTATGGAAGTTCGTAACTGATGAATTTGAGTTTCTAAAGATTCCCGGGCTTCTTTTTCTGGCGCCGTGGCGTTTGTGTACCTCTCCCTCCGAGAAGATTTATATTTCGGATAAATTTCTTCCCGCTTGTCACACCCACGATCAAAGCAAAACACGATATCCGTGGTGCAATGGAGATCCATCAACGTCAACACCTCCTTCAAAAACCCGTAAATGACTCCCGTGGATTTTCCACCGTAAGAGAGGTGACCCATTGTATGGAATGCCCGATGGCACAAGTAATTGGAGTCCACAAGAAGCCATGTCTTAGTCACATCCACACCCCAAAATTCTTGATTATAGGCTTGGAAAACTTCTGCATTACCGTTTCCACAATACCACAATCTGAATTATTCCTGCCAAAAATATGACAAAAATAAGCGGCAGTAGGTGGCTCCGGTCGTGGTGCCACACATTTCATTGCCACCCGAATACAATCCCTTTCAAACCAAGAAAGGGGTAACCCCGTGCGATCGTAGCTTCCATTCGGCACAAACTTCGAGTCATGTGGATCTTGTGTAACCACACCCCAGACACGATTTTTAATGAGTTGAATATTAGCAGAAAACTCCTTAATGGGGCGGCCTTTTACCGACGAAATTCGGCCCAACGCTTTGGAAAGATTCACCATTTCACGTTCTACTTGCGTCGCAGTTTCTAGCGGCAGCAGCCGGCTAAACACAATGCTTGTCTCCACATTAGTCCAAGTAGACTGAAACTTTTTTCTATTCTTGTACCTCATTTCATTTCTCCTGAGTGGAGTCCGTCACATACCGATTCTTGCGAACTAGCCGGCACGCTTCTTGGACCTCTTTCCATGCCCGTCCAACGGCTAACCGCAATTCATCTTCCAAATCATTTTCTTCAATGTGCCGAATCAATTTCTCTCGGGAACCAGTAAAACCGCCGAAACTTCCCGTCTTAATAATCCCACGATTTTCTGTAAGCAAATCCTCACCAATCAAATAATCCACACAACTCCCAATATCATCCACTCCCAAAGAATGATAGATGGGAATTTCCACAGTATGGTCTTGTCCGGTGATGCGATTCTTTTTTACTTGAATCTTTACTTGCACTCCAATCTGCCTGGCTTGTCCTCTCACCGTTTTCTTCAACTTTTCTTTCACAGAGGTCCACAACTCCAAACAAGCATAAAATTTGAGTGCGTGACCTCCAGAACGAGTTTTCTTTTCAAACCCGAAACCTAAGTTATCCCGGGTCTGATTGATAATAATAAGAATGGAACCCGTTTTCCGGAGATGGGGTAAAATTCGCCGCAAATTCCCGGAGTTTTTCTTCGCCTTTCCATCCCCATAAGAACCTGGGACCTCTTTGCCGGCCCGATACGCTTTCTTAGCGTCATCAAATTTAGAAGTTTCATCCTCACTGGACAGCACATCCATAGAGTCCAAGAGATAAATAAATGGAGTCCCCTTTTTAATAGCGTCGTCCAAATGGTAGTAAAACTCTTCTACGGTAGAACTGTAAACAGGCTCCCCATCCTCTATCGCTGGAGACTCAAGACGATCGGCCAAGGACTGTCCAAAGTAATTGGAAACATCCATTAAAGCCCCATCTTCAGCATTGTCGTAAATCAAACGGTAACCGTCAAAATTGGGGTTAATCGAGGCTTCTGCTAAACACCCCAAGCAAAGCCACGTCTTTCCGCTATTACTATCCCCCACAAAAAAATAGTATTTTCCTTTGAGCAAGCCTCCCCTTGTACGATTCGAACAGGCCAAGTTCACAAGGGTGGACCCAGTGCTCAGTAGATCTTTATTCTGAATTGGTTTCGATTGCATGAGTTTTAATTGCTCCAATATTTTTTCGGTCGAAATCATAACATTACCTAAAAAAAAGGGAGGGTCCCTATTAAGGACCCTCCCCGAATTACCCACTTCATTTCCACCTACACAAACAAAGTGGGTTTCCTTTAACTAAAATGGAATGTCGTCGTCCTCGTCGTCTTCCACTGGAGGCTTTTTCTTCTTCGGCGGAGGTGCGTCTGGAAGTTTTTTCTTCGGTGCTGGCTCGTCATCGAAATCGTCACCGTCCTCGTCGTCTTCCACCGGAGGCTTTTTCTTCTTCGGAACCGGCACTTCGTCCTCGTCGTCGTCCTCTACATCTACGGGTGGAGCTTTCTTTTTCTTCGGTGGAGGTGCATCGTCCTCGTCACCGTCCTCGTCGTCTTCCACCGGAGGCTTTTTCTTCTTCGGTGGAGGTGCATCGTCCTCGTCACCGTCCTCGTCGTCTTCCACCGGAGGCTTTTTCTTCTTCGGTGGAGGTGCGTCGTCCTCGTCACCGTCCTCGTCGTCGGCTCCATCCTCATCTTTCTGTAAGAAAATGGCCTTCAGTTTTTCCGTGGAAAGAATAATGGGCATGTTGTCTAAACATGGAGCCGATTCTACCAAATCAGGGTCCAATGCTTTAGAGCGCAACTTGAATTGGATGTCCACCACCTCACAAAACGTATTGCCACCCAGCGATTTTTCCTCCGCGGTGATCTTAAGGGTACAACCATCGTCTGGATTGGCAAACCGTTTGAACTGCTTTTCGTCCTCATCCAAATTCCGCAACCGCGTGTCCAGCAACTTGCCGAACAAGTGGAACGAAACATCCCAAAGCTGAATACCTTTATCCGGTTCAGCATAGTTGTAGATCAAAAACAACTGCCGCTCTTTGGGACTCAGTGACTTGATCAACTCCTCATCTGCATTAGGGTCGTCTGCCAAAGACGCCCGATAACTGCAAATAGGGCACGTCTTGCCAGCCGTTTTTCGCGGACAGACGTAAGCATCCTTGTTCGCCCCAATATCCCGGTGAACGAAGAAGGTTCGTTCGTAGTAAAGCTGTCCAGGCTTACAAAAGGGATTTCCCTCACCAGTCGTAAATGGGATGATGTCGAAACGGTAGGTTCCCGGTCGTTTCAATTGAAACAAACCAAGCCCTTCCGGAATTTTCAACGTAGTGCGGTCGAACCCCGTTTTATGGTTCCGTAGCCGACCCTCCACATTTACTTCGCGCCGTTGTTCTCGACGCTCCCTGTCCGTTTTACTCATTTACATTCTCCTTTTCAAAGTAACGGATAGACTGCAATACGCCAAAAGTGACTATTTTCGCCGCGTAAAACAGCCAAAACAACGATCCAAAAAAGACCACCAAGAAACACAAGATCCAACACAAGACCCACAACACACCCGCAACCCACTCCATAGGTCACTCCCGTTCTGTTTTTGTGACCGAATTTCTTACACTCCTTTTCACAATATCCTCTCCTACAGATTTATCCATCTTCGTCACCGGAGTGGCAAAATAATGCTGACCGTGGAGGTTCACCAGATTCTCCAATGACCGCTTGCGATGGTCCAATGCCGTTACAGCCGCTTGTAACACATTGACCCGAAACTTTAGATCCACAACAACTTCTTTCACCTTACGAAATTTCGCATGAGCCTCCACCGCTTGCTCTACCGCTTTTTCCGTAATCTTGGCCAAACCAAAGTCTTCCGGTTCCGCTCGTATCATAGAGTCTAGCTTTGCCCGAACCACCCCCACATTGGCTTCGGCCTCATCCAATAACTTCCGAGCTTCCGCTAACTGCTTGGCATACCGGAAAAAAAGTTTCGGTTGATTTTTCCACTCTTGATCCAAAGCATACTCATCCACTTCCAAAATGGATTCAATGTCTTCGTCAGCCATAAATAAACCTCCACCACCATAATCGGAATGGATTAACCACCATGACCAAGTACATCAGAACAAGACAAAATTAGTCCAGCTTTTTTTGTATCATAGTAGTTGTCTCGGAAACAATTCATAACAAAAAGTGCTCGCTTTACCATCGCTGGAGTCTTGTTGGCAAGAACAATAGAAGAACAGTAACCAAGCACCATCCACCGAATACTTTCTGGATCTTCGGTAACCTCTTTAAGAAGCTTCGCCACATCAGTCCAAGTAACCCTTGGATTAAACAATGCTCTAGCCAACTGAATAGCTTGAGCCTTGGCGTCCACGGACTGAAGCATTTGGAGCTGTTCCGTAGAATTAGGCAGCTCCAAAACCTGTCCTAACAAAACCAATAACTTTCTTGCGGACCCCTCCGCCGTTTCTACCAACCGATCCACCACGTCTTCTTCTAACTGGGCTTCCTCCCTTTGCAATACCTTAGCCACTAATTCTTTTGCTTTAGTGGGTGTGAGAGCCTTTACCGCCACCACGGTTGCCCGTGTCTTAATCGTGGCGATCAACTTATCTGGATCTGTCGTCGCCATGAAGAAATAGACGTGTTTTGGGGTATCCTCCAACATTTTCAACAAAGCATTTTGAGCATCCCCGGTGAGCTTGTGGGCTTCGTCAATGAGCCAAATGCGGCAGGAGCCACCCAAAGGGGACAGACCCATACGTCCCCGAATTTCTCTCACCATATCAATGCCACGGAAATCCGCGCAATTGATTTCCACAAAATCTGTATCTGCACACTCCAACTTATTTTTTAGAATCCTGGCAAGAGTAGTCTTCCCACACCCCGATGGACCCGTGAATAACAAAAAATGTGGGAGTTTGCCCTTGGTCAAATAACCGTTCAACATCGCAACGGCTTGTTCCTGACCCAGTACAGATTTGAAAACCCCTGGTCGATATTTCTTGTAAAGCTCTTCCATTCAAAAATCCTTAAAGTGCAAACTTGTAAATGTCATCCACTTTCTTTTTGTCGTGCCAAGAACCACCTACGGGGGTCACCTCCGCCTCAATCTTAAGGTTTACAATAATCCATTTCCAATGCTCCATTAACCGATCCACCATGATCTCTTTGGCCAAAATCAAATAGTCTTGGACACAACTCACATGCACATCGGCCAAAATACTGTCATGGATTTGACCTACCAACAAAGCGTCCATCTTCCGCCGGCGAAGCTGACGAGAAATTTGAATAAAGGACCAAAGAAGACAATGGAAAGCAGACCCTTGAATCGGGTAATTGATCACGTCATTTCGCCCGTAAATTCCATCAATACGAAATCCAGTTAAGGTATTAAATCCCCCATTTTTCAAGTAACTCTCAAACCAATCTTCCCGCCACCTTCCATATACCTGAAAACGCCGACCCCAAAAATCGTCTTCCACATCTTTCAAATGATCCATGAAAGTTCCCGGTTCTGGCTTGTAATCAGACACAGAACCCAACTTCGTAACTCCCTTAGCCGCTAAATGATCTTTAACCCGCGTCCCATCTTCCAAAGTCAAAGACATGGAATCCAAAGCATTCCACAAATTAACAGCACACTGGGCATAGTAACTCCCATAAAATTCTGGAAAGACGAACATATTCTTCCCACAATAACGAAGCTGCTTAGTGACCTGTTTTGGCTTCAGCTTGTAACATTGAGCCGCCATATCCCGGTGCATATCTTTTCCGGGATTTTCAATGTACTGAATCATCGTGGGGTCTTTGTGGTAACAAGCCGCCACCAAAACCTCTACACCAGAATAATCCAATTCCACCAACACCCGATCTTTCCCACGAGGAATAAAACAAGAACGAATGTACGCCCCAACTTCTTGATCCCGAATCGGAATGTTTTGGAAATTGATACTGTCACTAGAACTGCGGTAAGTTCTAGCTATGTGGAGATTGAAAAAAGAGTGGAGGTAGCCGTCGCACACCTCCCGCTGCAACCCCAAAAGAAAAGTACCATGAAGTTTTTTCCACCTCTCTATTTCCAGAAACATTTTGCAAAAGGGGTGATCAATATTAGCAAGAGTGGCCTCGTCCAAAATGTAACGATTCGTGTCATGGTTCTGCTCCCCCTTAAATCCCAACTCCTTAAACAAAATTCTAGCCAACTGAGGACGACTCCCCATGTTGGCCTTTCCCCCGTAAATCTTTAACCACAATCGCCAAACGTCTGTCTGCCGTATCTGGGCGGTCAGCTGTTTAACACGGCCTTCCACCTCTTGGATGTTAGCCGTCAGACGTTCCACATCTACACAAATCCCATTTGCCTCCATACCAGAAAACTCTACCAACCCATCACGCAAAAGCTGGTAAGCCTCAAAAGTAACTGGTTTCATAGCCAATCTTTCATGGAAATACCAAATTGAACCATTTGCTTTTCAGCAACACGGTACTCCAACAAAGAGTCCAATCCATTGTAAAGCAAAAGATCATGGAGGTTCACTTGCTCTAAAATCTGATTTGTGCGCAAGTTAGAATTATTGGAAGACAGAAACTTGGAAATGTGATCATCGTAACTCTCCGCTCCCAACAATACAAAAGATTGGAACTTTAACCCACAAATTCCAGGTCTGTTATCTAATGCGTGTGCTGCAGTCATCGTACACCACGCCCAATTCTTAACGGGCTTGCCAAACTCCATTCTGGACCAACGATCCTCCATTTTGAGATTACTGGCGATCTTAGGCATAGAAGAACGAATTAACCGTCCCATCGCCGGCACAGCAGCACCACGCCAAGGAAATGCTATGGTTTTCTTCCCATTCCAACATACGGAACAAGACAAAATTTCAGCATCAAACCAATCTGGCTTGAGCATAGTGGTCTCGTAATCAAATGCCACAACACCACCACGCTCTACCATCTTGTCCAAAATTCTAGCCGCCTCATCCGTATCTAAAACGAGTTCAACCTCCTTAATTTCGTTTGGTATCTCGTCATATGGACGACCAGATAATTGAAGGGCTGATTCCAAATGCCGACGAAACCACAAATTAGGAACCGGATCTTTTTTACGGGACTCTAGAGTGCGTAAAACATAATTCGGATCATATGTGGGGCAAATCCAACAATTCCATTTCCGACACGGAATTTGAAATCCAGTCCAACGGCTCAAAATACCAACATCCTCTTTCCAAATCGATCCAATGATACTCTGAACCGCTTCGTAACCCAACAAAAGGATGACTTGTGGCCGCAACTGCTCAATAGTGCGTATTAAATTTGGACGGCAATAACCAATCCTGTCTGAAATGGAAACTTCGACATTCCCCTCATTTTGTTTTTTAGACAAATGACAAATGAGGGCGTTGTCATACCAGTAATCTTCCTCAGGATCACCACCCAAAGATCTCAAAGTTCGTTTAAGAAACTTACCAGTCCGTCCTACAAAATGAGTCCCTTCTAAATCCTCCTCTTTCCCTGGAAAGTCGCCCACAATTAAAATTCTTCGGCGCCCATTACCACTAAAAGACATCTTTGGGGATTTGCAGCCCTTGTAAAGACCACAAGCCCCACAAAGCGGAATTGTGGGGCTTGGTTTCTTACTTTGGGCCAGTGTAGAACCGGAAAAAAAGCCTTTCATTCTACAACAGCCTCTTCAGCTGGTTCCGTTTCTTTCTCTGCCGCAGGAGCACCAAGACACGTAACGTAGGTGAAACCTTTTCCTTCCACCTTCAAACGCTCCTGGGAAATCTCGCATTCGTTATACCGCTGTGTGATCTCAGACAACAATTGGGGTGACACCAAAAAAAGAATAGGCTCACCGTCATACTGGATCTTCTTGGTCTCCGTGTACCAACCAGAAATGCCTTGCCCACGAATCCGCAACTTACCCGGACGCAACTCAATAGTTACTTGATTGGCGTCCACATTTTCTGCAGAAAAAACACTGGCCTTTTCGGCAGCTTCCACCAATCCCTTGGGTAAGGTCGTCTTAATACCACGACATTTCAACAACTTGGAAAGATCTGGGAACTCCTCGATGTAACGCCTACAAGAAAGAATCAATCCAGACGAAGAACGAAAATGCAACCAAGACTTGGTTTCGGAAAACTCAATCATCCCCAAAGAAGTGATGTGCTTAACACTGGAGCCGCGCACCAAAAATTCCTCCCTGACATTAGTCGTGAGAGCATATCGGCACAATTGCGTGTTATCGCAGGCTTCCAAATAATCGGGATGGACATGAACGCATGTCATAGAAAAGAAAGATTCGTCTTTTCCAACGCAAGTCTGGACAATTCCAATTGCCTCCAAAAACTCCGCCGGCAAAGGCTTCCACTTTTTAGGCAACTCTACAGAATCAATAGGGAGTAAGAAATCAGACTCCCGACGAATCCCAAGAGTGCGACGCTTTCCAAACAACTGGATCTCCCCTTCCGCTTCCACCACCTCCAGTTCTTCATCCGGTAGTTTGCGCAGAATAGCCAAAAAAGGAGCAGCCTGAATTGCACCTTCCAATGGAAGGTTACACTCATGACTGCAAGCAATTTCCTCGTTAAACGTAAAAACCATTCCACCACGGAAACAAAAACAACTGCTCTGCTCCACAATCTCCCGAGTGGACAGGCCGGGCTGGACCGATTCCAATTGCTGCAACAACAGCTCACGATTTACCTTTACCACGAACATTCCCTTTCTTCTTCAAGTAGTTTTCTTTCCGCTTGTCCTTGATCATCTTAAAACGCTTGGTCAATTTTCCAGATTGGTACATTGGCCAAAACGTCAACATCAGAGTGCATTCGTTTCTCAAAGCTATTTCTGGCTGAGACCAATGACTCCCATCCCCTGAATAGTAAAGGATCATATGAGACCGAACCCCTTAATGGAAACCCGGTTCTTCAAATGGAATGGAAATGGATAAGCCGGCATCGATTCCACCATTCGTTGGTAAAACATCAGATTTGCATACCGCCTTTCCACGTGTCTCGTCACCACACCATATTCCAAAACTTCGTAAGTGCCATCGGGATTCCACTTCCACTTCCCAAGACCAACTCCAATATCAGACAACCACTTACGAACGATAGCTTTCTCTCCGGAGGATAACGTGAAATAATGATAGCCACGTTCCCTTCGCTTGGGTGAATCAATGCTCACACCCAAGATATAAGGCTGTTCCGTAAAGACAAACTCACCCCGGCGCTGGTGAGGGACAGAAATGCCACCAAAAGCCCCAATCTTTGTCCAACTGGTGCTGTCCACCGAATACCAAGGGTACCGCAACAACAACTCGTAAGACGTCACACCAAAGCCATGAATACGGACTCGGGGACAACGAGAGGGGTTGTCACACAAAAAATCAAAGCAACGATCCAACCACCCACGGCAATGTTCTTGAGTAAGACTTCCAACCAATCCACCAAGAGCAATAAAATCGTAACCCTCGTCCACATAACGCTTCAACCAATCCAAAGAAGTGCGATAATGGACAACAGGAACCGGATTCAACCCGTGAGTCTGTTCTAAATACTTTTGATTGCGATACGTGAGTTCTGGATTTGGAATGGCGTCCACATTGGCATAGTGGTCTATGGCATAGTGGAACTTTTGAACAAAAGCGGCATAGCTGTCAAGGTACTCATAAAAGTCAGGAGTGTCGTAATACGCCCACTGATCTGTTTTATTTTCCTTGGCATACTCTGCCGCTTTAGTCCAAATAGTGAAAGCCCCACTATCTAAAAAATGGGACTTTACACAACCACACTCCCAATCCTCATTAGGATCAGGCAAATTCAATTTCTCACGAACCATTTCAGTCCTGCCTGCGAATGAGGGACAGAAACTCGTTACGTGCCTCCGGTTTCTCCCGAAATGCTCCAGTCATGCTCGAGGTCACCATAACGGAAGATTGCTTAGAGACGCCCCGTGCCACCATGCACAAATGAACTCCCTCTAGCACGCAAGCGGCCCCCAACGGATGGAGGTACTTGTCCAGGGCTTCAGTAACCTGCTGGCAAATTCGTTCCTGAACTTGTAAGCGCCGACAATAGATTTCCAAAATACGAGCCAACTTGGAAACCCCGATCACTTTGCCATTTGGGATATACGCGATGTGAGCCTTACCATGAAACGGCAGCATATGATGCTCACAACAGGAAATAAATTCCACATTGCGCAATACCACCATTTCATCACATGGTTCTTCAAAAACAGTAATAACATCTCCAGGATTCCGTTTGTAGCCGGCAAACAATTCATCCCACGAACGTACCACTCGATCCGGAGTCTTAAGCAATCCATCCCGATTGCAATCTTCCCCAAGGTACTGAAGAATACGACGCACATTATCTTGGGGACCGTCCTGTTTTTGCTGGCGCTCCCATGGAAAAGAAATCCACGAACAAATGTTCTCCTGGGGTTTATCCACCAACGCCAAAAACCCAACAGCGTCAGGATATTCCCGCATGTAGCGATCTCTGGTACTCCCACTATCCACCAAATCATCCACAAAGAGATCGGCATCACAAGGATCTTCAACCAAAGTGTAGTGGTCTGAGTAGTTCAAAAACATGGCCCCCACGGGAAGACCACCATTGGGGATCGCGTAAACTTTCATACGAACCTCTCCAGCCTGATCCCGGGAGAGTCGCAGAAAATGACTTGATCTCAAAAAGTCCGCTTCTTGAAGCAAACGCAAAAAGCGTCGCCGAACTTCACCATAGGAAAAATTTACAATCTCAACCATGATGTTCCGTTTCCTTTCTAGCATCCACAATAGCTTGAATTTCGGATCGGTTGATAGTGACCTCTCGTGGGGCTTCGATTCCCAGCTTCACATGAGTTCCAGACACTTCCACCACCAACACGCGAATATTGCCACCAATGATAATAGATTCATTGGCTTTTCTACTTAGCACCAACATGATTACACCTCCTTGAGAACAATTTCCCGAGATTCGTATTCAATCGGATCTGGCAATCCATTTGCCGCAAAAGCAGCCAAACGCTCCTGACAAGACCCACACTTACCACAAGCCACGGGCTGGTCTTTGTAGCATGTGCGAGTAAGAATATACGGCACTTGATACCGTAGGCCATACTCCAAAATTGAATTCTTATTCATATTCAAAAATGGAGTCATGAGCTTAATACGACCATCCGTGCCGTAATGAATAGCGGCAGCCATTGCACTCACAAAATCTGGCCGGCAGTCCGGATAAATAGCGTGATCACCAGAATGGACTCCCATCCACACTTCTACGGCATCAGTGCTCCACGCTAAGCCGGACAGAATAGAGGCAAAAATAAGATTGCGTCCAGGAACCACGGTCTGTTCCATAGACTTAGCCTCGTAATGACCTTCCGGAATTGGACCTCCTTGACGCAAAAGGTTGCTCCTCAACAGCGCCCCCACGTTATTAAGATCCACCAAATCGTAGGGCACAGAATAGTGACTCGCCAAGTTAGCGGCAGCCGCATTTTCATAAGAATTGTGCTTGGAGCCGTAACAAAATCCAACAGCACGAACTACCTTGCGTCCACTCTCAATCATGGACGCAAACAACGTGGCTGAATCCATCCCACCACTCAATGACAGAACCGCAGGAATACGACCCATTTCATTCCACTCCAATCAACTTGTGCAACTGAACACCCAAACGATAACCGAACGTCATACAAGACTTGACCACCGCCTTAAGATGCAAGTCATTGCGCTGTGGATCTTGAACATCCACGGGCTGCAAGTAAATGTCCTGAGGGGGAGTGTTGAGAGGAGGTCTAGCCGGCATAAAATTGGAGCCCAACACGCTAGAAGGCAATCCGTCTTCAGCGTGGACCTGATCGCACTCCATTACATATTTCCAACAATCAATATGAGGCAAAAGACTATCACTAACCTTGACCGCCTTGGGACTACACACCACCGTGAAAGCAACACGTCTTTTATGTGTCCCACCATACTCGCTATGGAGCTTTGAGAGAAATTTAGCATCACCAGCCGTCGTTCCATTGGTTTCAACTTGGACGCTAAAACCACCGTCCAACAACGCTTCTATCAAATGAAATACGTTTGGTTGACGGAATGGCTCCCCACCAGTAATCACCACCAACGGATTCACAGAATACTTAGTCACCCCAATTGGCCGACCATATAACGGAACTGGTCGCTGAACCAAAGCTATTTGTGAAACCAAATCAGGAATGCTAAACTGCCGGCGCCCCTTTGTATATTGTGTATCACATAAAGGGCATTTCAAATTACATCCAGCCAACCGAACAAAAGTGGAGAGCACGCCAGCAAATGGACCCTCCCCCTGAATGGTACTCCAAACATTGATCACATCCAGTTTCGCAATTTCAACTGGACTCACTCCTACCAAAAGCCTTTCAGGTTTCTGGTCATTTAGCATAGTACAAATCTCCCCATAATAGAAATTCCCTTCCCTACATAATCGGCCCTGATGGACCAAAGGCATTACCCTGGACCCACACCCCAAGACGCCGAACAGTTTTCCGTTTCCAACACCAACACTCGTGAAATAAAACCAGGACCATAAGCAGGAGAGAAATGCTTGTTTCCAAGTTCCAACAAAAATCCCGCCATATTCTCAGCAGTAGGGTTAAACGGCACCACCGCTAATCCAGTTCCATCTAACTCACGAAACGACTCAAGTAATGGGTCCTCACTCCACAAAATCATACGGTGATCCCAATTTTCGTCTAACCAAGGCTGGTAAAACCTCTTGAGTTCTCCAAAATCAATGACCCGTCCCACAATATCTAACGCCCTGGAACTAGCGGTAACATACGTTACATAGTTGTGCCCGTGGAAATGCTTGCATTTAGACTCGTGGTTCACCACTCGGTGACCAGCGCAAAAATGCAACCGACGTGTCGCAGTAATAACAGAGGAATCATCAAACAAAACCATAATTATGGCTCCTTCTTTTCGGGTACCAACAAAAAAAAAGACTAGCGGTTCGCCGCTAGTCTTTTTAAGAAACACAACTGAATGGAGAGGACTACTCGCTGTCCAACCAATACCCATTATCGTTCCGTTGGACAGAAAGCCCCTTATACGTCTTGAGGTGATAGCTCAATTGGACGTTGACCGTCTTGGCCATGGACTCCTCCTCCCGATCCGGAAACTTCGAAACCAAAGCCTCCAAAATCTTAGCCTTAGTGATCGGGTGCTTCTCCGTAGCCTTCTTCAAGCACTCCACAATGGAGGCGATAACACCCGGACGCTGTTCACCATTCTTCTTCGCCTTCTTCTTGGCCTTGGGGGCCTTAGCCGGCACGTCCTCGTCGTCCGTATCCGTGTCAGCCTCCGGTTCTGCCTTCGCCTTTTTCTTGGCCTTAGCCGGCACGTCCTCGTCGTCGTCAACCTCCGGTTCGGCCTTCGCCTTCTTCTTGGCCTTGGGAGGGGCCGGCACGTCCTCGTCGTCCGTGTCAGCGTCCGTGTCAGCCTCCGGTTCTACCTTCGCCTTTTTCTTGGCCTTGGGGGCCGGCACGTCCTCGTCGTCCGTGTCAGCCTCCGGTTCCGGCTCAGCCTTTGCCGCCTTCTTCTTGGCCTTGGGGGCCTCGTCGGCATCCTCGTCCGTGTCATCCGCCACAATTTCAAATTCCGTCTTGGTCGCGCGCACCTTGTCCAACAAAGTTTGGTTCTCCTCCCCATCAGCTTCCAAAGAATCATCGTCCCGAATCAACGCCAACTTGGCGAGGCACCGTGCCTCCGACCACTTGTCTGCCCCCGCCCATCCAAGGTCCTGGAACAACGCAATTGCCTGACTGTGCTTCACTTGCATGGCTTCACCTACTCCAATCTCAAATTCCAAAGTTAAAAACAACCACACTTCAACCATATTATCGGAACACACCAGAAACACAACCTCAGATTTTCGTTAAAATCTGAAGTAAAGTTTTCGTTTGAACTTCCGTCAATTCAGCACTCCCACCACGTTCTCCCAACCGTCCTGCCCGCAACTGTGCAGAAATAGTATTGTCAGAAGGGTGTAAACCCAACTCAGCCAGCACCGCCTTAGCGTCCGCCGCGTTCCACTTGTGCTCGCCCATCCACCTCAAAATAGCGGTCATGCTGTGTCCTTCCCACGCACTGCGACTTCGCACTTCATCCGTTTTAACCTCCATGAATTCTTTTGGCAGCTGGGGTTTCTTGTTCGCGCCAACACGTGCGATCAACTGAGCCAAAGCCTCCCGGTTAATGCGGTTAGCCTGTCCCACCACGGCAGCCGTAATGTGCTCTAACTCGTATGGAGTGCCCACCAACAGCGTAGGGTCCAATTCCACCATACGTCGCACATGATCTGCGGCAACAGCCAATTTATCGGCTGTATTCGCTACCCATTGAGGCAAATCAGGCACCTCTGGCCGTGGATTGCAGTTCACCACCACCGTAGGAACACCCATCGGGTTTCCCATACTCATTTCAGTTGTCATTGGGGTTCTCCTATCATAAAAAGTAACACCATCCCTGCCCCCTTGGCGTTGTGCCAAGGGGGCAGAGGGGAGCCACTTATTTCAGCCCCAAATTCCCGATCAAACCAAGCAAAGTGGCGCACGGCTGGGAACAGACCCAACCATTCATAATTGGCACTTTGGACCAGTCAGGTACCTCCAACACAAGGTTCAGTTTCTTGGCGTGTTCCAAGTATTCCAAAAGGTCGCCAAGCTGAATTTCCAAAGAGTTGGCGATTTCTTCTAACTGCCGGCCCGAAACGACCCCCGATTTAGTTTCAGAGGCCCCCTGACCCTTGTATTTTTTCGGCTCAAACTCAAGCACCACAACACAAAATTTTCAGAAAACTTTTTTGGAAAACACCTAAGTCTTTAATTTTCAAAGACTTACGGCGCAGGAAATTTTTAGAAATAATTTCCCGCAACCACCCACCACCCACCACCCCCCAACCCCAAAAAGTTTTCTAAAAATTTTCCGCGCTGTAAACCGTTGAAAACCAACAACTTACAGAGTTTCTGAAAAAGTTTTCTGAAAATTAAGTGGTTTCCCACTTGCACTTGAGCCGAAACAGTGTAAAATACAAGGGTCAGGGCCGGAATAACCAACCACCAAAACGCACCCCGCCCCCTTGTGGGGGCGGGGTTTTCCCAAACGAAAGGAACTTCAAAAATGACGACCACAAGCACAAGCCCCTACGGTGACACCATTAAGAACATGGACACCTTGCGGCAAATTTTGACGGAAACACTGAAAGCCTTAGAGGGGTTGCCGGAAAAGAGCGACACCACCAGTAAGCGATTGGAAGCCATGTTGGCCGGCCTTGAAATTTCCAAAACAGAAATTTCGTGTAGCTGGTACAAATGGAGCCTGGAACGGGCGCACGAAGAATTGCATGCGGAAAAACAACGGAACCAGGAACTTGTTTGGGAAATGAACAAACTGAAAACGAAAAACAAGTAAGGAACCGGAAACGCACCCCGCCCCCTTGTGGGGGCGGGGTTTTCCCAAACGAAACGAAAAGTTTTCCAAAAATTTTCGGCGCTGTAAACCGTTAAAAACCACAACACAAAGGACACAACAATGCAGACAGAACTGAGCGCCTGGGAAGAAGCCAAGATGGACCTTTATTACGAACAATCGCTGGGGGAAACCCGGCGACTGCCGGATTTACTAGTCTTGTTCCAATACTGGGTCAAAATCTGCTGGCATCGTATCAAGGTTCGCCGGTCCCCTTGTGGACAGGGCAACCACGACTGGGATGACCAGTCCACCGCCGGCCCGGACAGCGGAAACATTCACCTCGTTTGCCGGCACTGCGGCGAAACTTTCCACAAGAACCTTTACTAAGGACCCCGCAAATGGAAAACAACATCCTCAGCGTCATCGACAAATTGGCGGACGTACAGAAAATACTCTACAACACCATTGGCATGATCCCGGCAGAACGCCATGCCGGCCTCCGGACAAAAATGAAAAGCATGATGAGGCAACTGGAACCAATGCGGTCCCACTTGTTGACCGAATACTACCGAGAAGGGAACAGCCACCTCCAGGCAAAACTGATTGAGGAGCAAAAGAAAAACCAAGAACTCACCGCCCAACTCCAAAAACTCCAACAACAATGAACCGAAGCCAGAAATTGGCCGTGGCATCATCCCTCGCCGTCCAAAACCTGCGAGGGGTGCTACTCCACCTAGAACAGAATGCTCCCGTAGAAATCAAAGCAGACGCTATAGCGTTTGCCAAAAAGATAGACCGATACTACCGAAAACGAGACGGGTTTATTCCCCGTCCAGTCATTCGCCTCTGCAACACCTAGACCTGGGAGAACTTTCATGGCCCGATCTAAAACTAAACTTCACTTCTGGATGGTCACACTGGTCCGTCAAATGGAGGACGACTTGTTTCAGTACCACCCCCACGTGAGAGGATGGGTGGTAATGGCGAAATCCCCGGAAGAAGCCACGCAACTCATTGCCAAAAATTTGGACAATGGACCAGAAGGCGAGTTTGCCGGCTACACGCTAGAGGCTTCTGTTCTCGAGTTTTACCTCGCGGACGGACGGGCAGCGCAGCTCGTCTAACCCACCAACAACTCACAACCCAAGCAGCCCGGAGGTTTACCCTCCGGGCTTTTTTTGTGCCTAGAAGCAGCTAAGAACCGCTGGATTACCAACGTCCAAACAACCAGCAACATGGACACACTTGTCTTCGGAAAACTCGCTCTCACGCAGTACCAACCAGTTCAAACGCATTAGTCCGTATTCCTTTTCCTCCCGGCTACTGTTCAGCCCCACCATGCCAGTAACATGCGCGAACTTTCGTTTATCGTCCGTGAAATTGGTTCGTCCTAGCAAATCCTGCTTGTACGAGGCTGCGTCTGATTGAGTAGCAGTCACCACCAAACAATGGAACGATTGGGACAGGGCTCGCAACCCTTTCCACGTAGCATTGATTTGATCTCTTGATTCTACAATGCCTTGAGGTGGAGCCAAAATATCAGCATAGTCCACTACAATGACATCAGGTACCCAACCCTCCCGCTCCCATGTCTGTAAAATAGTACGAACTCCATGAACGGACAATGTGCTATTCGGGTGAACAGAAAGTTTCAACAGAGATTGGTTTCCTCCCAATTTCTTAATTACTCCCTGGCAAGCTTTCCAAGCCATTTCCCACGACAAGCCTTGGTCATAATCAATCTCTTCTAAATCCACCTTGGCATACTTTTCATGGGGCTCCCGTTCAATAAAGCGTGGAAACTTAATAGTCTTTGGAGTAAGTGGATGCTTAGAAACACGAATCATCCACCGCCGCATAATCTGGTTCTGACTCATGTCTCCCACTTCAAAAAAAGCAACCCGTTTTCCTTGTACCATTGCCCTCCAAGCTAAATCTAACAACCACCACGTCTTGCCACGTTTTTCCGGTCCCATGAATGAAACAAACGCATCACGTTCCAAAGCATTCCCAAAAAAATTAGCCAACGCCCCACGGTAGTGAACCAACGGCTCCAAATTTTCTTGGAACGCTTCTTTAATGGCGGTCTCATCCGTCAGCACATCTACTCCGGCACCAGCTCCTATTTCCAAACGTCCAAAGGTATTCAACCGAGTATAGGCTTGGTCTACTTTCTTATCTTCCAAATCATCTTGAACCGCTTGGATCAGCCGGCCAAGACGCACCTCGTTAAAATATCTTCCCGCCACATCCAATACATATTCAGTATTGGACTCCCCTTGCAAAGACTCGTATTCACCAGACAGACCAGATAAAAAACTGGAAACAAGTTGCGTTGTAGTCTTGTCTTTGGAAGCGGACGCCCACTGCTCAAAAATATCTTCAATGTGCTTGCCAGGAGCCTTACCGTATTTCAAAAAATGCTTAACGCACCAATTCGCAATGATGTTAGACCATTGAGAATAAAACAATCCATTATCTTTGTCCCACTTGGAAGCTAGCCGGCTGAGAACAAGTGGATCAACAATCATACCAATGAGAACACGTCGTTCCTCTTTGCTATCTCGGCTTTCCACTTTCATTTATACTTTTCCCCCAAGCCACTTTCCATCCAAAGATCGTGCCACAATGCCACATCTCCATATTGAACCGCCCACTCCCGACCTTCTATATGGAACCAATCAGAATTAGGTCGAAAGATCATTGGCTTCAAGTCACCAAACCAACCCTCCCATTTAATCAAACGGGAATTGATGGCGCGAAACCAACCTTCTACAAAATGACGAGGCGCAGAAAGGCACCGTGAATTAAGATATTCGTAAAAACGAACCAAACGACGCAAACGGAATATAAGATTCCGCTTTTCTTTGGGTAACCCTTCCATGGTGTTTTCTTCACCTAACAAATCTTCCGTGAATTGGCGTTCCTTGGCGCGAATAGACTCCATGCGAGAAGATAACTCTGCCACAAATTCCCGATAGTTAGAAAGACTAGCTTCCACCACTTCTGGTAATTGAGCTACGCTTCCCCTCGGCCAATACAAAGTTTTCAAATCATTGTAAACTTTGGCCGCTTCCCCACTGAGCTGAACTTCTGATTTGGAAGTTTTGGAATCTGAACCAGAAATTCTCAATTTGGCTTCTTGTATCTCCGGGAGGCGTTGGCGAAATCCCTTGGCAGAGCGAATAAGGGGAACGTAATCATTTTTCAAATTGGCGCAGTACCAATCCAAAAGATCTTGGATTGTTTGATCAGAAAGCTCGTATTGTTTCTTGAGCTTGGAAAATTCTGTTTCCCAAGAACCAGACCGGATTGGATAAGAGGTTACCCGGCGGTGAGTTCTCAAAGTATTGTGGAGTTGGAGTGCCCATGATTTGTTTTGTTCATGTTGAACAGGATTTGATTTGGAAACGAGCTTGGATTTTTTGAAACCGAAACCATCACTACTCATATGTGGACCCTAGCATAGTAGCTGATCATTTTTATGGCAACAAGACCACTCATAAAATATTGGCTTGATAGACTCCTTATAAAATCGTAATAGAGCGATGAGAAGTAGATGGTAGATGATTCGCATAATGGAAAGTTGATCGGAACAACTTGGAGTTGATATGGAGTGTTGAGTTGATTGGCGCGCAAGCGCCGGTCAATGACGTATTATATTTATTATTTATTTATTGTATTTAATAATAATACGGGAAAATTTCATGAAACGCCAAAAAATTTGCAAAAAGCCCACATTTTGCGACTCCAATAATAAACGTACTATGATCAGCCTCATGATCAGCCTCATGTATAAAAAGCCCACATTTTGCGATTCAAATTAGGTTGAGGTATGATCAGCCTCATGATCAGCCTCATATAAAATGTGCCTATGCAAAAGTGGGGTTCATGCCAAGAATGTGCCTATGCAAAAGTGGGGTTCATGCCAAGAATGTGCCTATGCAAAAGTGGGGCAATCCATCTTCAATTTGATATCACCGCCCACCAAAAGCAAACAATTTCAACTCCCGTAATTCCTGCTCATCAGCCTCTCCAGGGTCTTTAGAAGAGAGAGTAATGTTAAATGTTTCCCCTGGAAAGCATGCCAACTCTGACACCAATTTACGCGCCCGACGCTGGGCATCAGATTGACTATCAAAGCAAATCACACGAAAGTGAAATTTGGAAAGCCGCAGTAACTGCTGCCGAGAATAGCCTGTCCCCAATGTCGCCACAGCCCCTGGACCAATCTTCCAAGCGTCAATTGGACCCTCCACCACAAGCACACTAGAACTCGGGCACAGGTCCTCCCCGTAAAGTAACTCCTTTCGTGGTACTAACTCCTCACTCTCACTAGCGGACAGATACCGGATAGCCGGCGATTTAGCAATAGAACGCGTTGTCCAATTCACCATTTTTCCATTTTGAAACATTGGAATAAACAAAGACCACGGATGGGTTGAAGACAGCCCAATCCCTTGCACACCCCATAACGTAGCGACCGTGGTGGGACACAGCCCCCGTTGGCGCAGGTAGCGCTTGTGGGCAGGTAAGAGGGGTCCAACCCCCTTGGGAAGCCCCAACCGCGTATTACGGGGTTTTAGCGCGTTTAAGGACCGATCTAACTCGGGTTTCCCATGCTGCAAAAGGGCGGCGACCGCCTTACGGTCTGGTACCAACTCCACCAAGCAGTCCCACAACCGAATATGACCACACAACCAGCAATGGAGGTAGCCGGCAGAAAGGGAGTACCCTAGACGCCAATGTTGCGAACGTGGACTGCAAAACGGACAATCCAATTGAATCCAACCAGACCGGCAATGCTCATGTCCAGACTCTATAAATGGGATTTGATGCGCCCGTAAAAAATCAGGCAATTTCACGACTTACCTCCTTGTAATAAAGCTTGTTCCACTTGGGAAAAGATATCCATTTCGGTGGCGGTCCCGTCTCCATCTAAAACTTTATTCAGTACCTCTTGTTTCTTTTGGATCACTTTACAAAGGTCCTCTTCAATAGACCCTCGAGCAACTAAATAGTACACCATAGAATTAGAGACCTGTCCAATACGGTGAATCCTATCTTCAGCTTGACCGTGTTCCCCCGGGGACCAGGACAACTCTACAAATGCTACGGTACTGGCGGCTACCAAATTAAGACCTACACCAGCTGCTTGGATATTGCCCAGAAACAATCGTGTTTTTGGGGAAGTCTGAAACATTTCAACGGCTCTTTTTCTATCTCTTTGGGAAGTCTCCCCTGTCACAACAACACACTGCCGGCCGAACCGTTCTTGAAGGGCATCGATCACTTTATGGTGGACAGCAAAGACAACTAACTTTTCATCGGACCCTTCTAAAAACGTGGTGATCCATTCTAAGACGCTGGAAAGTTTTAGTTCTGCAGATAGGCGTTTCAAATACCCAAGACGCATGAGACGTTCTGCCCTAGCGGCCCGATCAGCTTTTCCTTTACTAACATTTTTGCGCAACCACCCAATGAAATCATTTCTGGCGTGATCGTATTCCGACTTACGTTCCATTTCCAAAAGCACTACGGAACGCGTTTTAGACGGCAGGTCTTTTAACACATCTTTCTTGAGCCTACGGATCATCATGTGGTCGTCCAAGATCCCGTGAAGCTCTTCTAGTCTGGCAGCCCCACGGTAGTCCCAGCCCCACGGGGTTCTTCGTGGCTGACAATAACGGAAAGCAAACTTTACAAAGGAGGGGTAAAGATCCGGACGAATAGTATCCACCACATTCCATAATTCAGCCGGCCGATTTGTAAGAGGGGTGCCACTCATTCCAATTACATTGGGGATCGACTTGGCAAGTTTTTTTAGAAGCTTTGCCCGTTGTGTTGTCCGGTTCTTGACGTAATGGGCTTCGTCAAAAATCAGTAATTGGGGCTCCAACCATTTCAGATAATCCATCCATGGTTTCAGAATGTCATAGTTTAGAATGACCATTCGAGACCGGATAAGACGCTGGCGTGGAACCTTGGTGCCTTCCAACACCATGGCGCGCAGGCCGAGGTGTTGCCGAGCCTCATGTTCCCAGTTCCACTTCAGAGAAGCCGGACAGACCACAACTACGGGGAAGGCTTGCTGTTGCCACAACCAAGCTAAACTTTGAATTGTCTTGCCGAGTCCCATTTCGTCTGCAAGGAGCGCCCGCCCCTCAAAATGGGAGATCAATTTCACCCCATGCCGTTGATATTTGTAAAGCTTCGTTTCCAACATAACCTCTTCCTCAATACAAAAAGAAACCCCCTCGTTTCCAAGGGGGTTTCTCCACAACAACACGAAACCAACTCACTGGGCATCACTTCCACATAGACTCGTTTTTGACCTGATACTGATGAGCAGCCGACCACGTAACGTGCAAGAGGCCGCGGTAACTGGCATCGCCGCCCATTGTCTTGTGGCACTCTTCTTTGAAATTGGTGTACTGTATTTCTTGCACCAACTCCATAAACATTCCAGTCGCCAAATCTTTATGGACTATCATACGATACGCATAGTCCGCAGTCGGGGTGTGAATGATGCGAGGCGTTTTTTCCCAGAGATGAGAAAATCGCTTACGCACATTTTCCAGGTGTTTCTTACAACGTGCCCGGATCTGGACCTCGTGGGGGTTGACCTTCCCATCGGGAAGTTCGGTACTGGTAACACTGAAAAATCCGTAGCGCGTGTAGATCCACATGATTACCGGCTCCCCACACTCACAGGCAATTGGAGTTCCTTGTTCATGGCCCGGCGGAACTCGAAACCAGACAAATTGGACGCAGCCAACTTGCGCACGCGATCCACACCCACTTGATCCAAAAAGTGCCGGAGTTGCAGCAACCGCACTTCTTTCAAGTGGGGGAAGTCTCGCCGGAGGCCGGCGATTTCCATTTGCACATTCCGCTCTCCTGCTGGAGCCGGCAGCCCGCGCTTTACGAAAGAATAATCCCGCATCAACTGAGCCCGCAAAAACTTAGGTGCTCCCAAAAACATCACGAATCTCCTGTTGTAGAATATTCAACCACCAACACCACTATACTCGGAACAGATTACGAATTTCCGAACCTCACCGAAATACCTTGAAATCCAGCCGCCGTTGCCAACGCCCGAATTTGATCCAATTCCACGAACTCAATCACCACACCATCTACCTCAGCAGACAAACGAATTGGACCCCACAAATCGACCCGAACTTCCAAACGTGCGCCGTTCCGATCTTTGTGCCTGACGTTCTTCAGTACCGCCGCAGAAGGAGGAGTCTCCTGTCCGAAACCCGTAGGACGGAACACGGGGTCCACAAACCACGGTACGTTCGGATATTTGGAAACAGTTTTCATTCCCCGACGCTGAGGTTCCCGAATCACACAAGGCCCACAAGCTACTGGTCCCGACGTAGAATTCATGCTATCAGTCATTGTTCAACACTCCTTGAATTTCTTGGAAGCATTGCTTCACGCGTTTCACCGACCAACCCAAACCGATCAGATACTCCCGCAACACCATGCGCATGCCTATGGGAGTTTTTGTTTGCAACAATTTCTGGAGTCCCGTACCAGGAGAAAACACCAACCGCAACACGGTCTCCACATCTTGGGTCACCTCAGACCAGTCCAAATTCTTGGAACTCATTGTCTGGTCTAAGACGACTGGGGACTGCCGCTTCAAAATCCGGTGACGCCGAGCTGCGTCACGTCGCTCATCGTGCAATCCATTCCACACCCGGAACCGAACCCAAGTCGAAAACTTTGAACCACTGCCAGGCTGAAACGAGTGGTACGCTTCCATGAAAGACTCATTAGCCTTGGATTGCAGCAGCTCGATTTCACCACCATATTTCCGGTGAAACGTGTAAACAGTCTTGAGCACCAACAACCGCACATCTTCGTAGGTTTCCGCCATGATTTCCGCAGTTTCAATGGCCATCCATTTCTCCTTCTCCAGTAAGTTGCCACGGGCCGCAACACTATACCACTGACCCGCCACGGGGCCAAGGTATTCTTCCCTTGGCCCCGTGCACTCCTCATGCCTAGTTTTCCGAGGAGTTTTGCTGGCGGATCTTATCAATGGTCTCCTGCTCGCGCCGAATCAACTCCTCCCCCAAACGATCTTTCATGTACTTCCAGAAAATCCCGTGCAAGCCAACTTGAGGCTCCTCCATTTCAACCCACTCCTTCAAGTGAATCCGATTCCCTTCGCCACGACGAATTTCAGAACTGAAAGCTCGCTGAACAAACTGGACAGAGGAGTCGGGCCGAAACTGCTTGTAAGTAACTGCCAACACAACACACTCCGTTCGCCGTTCAGGGTCCTCCATGTCAATTGCGATCTCCAACGGGGTGATTTTCCGTTCGCCTTGGGACGTGCAAAGAGTCCAGGCTTCAGTAACGGTCGCCAGCCCAACCGGAATGATTTGACTGTCGGACGACATGAACTGTTCCACCATCAGTCGCAGAAAATTTTCCTTAGTCATAAAGCCACCACGTTCCAAACTCATGTCCTCCACGAACCCCTTACACAAGAAGGAACGCACCGCAAACTCAGGTGGTTTCCCACGCATAAGGGGCGCCACATCCACGCCCACAACGAGGCCACCCGGAGGGGCGAACTCCAACGGAGCGTTTTCAAACGAGCCTGTCACATCCTTTTGGATTTGGGGGAGCATGCTCACCAGAGTGTCCGCGGACGCCTGAAGGGAGGCGTCCATTAAAGAGTGCATCGCCTCAAGGGCAACAGAACCCAACGAACCCATTTGTTGACCTTGGAACTTCTCCAACTGCTCACAAATCCGTTTAATCTTTTCATTCTTACCGGCCATTTTCTATCTCCTCGTGTTGTTGTTGTTTGGTGCTTCGGCACCCCACTGATCCACCGCAATGGAGCAGAGGGGTGCCGGGCCGACACAACTCGGCCCGGCCACACAACACCAACCACTACGCGATGCCAGCCTTAACCAACTCATCCTTCCGCCAGCCACCCACCAGCATCTGCTTCACGTAATTCATGTCCTTGCCGTGTCGAATCCAGTTCGCCGCCCGGCAAATGAAACGAGTGCTAATGGTCCGTTCCAATTTGTTGGCCACGATGTTTTTCCGCCAAGCCTGAAGCTGGCGAACCAGTTCTGGCTGATCAGCATTAAGGTCCAACTCCAATTGGGCATCGTAATCCATTTCAATTTGCACGAACCGCTCCGTGAAGGCTCCGTCTTGCTGATTGCGCCCAACATACTGGCGGTCAGCCCCGGTGCCCCAAGTATTGGCGGCGGCCATGCATGTGAACTTTTCGTGGCGGTTTGCAATCGGGTTTTCTGGCCGATCCAACGGCAGGACCCCGTTGGCCAATCCGCTGTTTAAGCTGAGCAGTACATTCGGGTCAGCCGCGTCCACCTCGTCCAAGAGGTACAACCCACCATTTTCGAACATGGTGGCGAATGGGGCTGGCGTGTAAACGCTTTTCCCAGTCGTAATGTCCGGGGTCGACCGGCCGAACAGTTTGCTTTCGGTCACACCACCCGAAAGGGAGATCATGCCGTATTCCAGCCCCAGGAGGGTCGCAATCTGTTGGGCGAGGTAGGTCTTGCCACACCCTTTCGGTCCTACCAACATCACGTTATCACCGCAGTTAAGGTGAAACAAGACCTGTTCCAAAATGGGGTGGGAGCGTTCCTTCAGTTCCACCTTGGGCATGTCCGGGCGAACCAGTTCGATCACTTGGGGCGGGCGAGCCGCCTCCAACTCTGCTACCTTCTCGGCCAGCGCTGCCACTTGTGCCAACAGCGCGGCATCTACCGCCACTGCTGCCGGCTGCTGTTCGGTAGCCGGGATCGCCGGGGTCGCCGGCAACTCACCAGGACAATTCGGGGTGTGAACCCAACGCCACTGCCCATCTACTTTTTCTTGGTGCAATGCCGCTCCAACCGAATAACCCAACCCACACTTACGGCATGTTCCCGGGAACTTGGCAATAATGGTTTTCGTTCCTCGCCCAGGCTGTTCTGCCGGCTGTTCTGCCGGCTGTTCACCGGGCTGTACCTCTTTGGGTTCCATCCACTTCCAACGCATTTTGCCATTACCGAAACGGGCGATCTTACCCCCGGCTTCCAAGAACCGCAACACGCGATTGCGGTACCACTGATTCACAGTGTCCGGCACCCCCACTCCCGCCATCACTTCGGCCGTGGTGTGCCAAAAGCCAGGACGCTCTTGAAGCCACACCAATGTCTTGTTGATCAGTTCGTTTCGTTTGAGGTGAGCGGCCATTGTGTTGTGTCCTTGCGTTGTGTGTTGTACCTGCCCCCGACACCAGTATTTTACACTGTTTCGGCTCGGGCACAAGCCCAACGCCACAAAAATTTTCAGAAAAATAACTCGGAACCGACGGAAACCCTGGAAACCAAAGGGTTTACGGCGCCAAAAACTTTTTTTGAAAGTGCCACTTTTTTTGAACGGGACACAGCCCCAAACAAATTCAAAAATTTTTTTGAGCCGTAAACCCTTTACCATCAACCACTTGGGGATTTTCCAAAAATCTTTTTTGAGAAAATTTGTGCTGTGGCACTTGTACCCGAGCCGAAACAGTGTAAAATACTGGTGTCGGGGGCAGGCACAACACAACACAACGGACAACACAACACAACGGACACAACACAATGGCCATTCACGAAACCAAAAAACTCAAGGCTACGGGGAACCCAACGTACATAACGTGGTTCGACGGATTGGCCGACATGGCCGAAGTGGCGGCAGAAGGAATTAAGCGCCAGCCAGGGGCATGGGGTGAATTTTACTCCTACTCTTTTGTTGGCCGCCGGTTCTTTAACATCCACGCTGCGGCAAAAGCTACTGGGGAATTGTGGCCAGAAGGTATGCAAATTTTCGACAAAATGTTAGGGGAACTGGAAACCCAAGACCTCCCCAAACCGAAGAGCACAAAACGTCGTGGCGTATGGAGTGAAGATACTGGGGACGAAGTAGACGTTGACCGCCTGCGACGTGGTGTACCTTACTGGCGCACCACACAACGGGAACAACGGGCAGGCAACCCCATAATTACACTGATTACAACGCCTAGCAGCCCGGGACTCATGAAATGGCAGAACATTTTGTGGCGCGGATGTGCCACGGTGGTACTGGCCAAGATTTTGGAAGAAGCCGGTTACCGATGTGAAATCAAAGCCATGCAATTGGCCATTGATTCCTACGGCAACAATTACGACTATGCGGCGGCCACAACCTTGAAAATGGCGAACGACCCTTTGGATTGTTCCACACTGGTGAATTGCCTGTCCGGCTGGTGTTTCCGCACAGTGTGGTTCTCTTGCTACAATTACCACAACCGCGCCAGTATCAGCTACGGGCTGCCAATTACTGGGTCGAAAGCGATCAAAGCCTATGCCGAACTGTGCCCCGAATTGGCCGAAGATGGGTCGAACTACTTAATGGTCGGCGACCACTCCAACACGAGCTCTTATGAGACGACATTGGAGAGAACGAAAGCGTTACTTACAAAGTTCATTGAAAACCACGGGAGGTAAAATGTCTGCCATTAAAACAAAGGATGGAGTTATCTACTCCATCCTCATTGTGGTGGGGGACGACGAAACTTTTACAGTGAATCACACCTCGTCACTCGCCACTGCCAGAAAAAATGGGGAAATCGTACGGCAAACTTTAGAAGCCTTGGGAATTGACGGACAGGTCAAGGTCGTCAATTCCAAAGGGGAGGAAATGAAACGATGACCACACCAGACTCCACAATTCAAAAAGCTGCGCAATGGGCGGCAGAAGAATTTGAACGTCGCACATTAGAAATCGCCCGTGGCATTTACAAAGTTCAGTATATGTGCCCGTCGACACGGGTCTCTTGGCATGAGATCACTGCCAAGTTCGGCCTCAACGCCATGGGTCCAACAGATCGCGTTACATTCCAACCCTTGTTCAATAAAGAAATACGGCGAAGGAAACTTACCAGGGTGCTTCGTGGCACCGAAAAATCGGATCAATGGGCTCGCCGTGTTGGAAAGCTTTAACTTAGGAAATCAATCATGACCAACGCACCACAAGAAACAGAAACAACGTGTTGCCCGTTCTGCAAAGCAGAAGCCTACGATACGGAATACGATCCCCGGTCAAGGTACCATGCGAAGTACCTTTGTGGGACGAGGCTGCTTAAGACAGACGAATACGAAACATCCGACCGATGTGATCGGGCCGTGTACCGTGAACTCTTGTTGCGTGTTTTGGAAACTGCCACCCCGAAGGGACCCTTCGAATGCGACGGCTTTGAGGTTCCAAGAAAAGTGATTTTGGCTATTGAGATGACGCTCCGCGTTCCTTAAGACGACAAAAACCACCCGGGCTTTCTGCCCGGGCTTTTTTTTGTGCAACACTTGTTCAAACAAGTATCACCCCGTTATTCAACAAAACACCAACCGTAACATAGCAAAAAGACCCCCTATAAATCGCTTATGGGGTCCAAGGTGCGCCATCTTCCCAACAGGGGAAAACACCCTTGGCAGTGTTGAAATCGCCCCAGATACGCCAAAAAGCCTCTACATCAATTGCATACTGGGATTGAAAAAGAAACTGCCCCTGACCAACAGGAAGAGCGCAAAGTAAACAAAGACCCACGGAATCCAAAGGCTGAACCCAAATGCGTTCCCGTTTCGAACCATAAAAGACCTCCAATTGATTTACAACGGAGGGAGCAGTAGGTTTCCAAATCCATTGGATTACCCACCGAAATGGAGCTGACAACCAAGAAAACCAGCGCATGAATCACCCTTTGTAACTTGTAGAACTGTGCCTCATTCTCTTTATGTTCAGCATCGAGGACATTGGAACAATTGCTCCCACTTGTTCACATTGGCGCCGGAAAGCCAAGTCATCCCGAAAAGTACCAAATGGCTTCTGTTTAGATTCCAAAGGATTCAGCCAACTAGTGCCTTGAAGATACCCAAAATTTCTTGCAACGCTTCCCCTTACAATCTGAACTCCACCAATCGCTCGATTATAATGCTTGGCTTCAAACAAGGAGACCCCAGGCAAAAGAAATGGTCGAGTGTGATAATCTTGGGAAGCGTAAGAGTCCCCGGACAAATGAGTTCTCATGATTTCAATAGTTGTGGGATAAATCATTACGGCATTTTCCGGCGCCTGATCCATAGCTTCCACAACATCGTCCAAAGCAGTCTCGTAAAACAAATGGTCTACGTCCGTGAGAAACACTACGTCCTCTTGGGACTCTAAACAGGATTCATTGCGACCAATGCACCTCTTTCCTAAACGGGCTAATTCCATAGGACGCAATCGGAGAAAAGAATCACACTGAAGTCCAAGATAATAATTCAGCACAGACACGGTCGCCGTGTCTGTAGGGTCGTAGCACACATCCAACACGACTTGGCATTTGGGACGGTAGACGTAGATGGACGCAATTTGGTAGGCCAGAAACCGGGCATATTGGGGCAATGTGGTGGCATAGCAATGGGTTACCAAACGAATGGATTTCATAGGTAATCAAAAAACTCCATTACTTGCCGTTCCGCTTCCATCACTTGCTGTTTCTGTTTCTTGTCCCAAAAACAACGCTTCTGCGAGTTATTTTGAACGCCAAGCTCCACCACTTGCTGCATTTGAGTCCGCTTAAATTTTCGAGAGGTCATTGTTTTTATGGAATGGATGAACCCATAGGGCAGATCCTCCGTGCGAATAAACGAATCCGCCCGATAAGCCGAAAACATTTTCCCCACGGCCCCTGGACAAGTCTGCAAGTAGTCCTGAATAAACTCACGAAAAGAGTTTCTACTCAGGGACAAAAAAATATCCACCTCCGGAACCCCGATGGCAGCCCCCGTGGAAAACACCGTGTAGCAAGACAACAACCAATCCAGAGGGTTGCGAACAAAAGAAACACGAATCAAATCGTAGGGGTCTTGATGCGGAATGTGGATAGTGGCCTTGGAGCCAATGTCATTCCCAAGAATGGCCATTGTTTTGAGAAACCACGTGGTCCCCGTTCTTGGGGCTGAGGCAAAAGCAAACCGATCCAACTCATACCGAATCATTTACTTCCCCTCCGTTGCTGACTGGTTCGAATACTGGTTCGGATAGAAGAACCGATGCTGTTTATCTAATGCCTCTCTTACGCGCTGTCGAAATGGTTCCCAATTTACTGCCACACCTTCCCGTTCTGCAATGGAATGAGTGGAACGTAACAGCTGATTAGCCTCTTCCAAGAGTTCTCGCATCTCTGACTCTTTTTTGGTAATTGCTGTTATGACTTGGGATAATTCTAAGATGAGCTTATTTATACGCTCGCATTCTATTTCCATTTGCAAGCCTTTCATAAGTTAAAAAATGCGGTCTTTACTGGCGATGGTTTTGGATTTCCCAAGGAAAAGCGACCGCCGACTTCACCCCTTCATGACCCGTGGTCCACAACAAAAAACCACGAGTTCCCCGTCTGGCTTCTCACCAGCTACGAATCACCAGAGAGGGACCGACGAACAGCACCCCGTTCTACTCTTCTTTTGTTGGCTTTTGAATTTGCCAACAGTTCTTATGCACGGTAAACTCCAACCCACGAGCCGCAGTAAACTGCTCTACCGCTCGCCTCACTCCCCACGTTCCATTCTTGTCTTTGGGTCCATCAATGTCATGGCCACAAAAAACTCCACCCCAACGAACGACGGGCCACCAAGCTTGCATATCGGCCAATACAGAATCATACTTATGATCGGCATCGATAAAAACAAGGTCAACCGAATGATAAAGAAATAACCTGGGAGCTTCTGCTGATTTGCTTTTTACCACTCGGAACCTTGGGTAAAACGGAGTCACCGCGTTAATCGCAGTCTGCATCGCCCGGTCATACCACTCTTGGTTTCGCTTAGGGTGGTACTGTGGAGCAGTCCAATGATCTACCATCCAGAGGTGTAAGTTTGGCACCTCCCGCAAAAGAACCGCACTTGTGCGACCACTCGCCACCCCTACTTCTACAGCCGTAATGAACTGTTTTTCCCCCTGCTGTTGTCCCAACTGGCGGAGCGTCTGGATCAAATAATACTGGTGATCAAAGTAGGTCACACCATCCACTGTAATCATGTGTCTGCTTTCACCACAATTAAGGAACGAACAAACCGAGGATCGTCTTGAGGAGCTTCCAATACGGTTTCCACATCAGCAACATGCGTGAAAATGGAAATGTACTCCTCCAAAGAGCCGGCAAAACAATCGGCTTTAGAGGGGCCAGAAGAGCCACCTAATTTGTTACTCCATGGGTTCCACTCCACAAATAAACGACCACGGGGACTCAAACTTTTCACCCATACATCGGCCGTCTTATAGGGGTCCAAGGCATGGTCAAAGGAGTTTGTGTAAATCACATCAAAGCGGTTCAGCCATTCCGGCCTCTCCAAAGAGAAATCGGCACAAATTACTTTCACCCCATCGCACAATTCCGGAGTGATTTCAGTGCCAATCCAATCGCCGCCCATGGATTTGGCCATCATGTCCACTTCCGCTCCTTGGCGAACCCCGTGGCAGCAACCGTAATCCACTCGTTGTAAGAGAAAACCCCGATAGTAACGGCAAATCGTGTCCACCACTTGAGGCACTGTAAAAACACGAACTCGCCGACGTCGCACCTTCTTGCGACTCAGTTGTTGTTGGGTTTCCACGTATTCCTGATAGCTGTCGAACTTATTAAATCGCATTACGAGGACCTGTTACCTTTGTAAACCATAAGGAATAGTCTGTTACGAACAAGGGACTAAATTCGTAAAAATCGTGATCACCAGGACTAAAATAAAGGGGACGGGAGCAAATTTCATCCACCGCTCGCCGCACTCCCGCTCGCCAATTGTCTACCGGCCGATTTGCTTTGTAATCATGGCCACAAAGAACCCCATCGGACCGCAATTTCGGCAACCAAGCCAAAATGTCTGCCCGCACACTTTCGTAGTCATGGCTGGCGTCCAAAAACACAAAATGGAGGGAGTGATTTGGAACCATTTGAGCAGCGACCATTGAACTGGCAATCATGATCGTCCGTCGATCTGCTGCAAAATTTGTCCGAGCTTTAGCCCGACGAGCAGCCCGGTCAAATCGGCCTTGATCATACTTAGCCATCCGGTGGTCTGGAACCAACTCTTTTTCGTTAAAAGGTTGATAGCGATCCACCATGATTAGATGGAGGTTTGGAAACTGATGAAACATGGCCCAAGAGGTCGCCGCCTCCCAGACCCCTACTTCCGCTCCCATCAAACTGACATCTGGATTTTCTGGCAGGAGTTGTTTTAGGTTTCGGCATAAACAGGCTGCATGACGTTGAAGTCTCATTTAATCCCCATCCCCCAATAAACCAAGAACACGGTACTCTTCCGATTTGGCTTCCAATAGCCTCATGTTGGTCTCCGCATAGGCCAACTGAATCCATTTATTCATGGTAGACCGAAACCAATGCTTCATGTCCCCAACATTCTTATCTAAGCATTCCAAAAACGGGGTCCACCAAAGCTGAAAACCGTAAGCCGATTTTTTAGGTCGCACATTGCTGTCCCCGTGGAAATGCCACAAGAAAATTCCCTGAGGGTACAGCGCAGGGTCTCCGCAATACTTAGGCGACACATTGTACCCTGGAGGGGAGATCCCTACCTCCCCTTTCCCATGATGCATAAACGCCAAAGGGTGTAGTGCCGTTTCATCTGGAATAAACACCCCCGCCTCGTGGGCTTGGAGGGTCCACTGCTTCCAAAGGGACAATAAATTCGCCGTAGCCATTCCCCCACGAATAGAAAACACACCTCCATTGACGGATGGAAAATTGGCATTATCTGCATGAAGCAGCATGTGAGCAAAAACACTCATGGAGGGAGCTTGTTCCTTCGTTCCATCTAAAAACAAAGGAGCATCCAAAGAGAGTAGTCGTTGGATTCGGTTGCGAATAACACTCCCCGCAACAACCCAATGATTGAACCTCGTCGTTAAAAGCAGTTCGGAGTCTGGTCTTCCCTCCATTAAGCCCCGAAGGTTTCCCACGGGCATGGTATCTGCATCTAAATATAGGTACCGCTGATCTGGACTGGAGCTGGTTGCCAGCTGAGTCATGAGGTCAATTTTATCCAAAAACTGCCCATTTTTGGAGTGTGCATATTTCGTGGGGCGGAGGTAAACCGCAACATCCAAGTTCCTATCGTTTGCAATCTGTTTCGCAGTTTCAAACGATTCCCCCCACGCAAAAACAGAAATGGGTCCGGTCCAATGTTTTCGCAAGGTATGTAGAGACACCACCAAATACGGAAGGTGGGCCTTGCCACTCATAAGGTAAACAATGGAGTTTGGTGGGATTTTCAAGTCTTGGTTCCTTCTAATGCGCGCTGAGCTGATTGTTTGAGGTTAAACGTCGTGCCCCAATGTTCCCAACCCAAGGACTTCATGTCCGGGCGAATAATAGGGTATTTTAAGCGCTTCGCCACGTACCACTGAAACCCATCTTGGGAGGCAACGGGCATGGCGTCCCCTACCGTATGGAAACACATGAGACTCGTCATAGATACAAAATCAGAACGAAAAAACCCACACCAACTAATGATACGGGCATGACCGAGTTTCGTGGCATTGGGGACTGGAACCATATTCAAAGGTTGTGTGTTCCAGAACCACGGGAGTTTCGACTCGTTGTCTTTTACCCACTGATCCAAAACTAGCATCTGGTCTGGAGGCTTGGTAAACGTCCAACGGTGAGCCACAATCGCCGGCGAAAACTCAAACCACCGGGCATCAATCCACTCTGTATCAGGCTCCAAATCGGGTTGGTGGGACGCTACCAAATCCACGTCCAGTTTCAGCACGTAGTCCGTAGAGACGTTTACCAGTCTCCCAGGGACATGCACAAAGCCCGCCAACATGTGAGCCCGATGGGGGTCGTTCCACTTTGTATAAGCCTGATCCCCCGAAGCTTTAGCACTCAAGTTTTCCCATAACACCGTTTGGCAACGAGTTCGGGACATCACCCCATTTTTTTCTAAGAGGCGATAGATAGGCAGCTCCAACCGTGGATCGTCGTAAAAAATCAAGAAGGGGTGTTCAAATAACGTAGGTTTATTTCGTACCCACGTTGGAAGGGTAATCTCCCACTGCTCCAGATGGCTTTTATCTAGTCCAATACAGACAGTAAAAGTGGGTACCACAACAACTCCTTCAAGTCAGTAGCCGTGTAATGTCTTCAGCTATAACCGCGTTACCGAGCTTCGGGTTTCTCAAATAAACCTCTAGTAACAGCCCTGTTTTTTCCACTCGGAATAAGTGGGTTACCAAGGCCGGCACCATCAGCGTTTTTCCAGGGCGAAGATAAACCTTAGTCCAATTTTCTCGGTAACAATCACCCGCCTCCATTTCCACAATAATTTCGCTTGTGATAGGTAGAAACAAATTGTCTTTTTGGGAGTGAAAATGCTTAGAGCTGAAGCCACCCTTGCGAGTCCACAAGAGGTCCACCGCAACAACCGCACTTTCATAGAGATGCCAAACTTGGCCCCAGTTCTTCTTTTCCCAATGCATAGGTCACCGAATCATTCCATCCTGGGGTGAAGGGCGATACACCTTTTCCGAATATCCATCACGGCCTCCCTTTTTCTCGCATTTAGGGCAAATCCGAATGCCGACTGTAGTTAAGAAGAAACGGAAACAACGCAGACAACGCAATCGCTTCTTAAGTTCTGGTTCTGGTTGTTTCCGTTCCATTTCAGGGTTCCTCTACTTTGTCCTTTTTCTCGTACCAGCCAGACAGGTCAGGACGGGCTTCCACCCCTTTAGTTACAAGCCGATATGCTGTCTCAAATGAAACGTAATCAAACGCTCGTAGCCGGCTTACCGGATTGCAATTAAAAAACTCAATGCCAAAACGCTCAAATACTTTCGCCTCTTGCAAACGACACAACCAATCGTTCACCACTGCAAACTGAGCATTGTTGGCCTCGCAAGCGTTGATGTCCCGAGACTGTTGGAAACTGTAGTTGTCATACAGCCCCTTGCCAGGGTCCATATAAAAATCAACACCCAACAAAAACACTCGAGAAGCCCCTAAGTACCGCAACACCCGCATTGCCATCAGCATCGTACAAATTGTGGAAGGCTCCCCACTTATTTCTGATCCAGCCTTATAGTTGCCTACAGAAACTTGTGGGTTTAGAAAAAAAGAATCGTCTGGCTTCAACCACAACCGGCGAGCAACACCCCAGACATTAGGGCAGTCCCGAGTTAGAATAGGTTTCTTTTGGTCATCCACCAACCGAATAAAAGAATCACCCACCTTCTGCCGCAAAGTACCACGACCCGTCGAAAGTTTCGGAGTGGTAATGAACTTAAGAATTGCTGGGTCCAGCCAAATGGAATGGGAAAACTTGAGTGGAGGGTCGTTACAGACAAATGCTTGGGGGCGGAACCGTGGATTTCCCGCCATGTTGTTCACCGCCATCGTCCAGCAACCGCGATTATTCAGCGATTCCAGGGGCAGTTCCTTGGCAGAAGGCCCACCACAAGCTAAGAATACGGATCGACCCGCCAGGAGACCACGTAGACTGTAATTTTCTGGCCTCAATTCCCGATTTACTACCGACAGGCAATCTTCCCACTGAGAAACAAACTGGGGAGAATTGATTTCCAGCCGCCTCGTGCAAGTGTCACAAGAGGGAATAGTGCGGGAACCATCTTGGAGCTGGCACACTCCATGAATCTGGCACTCGTAACGAATGGTCTCTACCGTCAGTTGTTTCCCTAAGTAAACACAATCCGCCATGAAACCACCTACCATTTATTTTCTGGACAATGCTCGGTCGCCATCCTCAACTTGTTGACCATTGCTTCGATGGGGATTGTAACACCGATGGCCCGAGCCGCATTGGCCAATTTAGAAGAATTTGGAGACCGTACCAAACAACCACACTCCGAATGAGTACAGATGCCTTTAGTCTCAGAGTACAAATGGCAGCAAGAGCACTTTTCCCGAAAAATGGTCTCTACCTCATCGTCTGTTCTTACCGGGTAGCCGGCCTCCCGCCATCGCATCACGGCTGAGATGTAATGCTTGGCCTGAGAAACAATGCCCGGAGCAACCGTGTCCTTTACCGTGCCATTTGGATTAGAACAGTGATGATGGATTTTGCTATTCTTAATGGGAGGGGTGATAAACCCACAACGAGTACAACGGTAAACCCCTAAAGAACCCACAAGACGGATCAAGACAAAATTACATTCCATGGCGTTAGAAGGAGGTTAGAGTTATTGTGGACCCCGTTGGGTCGCAGTCGTAAGCTCCAGAAGTAGAGAGGTATGGAATCACCAAACCAGAAATTGTTCGGCAATTCAAAGGTTTTGGAATTGTTCTTCTGTAATTTACAAACTGTCCTGGAGCTGGGTAAGCCACTTGGAAGTAGACAGTCACCGTAATAATGACGTTGGACCCAACGGAAGTAAAACTAATGGAAATAAAGCCTGGAACTTGACATGGGTCCCCACTAAACAAGAAGTTATTGGAATAGCGAGCACTGCAAGTTCCATCCGTTAATGCCATATAACTGCCGTCATAGTTGGGACAGCAACCACCAGCCCCCATACCAGCCAGCTCTACAGCGAATCCAGCGGGAAACAAACTATCTTGGCAGGGGTTACAGATGCGAACGCAATCGTAACACTCCTCATCGGTATAGGGGTGACTCAAATACGCGGAGTGGTATTCCGTAACAGAGAGAGAACCACCCCCAGTCGCAATCAGCTCAATTCCACCCCAATTTCCCGTGGAGGTCCCGGTTCCAACCACACTCACATCAGCCGGCGGAATAAGCCCTGGATGTGGATTTACCGTCATGGTTAATCCACCGGCAGTCAAACAGAGGTTTACAGTCACCTCCGCCCCTGCGATCGCCTGAGGAACCAGAGCCGATTCCCCAGAAGAAAGCGTAGCCACCCCAGAAACAAATGGAGTGCTCCGACCAAATTGGATTTGACCCCAAGGCCCTGACCTTGTGGAGTCGGATGCTAGATAAACCCGTACCGTTTGAAGATAAGCCCCTCCAGTAAATGTGGCAGCGACGAAATTGGCCCCACCAACACCACCATTCATCATGCCGTAATCGCCGACCGAAGATAACGTAATGTTACCTGTTTCTCCCCCTCCCAAGGTTCCACTTCGTACCTCAAACTCACATTTAGAGCCTACTTGAGGAGAGGCATCATACACCCCTGTCAAGCAATCAGAACACCAACCACACAAAGGGTCCAGCTCATATGGGATTGTGTACTCCACATCCCGAAACGTGACAGTCCCCGTCATGGTGCCGGTTCCCAGCCCGGCAGTGTAATTCGTGGCGGTCGCCGTTGTAGGAACGGAAACGCGACGGATATTATGGATGCGGGGAATGTCGTAAGTGGCATTGGGGACTAGACCCGCAATGGCATCCGTTCCATCGTAAATCACACAAAAGTAATGCTCCACATTTGGCACTAAGCCGGCAACTTGCATGGAGCGGGAGCCATCAGGACCATCAATGGTCATGGTTCCACAAGAAGTCCCCACTTCAAACGTAGCAGTAATCTCGTCCCCTGCTAAGAAAACCTTAATTTGATCCCCGTTGGCTGTCGTGGTGAAGTAACCAATGGCTTGCATCACATTGGTTCGGTGAGGGTTTTCTGTTAGTAGCATCGCCTGAGCGTTACTGCTACTCGTGGACCCTGGACCCCACGTGCCACTCACAATGTCCCAATTGCACGCCAAAGAAGTGACCGTCACCATCAAATCAGCCCAATTACATCCCACGATTCCAGTACAAACTTCGCAACTCGGGTGATCGTCCCCGTCATACGTATAGCTGAGCGTAATGGAATTAAATGTAACGGGGTCGGCCCCCTTGGCGGTTACCTCCAAGCCGGCAATACGACCTTCTGCAGAGACGGCACTGGTACTCCCAATCACACCTCCAGCCGCGGAGGCCATAAGGTAGAGGTCAGTCCCAGAGGTACTATTCTTCCCGTAACAAACGGAAAAGACGTGAGAAGTTCCCGGCAGCAAATCAGGCACAGACAAGACTTGACTGATTTGCGTTTCCACACCTCCTAGAATGCGATACAGCGTAATCGTACCGCAATCGGCTTGGACACTGAACTCAGCTGCAAGATAATTCGTGCCCGTGGTTCCATCATAGGCGACCAAGCCACGAAATGAGTCTCCCGCATTGGGGAGAAGCACCCTTCCCGTGAGCAGCATTTTGGAGCCGATTTCGGTTTCCGGCTGCTCTCGCAAAATCTCCACAAGACCCACGGCATTGGCCACAAGAGATTGACTGGAAATTTCCCAGTCCCCAGATACCTCATTCCAGTCGCTGCCGAGACTAGTGGAATCATCGCGGCTAAAGCGGTCTCGAAAATAAACGCAAGAAACCCGGCAACAACAGCGAGAAATACTCCCCTTTGCTCTCATTAGGTATCCTCGCAATCTGCCAGATGAACATTCCAGCGACCCAAACCATCATCTTCGTCTGGGTAGAATAACATCTCCACCCGTTTTCCATTGGATACTGGCTCGTCCCCATGAATCCAATCTAGCCAACACTCCGCCACCCAATCCGTGGCAACCCCATTACGGTAGACAGTCACATTGCCACTCCCATCTACGGGGATTCCACCTTCACTGGATACCACCCCTTTTCGAAAAATGGGGACACTTAGAGGCACAAACCGACCCAGAAAACCATCCCAATGAGCAGTAATCCGATCCCCTACCAACAGCCGGCAACGAGCACAAAAATCGCGGGAATCTAACTCGTAAACCGTATCATCATCCAGCACCCATTCCCCAGAGGTCTGGGAGTAATACCTCCGTTTAATGAGGTACAACCCAGAACTCGCCGTATCGTCGTCATCAATGGTAACGCTGGAAACTTCAAACCTCCCTTGGTGAAATGGAGGTGGGGTTATAACGGAAACCTGATCGTAACGATTTCGAGTAGTTGCAAATCCGTGAGCACGAAGACCCTCAATCCTCGCTACACCACGACCCAAACGGTTAATATGCTCCGCAGAAAGGCGATCCCCAGCTCGTTTAATCGGAATTGGGTATTCCATGTCTCACCTCACGTATTCGGGGCAAAAATGGAATCCAAATTTGCCAAAGAATAAATTGGATTTGTGCCGTCCACCAGGAGCCGGCGAAACCCAACTCCCTTACGGTAGATATGATTGTGGGTAACTTGAACCCCATCAGGAGCCGTAAAATTACGCTCCACAAAATTCAAATCCAAGTTCAATGGGGAAGCCCCTGTGAAACCAGATCTCCACGTGTACTGTTGCGACATAGACCAACTGGTGAACAACACCGTTTCCGCTGGAGCGTTAAACAGAAGGGTCATTGCGGTACTATTCACTTTTCCCAACTTGTCCCGCAATCTCCCTAAAATGGTCCCGTTGAACGTAGCCCACGGAAGTTGAGGCCAACGAACATGCCATTCCACTTGGGGTTGGTTTACCACTCCGTAAATATCAGGTTCTTTTACTTCTTCCAAAGGAGTGTCGCCCGTTGCTGGCTTCCACCGCCCCTGACCATTTACATCTAACGGCTGGAAATCCCCACCACCAGAGCAAGAAATTTCCAAAAAAGTAAAAGGGTCTGTAGGGTCAGCTTCGTCATCATTGTTAGGAGTAGTTCCATATTCAATGGTGACCTTTAAGTCTTCTTCGTAGGTGTCTGCTGGAGCCGAAGCATCCGTATTAAACGGGTCTACTGGCTTCCCATCCGTCCACGCCTCCCATGTGATTCGCTTGGCACTGAGAGTACCCAAGCCCGGGAAAGCCCGAGCTCGTGGGTAATAAGCAATTCCCATCCAATCATAGACCACTGGAAAGACTTCGTTTACAAAATCGTCCAAATGGTAGGCTTTGATAAGGTAGACCTCCGTAGCCGAGGCCTCTTCCTTTTCAAACATGCCACTACGGGAGATAACTTTGACTGGGATATTACCAAGGGTAGATAAACGCCATTGGGAAGGATCGAGTTGAATAGCCATAAAATCCCCTAGAATGTAAGTCGCATTCGTCCGTGAGCCCCCACTGATCCAGTAGGAAAGGAGTTGGAGCCACCACCACCGCCACCACCAGGAACATCGCCAGCTAAAGAAGTTTGAGTAGGTTCCACAGCCCCATCACCACCAGCACCCGAATCCACATCGGGGGCAGGAGCCCCAATACCACCATCGTCCCCGTTTTCCCCATCTGTCCCATGAGCAGCACAGCCACCACTAGAGCCACCACCGCCACCATTAGACGTAGAACCACCCGTACCACCAAGACCACCACCACCACCGCTATAGCGTGTAGTTCCCACGCCAGAAGAGAACACTCCACCCTCCCCAGGAATGTCATCCGTGGCTGTTTCTCCGCCAACAGCCTTTACCAATACATTGTTTCCAGGGTCAAGAAACGTCGTGTCCCCTCCATTTACATAAGGTCCATTCGTGTCCCCTCCAGTACCAACTTGGATGGTGTAGGTGTTCCCAGGAACTACGGTGACCGTGGCTTTAGAAAAAGCACCACCACCGCCACCACCGCCAGACTGAGTGAAGTAGTTACCACCACCTCCACCACCTCCCCAACACTCCACCAAAACAGAAGTAATGCCAACTGGAGCCGTCCAAGTATCGTTTGCATTGTAGACCAGCACCGTTGGAGTGTAGGTACTAGAACTAGACGAAGAACTTGAAGATTGACTGGAGCTGCTGGAGGAACTACTGGAGTTACTAGAGGAGCTACTGGAGCTACTGGAGGAAGAACTTGACTGACTAGAGGACTCCGAACTACTGCTGGAGTTACTGCTGGAAGAACTAGAACTATGGGAACTGCTGCTAGAGCTAGAGCTGCTCGACTCGCTACTACTGGAGGAACTACTGGAGCTCGACTCGCTACTACTGGAGGAACTACTGGAGCTCGACTGAGAACTTGACGAGGAGCTGGAGCTACTACTGGAGGAATTAGAGCTACTGGAGGAGCTACTGGAGGAACTATTGGAGCTACTAGAGGAACTACTGGAGCTCGACTGAGAACTTGACGAGGAACTTGAGCTGCTACTGGAGGAATTAGAAGAACTTGACGAGGAACTTGAGCTGCTACTAGAAGATTCAGAGCTACTGGAGGAACTACTGGAGCTCGACTCGCTACTGCTGGAGCTGCTCGACTGAGAACTTGACGAGGAGCTGGAGCTACTCGAAAAGCTAGAAGACGAGCTACTGGAAAAAGAACTAGAAGATGAACTCGAACTACTGGAAGAACTAGAATCAGATTGGCTAGAACTGGAACTGCTAGAACTGCTGCTGGAGCTGGACTGGGAACTAGAACTGCTAGAGGACTGAGAACTACTGGAGGAACTACTGGAGCTCGACTCGCTGCTACTGGAGGAACTACTGGAGCTTGACTGAGAACTTGACGAGGAGCTGGAACTCGATTGCGAGCTACTAGAGGAACTACTAGAGCTCGACTCGCTGCTACTGGAAGAGCTGGAGCTACTCGATTCGCTACTACTGGAGGAACTACTAGAGCTCGACTGAGAACTTGACGAGGAGCTGGAGCTGCTAGACGAAGAACTTGAAGATTGACTGGAAAATGAACTGGAGCTTGACGAGGAGCTACTGGAGCTTGACGAAGACGAACTGGAGGATTGCGAGCTACTGGAGGAGCTACTGGAGCTACTGGAAGAATTACTGGAGGACGAACTACTGCTAGAACTAGATTGTGAACTACTGCTGGAGCTGGATTGGGAACTGGAGCTTGACGAGGAGCTACTGGATTGACTGGACTCCGACACACTGGATTGCGAGCTGCTCGAGCTACTGCTAGAGCTACTGGACAAACTGGATGACGAACTGGAATGAGAGCTGCTGGAGGTACTGCTGGAGCTGCTGGACTCAGAACTGAGAAGGGAGCTGCTACTAGACGAACTACTGGTGGAAGAACTAGAAGACAACGAGCTCTCTGCCGAGCTACTGGAGGACACACTAGAAGAACTAGAGGAGCTACTGGAGCTCGAACTGGCAGAACTGGAGGAACTACTGGAGGATTGGGAACTGGCGGAGCTAGACGATAGGCTGGAAGACGAGCTACTGGAAAGGGAAGAACTACTGCTGGAACTAGATGGCTCGTCATCATGGCGAGCCATAATGTAAACAGAGTAAGTTAAATCCCCATTTGCTGCTGTAAGCTTGAGGCGATGGTTTACCGCATCCGCCACGTCAAACGCGGGTTCGGCCAACTGGGTCTTGACCAGGAAGCCCCCGGGCCGAATGGCCCCATTCCCAGCACTTGTATGGGACCCAAAGCAGGACCAGCCGTTCGTAGCATCCGGCTCAATTTCTAAACTGCCCGTAGAAGTCGGTTCGCACGCAATGGCAAGAACTACAATCTCCTCATAAACCACCAACTGACCGCAACCGTCCCGCCCATCGCCGGCTCCAATATCAATACCTTGTAAATCGTAGAGGTCCAAAACCTCACTGGCACCCGACGCCAAAGAACGAGACTGGGCTTGCCACCCACGGCTCACCTGACTGGCTTCCACACCAGGAGAGAGGGAAGGGTGATAGAACAACGCAGGACACTCTACGTCCGCCTCGGAGTAGTCCACCAAGGAGTTGACTACTCTACCACGAAGGACAAGAAAAACTTTAGCTCCGGTGAGTGTCTGCGTCCCCATAGGTTACTCCAAAATTGCTGGAGTGCCCTTCTTGGCAACTTCCACCATTGTCCCCATTTTGGAGTCAATTCCCTTAAGTAGATCTGTGTGCTTCGTGCTTTCTTTCATGGCCCCATCAGGGGTCAGGGAAGTACCAGGACCTTCCACAACAAAGTCTGCCGACCGAAACCGTGGAGACAGAGTAGAGCGGTCTCGAATTTCGCGTAACAAATCAGACTGTTTAATGGATTCGTCCGCAATAATTTTCTGATCCTTGTCTTTGCCCGACATGATTTCTTGCAGCCGTTTTCCATACTCTGCATAACCTACCGGCCCCATTGCCTTCTTCTTTTCTTCGGGGGTTTCTTCGGTCTTGCCTCCACCCCCTTTTCCCTTCGTATTGTCCTCTTTTTCTTCAGGGAGCACGGCAGCATCCATAAGCCCCTTGATGCTTCCAATGGCAGCGTCCATGCTCTTACGGGTCGTGGCCATGGAAGCGTCAATGGCAGCATAAGCCTTCCCCACGGATTTGGCTCTTTGTTCTTCTACAGTCGCCCGGCTGGCATTAAGCCGTTCTAAACTGGCAGACTGTTGCTCTCCAATGATTTGGCGTTGTTTATTCTCCCACACTTGGATTGCTTGTAGATTGTCTTGAGTGGCTTTCTGGCGTTTAACCAGAAAATCGTCCGCCATTTTTCGAATGTCTGCCACCATTCCTTGCATCTCGGGAAAGAGCTCCAAAATCTTAAGCACCCCTTCCAACATAAACATCATGTGCTTGGTAAAATTCTGGACCATCCAATTTCCAATATTCGTCCACAAAGTTCGCCAAGTAGAAATAAACTGAACGAACCCCGTCTTAGCAAAAGCCCACATATTGGTAAATGATTCTTGGAACCCAAACTTCACAGCATCCCACAACCGGAAAAGGTAATCCCCAAAGGCAGTAAAGACCCGCACCCCTTCCAAGTACACAAGGTTGAAAGCCCCAAAGAGGTAGATGCCGAGGTTCGCCGCCACCACTTTCCAATTTTCGGTAAGCACCCGAACAAACTTGGCGGTTTGAAGAACGAAATTAGAAACGGCTCTTACACCACTTGTGAAAATTTCCACAAGAGAGCCACCTAAAGCAGTAAAATCAAACCCCATCATCTCCCCAAGTTTGATTACTAGATCAGAAAGAGCCGTCCATAGGTTAGAGGCTGCAATGGAGGCATGACCCCAAGCCTCTTTTAACATTTTGGAGGCATCCGCCAACGCATCTTGAACAGGCTTTAGCTCCCAAAAGTATTCGTTTAGTTCCATGAGGTACGGTAGGAGCATTCCAATCCCAGCCCCAAGAGCCACAAAGACAGCCCCAACACCCGTTCCAATCATGACACTCTTGGCAGTAATACCAAAAGCCCGCATGGCAACTCTAGCACTTGCGATAGCGAACGCCAATTTTGACATGGCGTTCGCACCCAAGAGAGCCCCACTAATGTAATCAGGAAACATACTCACTACAGCGGTGAGTTGTTCCACCAATTTAATTTTGAATCGCACCAATGTCTTTGTCCACTCCACAATAGGGGTGGAAATTGTGCGACGCATAATGTTTACGGCATCATTGTAGGTGCTCGTCAAACCATCCATGGTCTGGGACTGTTTTTCCATCATGTTATTAAAACGACCACCCTCACCGCTCAGCTTTTCCAAAATCTTAATCAGGTCGTTAAAAGAAACCTTTCCTTTAGAAATCATATCCTGAGCAGCATTCGAGGCAACTCCATAATAGTCTGCAATGTCTTGGAGGCTAAGTACACCACGAGTAGATAATTGCCGAAAGTCTGGAGTAAGTAACTTTCCAACACCTCGTATTTGATTAAAAATAAGAGCCAATTCTCCAAACTGACTGCTCGTGCCGGCTGCCGCATTTCCAATAATATTCAGGCTTCGCATTAAGTCTCCGCCACGATCCCCAAACTGAATAAGACCCCGAGCGGCTTGCAAGATTTCTGGCATCTCAAAGGGAGTTTTCGCTGCAAATTGCGTCAAGTCATTTAAGGTTTTCTGGGTTTCTTCAGCGGAACCCAGCATCACCTCAAACGCAACTTGGGTCTTTTCCAAACTTGTGGCAGCCTGAGTACCCCCTTGGAGCAACTGGGAAGTCCAACGAGCCGTAGCTCCCATCGTGGCAAGAATGCCGGCCTGAATACCAGAGAGGGAGTTAAGCAGCCTATCCGTAAAACCGTCAACATTTCTATCCATCTGGCCGGTCATTTGAGACACTTGCTGGACGGCAGAAGATTGAGCGGCTTGCAGATCTTGGGCAACCATGGAAGCATCTGCCCGGACCGTGACGAACATTCTGGCAAGTTCCAATCCCATAGGTCACCTCTTTTTTCGCTTTCTGTTGGATTCCATAGCAGCCCGGGCTTCCCGTTCCCGTTGCTGTTGACGCTCCATTAACTCACGAGCCTTCGATTTCCCCCGCACAACACCCCGAATAATATTACCTTGTGCATCTCTGCCTGTGATCTTGCCGTCCGCGGCAGCCTTAGAAACGAGGTTCAGGGGTTCCGCTTTGCTTGTGCGTTTTCCCTTCTTCTGCTTAAGAACTTCTTTATCGCACAGCCGAAACCAAATCTGGTCCAAAGTCATTTCGGCAACGTCTGTAATGGGGTAACCACCACCCCCATTAAAAGTATTCTCACAAAGAAGACGAAAATGATAGCTCGTGATCCCTCCTAATAAACCTGGCCCGTCGCTGGCTTCTTCTTCCGTGGAAGCCCCTTCTCTTAACGCGGCGAGCCCTACATATTTCCCAGATCAGCAGCGGAAAGACTTTCTACAATTCGAGAGGCTTCCACCAATTTCGGTACCGGCCAGTCTTTAATCATTTCCGCAGTCATTTCTGGGTGTTCTCTGCGGACGGAGGACAGCGTAAATTCCACCATGCCTGAGATGGTGCCGGTCACCCACCACTGGTCATAGCGTATCTTCCCAACCTTGGGCCACACTCCCGTTAATTTGTGGGCATCTTCCATCTTAAGGGTCCCAGCCTCCAAAGACAGGGATAGCATAGCACGGACCCCATTATCCTTTTCTGGCACCTCCCCGTAAATTTCCAAGAGCTTATTTCTAAGCTCAGGGGTTACTGGAATACCCTGAACCCCGTAGGAGGTCTTTTGGGGCAGCTCTGTAACCGTCCAACGAGCCACCTCCTCAAACTTGGAGCGTAGAATTGCCTCCCGATCACCAGGAGGCAGAAGATCTAAGTTTCTGGAGTAACTTTCCAAAAAATCTCGTTTGTATTCGTGGAGGGCACTCCGCTCCAACTCACACAACAACCGCACCACGACGGGTCGTAACGTGTAAGTTTTTCCATTCACCTCAATCTTCTGTCCAGCACCTAAGACACGAGCCTCTGTGTCACTCACAATTGGTTCTCCTAAAATTTTCTACCTACCTAACAAAAACCACTCCACCCCCGAAAGGAAGATGGAGTGGTTTTCTGTGACCCTAAGAAACAACCAACAGCAAACTAAGCGGGAAGCGTTCGAGCTGTTGCCCCCGACTGACCCGGATAGTAGAAAATACCATCCGCACCCCAACCGGCAGTCCAACCAATCACGTCCTCTGTGTCAATGTTAATGACCATGGAAAAGTCATTACACAGAGCACGCGGAAAATCCCAGTAGAGGCTTGTGGCGTCCATCCACAACACCGCCACCACGGTATCCCCGGGCATAAACAGATCAAAAACCTCATCCGTGGTGTCATACTTTCCTTCCGAATTGAAAGTAGCATCCTTGCGACCCGCCGAACGATTCGTGTAACCACCGGAATCGCTGTCACCCCACTCGCTGGAGCTCGCCAGCTTGGGGTTTACCGACCATTGCGTTGCCCGGGCCACGAGTTCGTTGTCCACAACGAACTTTCCGTTTCGTCCCGTTAAGGTGTTGAGCGAAGACATTGTTTAGACTCCTATGCCGATCTAGTGGCGAAGTGGGTGTCAAAATTAACTGGAGGAGCTGCTGGAGCTGGACGACGAAGAACTGGAGCTGTTGGAAGATGCACTGGAGCTGCTAGAGCTGGACGACGAAGAACTGGAAGAACTGGAGGAACTACTGGAAGATGTGTTGTCATCATGGCGAGCCATGATGTAAATGGAGTAAGTAACCGCCCCACCATTGGCGGTGAGTTTAATTCGGTGGCTAGAGGCGTCCGCCACATCAAAGCCCTGTTCTGCAATCTGAGCCTTACAGAACATGCCCTGCCCACGAAGCCCACCACCCGTAGCAGAAGTATGGGAACCAAGGGGAGTCCAACCGTTGGTCGGGTCAGGAATAAACTCCAAAATCCCCGCGTCCCCTACAGCGTTTTCGTTTACGATGGCGATCGCCACAATTTCTTCGTAGGCGACTGCCTGACCAACCCCATCCAGCCCGGAGCCGGCTCCAATATCGGTACCAGCCATATCGTAGAGGTCCAAAACCTCACTGGCCCCAGAACTAAGAGATCGGTCCGTGGATTGCCACCCACGATTAGCCTGATTTGCATCGGCCCCACTGGTGAGCGTAGGACGGTAATTGAGGCTGGGATGGGGAGCAACAACGGCATTCCCATCCGTTAGAGTATTGGTGTTCTTACCAACCAGTTTCAGCTGAATGGTAATGTCACTTAAAGATTGGGTTGCCACGTCTTATCTCCTATGGGCTACTGGCACATCAATTAGAAACGAGTAGCTGATGGTTAATTGGTACTCATCGTCACCTACTCGGGTTCCAACCACACTGGTAAGAGTAGATAACAAAAAATTTCCGTAATCCAGGGTCGGCGATGTTGGAGGCGTTACCGGGTGACCCCCGAACACAGCCAAAATATCTTCCATGAGTTCATTGGCTATCTCCTTAGGAGACCGGGCATCCCCGTCTATTTTACGGGCGAGAACCTTGAACGACCACGGGACTCGCTGAACTTCCCAAATAGACTCCCGCGTTTTGGACATTCGGGAAACAACAATCCCAGGGGAACACTCAAACACCACATAAGGAAACGGCTGCCCTGGAGCTGCTTCCGTTTCGTTTAACGCCATGAACTGGGTTATCTCAGTTGCCGTCCAAAACTGAGTAAAAGAATCATCCAAATCAGAAGAATCCCAAAGAGCCCGAACAGCTTTATGCAGACCCATAATAGATGCGATGGAGGTCATTGCTGCGAGCCTTTAGTGATGATTTGTGTGACCGTTGCAGCCTCTTTGTTTAAGGTTCTTACAAGAAAACTGCGATCCAACTCTTCGCTTATTTCCAAAATGAGGCCGTAATCTAGAGCAGTTCCAACTTTAGCTTCAAACGAGCCGGGTCCCACCTCTTTTACATCGTAGAAGATGCTTTTCATTAAGAGGGTTGTATCTGCCCTCGGAAATTCCCCAGGCTTTGAGCGGGACTTGGGGTCTACCTTTACCCGATAGGTTAATTTCAGCCGCTCCTGCCCGTCTTTTCCTTTCACCACCTTAAGTTTCTTGGTTACAATTTTTTCCACTGGAGTGGAAAGATTGCGAACTACTTGATCCCGAAGATAATTAGCGGCCAAGGTGACCCGTTGTTGGAGGGTCAACTTGACCGCTTTATTTGCTTTTTTGAGAAAACTGATAACCCGGATTTGCCGGCGATCTGCTTGAGCTACCCGACGTTTCCTGGCGTTATCCACAGCCAGTTTACGGCGAACAGCTTTTGCATCAACATCTAACGGCAAACCATCGGCCAAGGGTTAGCCTCCCATGTGAGTCAATTTCTCGACCCAACCCGCCCAATCTTTTTCGTAAATGGGTTGCGTGTTGGCAACCGTGGAGCCTGGATTGAGCAGATAGAACCCGGGCATGGCATCCACTTCATCCAGTAGAGGCTCTTCCCCTTGCACCATGCGAACTGCCTTTTCATTCAGCAGCCACACCACCTCTCGGCAGAGGGTTTTCATGCGGTGGATATCCAGCTTGCCCTCAACAGAGGGAACCCCCTTAAGCTTATCAATGGCCATCCCGGTCTCGTTCAGCCGTCGCCGAATACGCTCGCACAGTTCGGCTCCCTCCGGGCTGTCCAAGGGGTCTTCAATTCTGTAGGTGCAATTTTTTGGATGGACGTGTAAACGCATCCCAGGGATTGGAGGCATGGCCCCCAAGTGCCGGGCTTGGTCCACCGGAATCTTGGGTTCTCCAGTGTGTTGGTCCAAAACCACCCGGCTCGCAGAAATGGCCGATCGTAGACGAGCCCCAGGAATACCCTGAAGCAGCAAATCGCAATTTCTGGGGTGATCGGCCTCCACAGTAAATGGACCCACCAATACTGTCGCTGGCTTCTTGCCACCACCACGTTGTTCCTGAACTACCGTAGTTTCTTCAGACATTGCAAACCTTTCAGTTCTTCTGGTTCTTCTATACAAAAACACCCTCTCCCGGCCGAAGAACCAAAAGCCGGGAGAGGGGTTGCATGGCGGAGGGAGGTAGGTGGGTCAACCTCCGCCAAAGGATCACAGCACTTAGGCAGGAGCCGTCGTGGTGATAGCAGCACAGCCACCACGCTCCAGCTGACCACCGTAACGAGCAGTCACGGTCATCAGCATCTCATTCGCCCGAATCAGCGTATCCCCTTCCGTGGATGTCCGCATGGTCAAACCACGTCGCCGATACATCCGGTACCGACCCAGGATGGCGTAGAAGATTTGAGCGTTGGACAGGCTGGAGTTGATTTTGTAGGGACGCTCCATCCAAGTGTAGTCGGAGTAGCCATAAGGGCCATTTCCAACCATATACCCAGACAGCCGACGAGCATCCGAAGCTCCAACCGGGATGGCTTTCGCCCGCATATAGGACGTTTCCGTTCCGCAAAAAACGGCAGTCCCCGCCACGTTCGGGCGATGCTCTTGCTTCGCCACACCAAACCGCAACGACTCATAAGCCCCAATCGTGGTCGAACCACCAAAGGAAACTGAGGTCGTGCCGGACTTGTTGATAATGCCTTCGGGTTGCGTCGTGCCGTTCCCCGTGGCAATCACATCGTCCAGATCTTTCAGCAGCCGCTCCCCATATTGGGCGGAAACGTGAGCACCGAAATCAATCGGGGTGTCGCTCAAGAAATCCAAACCAATACGGATGGCGCCTTGCCACCGGAAGATCGTGGTGTCGAAAGCACTCACGTAAGAAGCAGTGTTGAACAGCGAAATCGCCGTATCATCCACACCACCCCACGAGCCTGTGACCGTGCCCGTGGAAACCCCTTCCACTCGGCGTCCACGTTCCAGAGGAACCGTGTTTACCAAGGGGAACAGTTCGCCATTCAGCAGCGGAGTCTGGATCACCATGTCATCAAAGACAATGGGAGCAGCCTCCAAACCACCCGAAGTAGCATCGTCAATCAAAGCCTTGCGTTCCAGGTCACTGAGGCGACGGCGATTGATATCCCCGTAATCCCCACCATCCGAAGAACCGCCCCACTCCATTTCGTGCATGGCATACTGAAGCAGCTCACGATCATGCTGGTTCAGGGCTTGGTAGCCAAACGTCTTGCTGTTCCCACGTTGAGCCGTGGCAACCAGAAACTTGGAGTAAGCCCCCGCAACAGCCTTGTCCAGCTCCGAGGGGTTATCCAAAATGCGACCACGTTCGGCGAAATCCGTTACGGGCCGACCGGCCAGAGGGTGGCTTCGACCCGTCTTGGTGTGAGTGGGGTAGGTGAGAGTGCTCTTGGTCGTGGAATACTGCGACCAAGCCCCCTTGACCTCCACAACACCATTGCCTTCCACGCCATCCGTGCCGTAAGAAGTAGACACCATTTTGGAAAACCAACCGGGTTGATCGCCGGCAGCCTTCAAACGCAGAGGTTCCACCTCTTTTTCTTTCTTCTCTTCCTGCTTCTGCTCACCACTCTTGGAGGCCAGCATTTCCGTCAACTTGGTGAGGCTGTTGCCCAATGTGGACAACTGCTGTTCCAGTTGAGTGGCTTGCCGGTCATCGGCCTTGGTGAGTTCCATAAACTTCGTGGTAGACAGGTCGCCATTCGCCAACGCGATTCCGGCGGCCTTGCGGAAGTCTTCGTCGCTGGCATCAGCTTTGACACCAGCGTTCTCGGACAACCACTTCTTCAATTGAGCCGTCAGTTTCATAGTAACTCCAATTTCTTTCTGACGGTTGCGATACAGTACATTCCGACCGCCGGAATGTAACTACTCATCAGGGCGGACTAGCCGCCCATAAGATTCTCAAACATCTCCACTCGTCGGTAGCCTTCGTCTACCTGATCAAACGAGTCCAAAAACTCTTTCATTTTCTTACGTTCTTCTTGGGTACACGAGGCCAAGAACACAGCCATCGCTTCCGTGGCACCCATTTGTTTTTCTTGTGGATTAGCTCCAGCCTCCATGGCAGTAGAAGCCACCGCATCCAAGACTTCTTGGAGTTTGTTGGAAGCCACCTTGCATAGAGCCTTGCAAGCCCTGGACACATCTTCCATTCCAATCACTTCATCCATGTTGTCCTTGGCTTCCCGAATCTTGCTTTCGTTGTCCGCACTAATTGTACGACCAACCTTGGCAGCCTTTTCTTCTTCTTTGTCTTCCTCCGTGTAACCACACTCCTCACAGACACCGTCTTCCATCTCACCACCACACTCCGGGCAAGCTCCCTCTTGCTCGTCTGCCTCCTCTTCATCGGAATCCATAGGAGGCTCTTTTTTCTTTACTTCTTCGTTGTCGGTTGCTTTCCCTTCTTGTCCCCACTCTTGGTCTTGTTGGGGGTCGTCATGGGCTTCTTCTGATGCGCAGGAGCACTCTTTTTTCCCGGAGCCATCGCTTTCTCCATTTAACTGAATGTTCAAATCAATCGTAACCGGAACACGCACCGGCTGCTTCTCTCGAATTGCCTTTCCGTAGGCTTTCATAAGGGGACTGGTAAGCTTACGACCTTCCACCAAGCTCAACAGAATATCCTCCGTTTCAGCGTCCACATTAGAGGGCACCGAAACCAAACTGGCCTCCATGATTTCAAACGAAGTAACATCAAACCCGGTCACCTTGCCCTTGGAGGTTTTAATTTCTTCAAACTCCAAAGCCTTAAATCCATGGCTAAATCGACCCATCTTGTTGTCGATCATCACGGCCGAATCGTGAGCCAACGGGTTAATATCCACCACGGCAGAAAACATTTTTAAGTGGGTGTCCGTATGGTCAGCCACCGCCAACTGTTTTCCAATGGGGAGAGTATGGACATGTTGCCACAGCAACAGCATTTTGGGGTCTGGCTTGGCCCCCTTGGTTCGCAGAATATCCCCATCACGGTCTTTACGGGTAGAGGTGAGGGTATGCTTGAACAGCATCAGCGTGTTTTTGGGGAGCTCCACTCCTCGCAAGGCTTCCTCTTTTTTAGCCTTGGAGTAAATATCCTCCAACACCATCTCTTGGTTAGAGTAGGTTAGAGACCGGGCCGATTTTTCCAAAAGATCGTGGAGCGAAGTAGAGCGAGTCGCCATTTGGCGATAGCACAAATCCGAACCAACACAATCCAGCACATTGCGGACAAACCGATCCGCTGTCATGATGCCGTAATCAAAAGGCTCCGGGCTTCCGCCCTTACGAGAACGAACAGCTCGCAGGAGCTTGAACTGGGCAGAAGACACGTGTTTTGTTACAGCTTTTGTGGTCATTGATTCGGCTTCCTTTTTCCAAGCAGCATAACAAACGGCTGCCCGTTGAGTTGAATCAGTGTATTCCCGTTGCATCACATCGTCGGACATACAACGAGTGATAAAAGATTGTTCCTGCTCCCCAGAACGTGGAGATGGAATTGGCACAGTTAGATATCCCGTCCGGCGAGGTAGTGCAAATTGAGGTAACCGTCCGAACTCTCCCGTGTAAACTTGATTCGCCGAATGTCATCAATGGTAAAGAGCTTGGGTTCGTGAGTAGTCAACAACGCCATTCCAGCGGTTGTGGAGGGATTAGTGGTCCCATCCATTGTGTAACGGACGTTGTTTGTGGAAGCCTGGATTTCGCAATGAGTGGCTTTCGCGGGAACCACCAACTCATTTACTGTCTTGATTTGATTGTTTACCGTGACCTGCTGATAGCTCAAATACATTCTACATCCCCAACCGAAGAGTGGCCAAATGTTCCAGAAAAAGAATTTGGCGGATGCACGGCTCTTGAGCGGCATCCACCCCATTCTCTACAGTAATCTTTTCGGTCCACTCCAGAAAGCTTCGAATGTCTACTTGATCACTCCCGTCCGAGGGAGCCGGAAGCCCCCCCGGACCAGGAGTTCGCACTGGGTCCACAGTAAATCGTTGCAGAACCTCAGCACAAATGGCGTGAATTGTTTGTGCGTGATTCCAAGAACCACGCAACACCCATCGGCACACATTGTGAAACTGATTATCTGGCAAAGGTAATACCATCGACCCACCTACGGTTAATCAACTAGCTACTGCTGGAGCTGTTGGAGCTGGAGCTGCTGGACGACGACGAACTGTTGGAGCTAGAGCTATGCGACGACGAACTGCTGGAGCTGTTGGAGCTCGAACTGGAGCTGCTGGAGCTGCTGGATTCGTCTTCCATGCTAAGAATTTGCAGCCGGTCCCCTGTCTTGGGTCCAGGGAACTGCAAAGCCCCCGTATGGAAGTTTAGAACATCGGGGTCACTCACTTCGCCCGTAGTTCGGGTATCCACCAACTTCGCTTGCCAGAGCTGATTGTCTGCCAGAGCCACCGTGACGTTCGTCGTGGTACTGCCCACGTCCGAATTATACGTGGCAGCCGGAGCCGAATCATCTCCCGCTTTCATCATGCGGGTAATCGTGAGTTGCCGGGCCGAAAGATTTACAGCCGGGCCGAGATAGAACGTAACATTCTTTGGCATGGACCAAACTCCCAGATCCTCAGAGGGGGAAATTGTAAGCGAAAGTAACCGCCGAGGCTTCTGGGCTTAGACGGGCATTCCTTATAACCTAATCCAACCACGGCAGAACAAAAACACGACTCAGGCTCTATTTTTTGTTTTCTGGTCCACTCTTTTTTCCACACCCGCCGGACGGCTTATCACGTCTTGGTAAAACCGGGCATGAAGGAGCTGACTGGCATTCCCATGGACTTCTAGCCTCAGCGTAAAATCATCCCCACCAGCCATCAGGTCGGCAAAGGCTTGGTTGAACCCCCGTAAGGTTTTCAAAAATAACTCCAAAGACCGATCGTCCTCAATAATTCTGCGGTAATCTTCAGCCATTCGTGATCACGCCATTCCTTTCCACTTGCACATCCATCTTGGTGCAATTGAAAACTAAAACTTCCACCACACCTCCAGCCCATTTTTCCACCGTCTTTTTTAGCCGAATCATTTCTTCTTTGGAAAGTGGCTCGAACACCCTTACCAAAATACGGTCCCCGGGCTGAAACTGAATCTTAGAACACTTAACGTCTGCTAAACGTGGAGTAGCCATTGTTTGTAAGGGTTTAGTCCTTCCACACCAATGAAGGAATAGACTGGTTTCTTAGCTTGGCGTTTTCCCGAACTGTCCACTCTGCAACCTCCCGAGTGGCTTGCATCTCGGCCATTGTGTGCCGAAGGTCCCCATTGTGGTGACGCACCCTTAGAGAACGCCAACGCAGCATAGCACCATCCAAATCTTGGGGAGGCACCAACTCCACCCCTTTAATTCGGAGGTAACTTTCGCACAGCCCCACGAAACGATGCTCCACGGCCTCCGCCAGAGCATAGTCATCAATGGAGCTAGGCTCCAGTTTATTATTGTGAATCAGTTTATTCATGGTTCTTCTTTCTAGCTAAAGTCAAACACCAACTTGGAGAGTTAGCCAAGTTCCCATCCAAATGGCTGTCCAACGATTGACGAATTCATCCAATCCGTTCTTGATCTGTTCGTCCAAAGTTCCTGGAACGAACAGCACTTCCAAAAGATCCAAATATTCGTCCAACATGAGCATCACCCCATGCTCCACCGCTTGCTCATTGTTGGTCTCCGTGACCCCAAAATTTTCACGGAGATAGTTGGCTAATGCTTTGGGGGTATTCCAATTCCGAACCGGGTAAAAATCTTCTTCTTCAAATCCCATCAAAACATCTGCCATTTCCGTGGCGATCATCCGAATCTGTCCTTGCAATTGCTTTTCTGAAAAAGCGTCATTGCTGAGGACGTGATTCACCTTATCAATGGCGTCCCGAATCAAAAAGTCCACAACGGATTCATGCCCTAAATAGCCATTATCTTCATCCGTCGACTTTTCAATTAGGGTAGCAAACAACGCCTCCTTTTCTAAAACTTTTGCTCGTTCTGTGTTTTCTTGATCTTTTTGTTCCGGCATAATGAAACACCTTTACTTACGGAGGACAACATTGATCACTTGTGGTTGGGAGGATAACAGCCTCTACCACTGTTGGAATGTTCAAATATTCTTGCTGCTTAGTCGGCTTTGTCACTTTCGTAACGTAAATTCTAGTATTCGGTGGAAGAATAACCTCCCTTTCACTCGCATTACTAGATATGGAAGCCACTGGACACCCTTTCACACCCGGACCCACGGCTAATCTCATGTGGACATTGCCACTCCACTTCTTTGGATCATAAGAAGTGCTAAGATTTCCACGATCAGCAACAACAGAACCAACCTCTGGAACATCCCCAGAATATTTACGACTTAGTTTCAGACCAACGGGAAGATCTACAGATTTTTCCATTACCGTTTTAGAAACCAAAAGGGCTTCTTGATACCAACCCCAATCTTTCGTACCCTTTTTTGGTGGAGTGACGCTCCTTAATGCATGATTATAATCCTCGTAAGAGCTGCCCGTGTATTTTTGAATGTATATTTCTTGAGTAAAATCCAGAGTCTTTGCGAATGCATCCTCCATTGGTTTCATAGGAGTGGGGCCATAGCTTGAATCAAGTTTTATAAAATCACTGTTCTCAACAAGTTTTTCCAAGTTTTCGGTATTGAATCCATTCTTTTCCAAGAACTCAGAGTTCTTCTTATTGGCAATGACGTTCCAATAACCAACCTTTTCTAAAACTGGTGCCCCAGCAATCGGCGTATCCTTCGCGGTTGCTTTGATTTTATTGCACTTGGTCGCCACTTTTTCTGATGTGGACTTGTACGACTCCCCTGCTCCAACCGATTTACTAACAGTTTTTTCCTTGTTGGTCTTAAGAGTGTTGAGGATCTGGGAGAGTGCGTGTTTGACCGTTGGATTTTCTTTTACCTCTTGCTTGTACTGCAAGTTTACAAGCCCGTCATAATCCTCTTTCGTAAGCAAATCGGACATTCCTTGCATCTCCTTTTTAGTTCCCATGACCTTTGAATGCAGATCAGAACCAGGAGTCAAGGTTTCAGCCCAAACGTCTAAAGATTTTATTCCCGCTTTTAGCATGTTACGATGCTCACCCCATTCTTTAAGGGTCATGCTATATTTCTTAGAGGACGCAGCCTTTGCTGCTTTCTGCGCAGATGGTTGTTTTGCCGCAACTTCTTGCTGCTTCTTACTCACCTCCGATGTGCCTTTGTTCATCTGAGCAAAAAAGGCTTCTTGGGTGGCCTTCATGGCATTGGCTGATTCGACAACAAATTTAGAAACAGCAGCAAATTCTGTAAATCCACCGGGCGTGGATGTTCCATACTCGTCATTCACTTTAGTTATTTCAGAATTAAATGCCTCCATGACACTCGTTGAATCAGCACTCCACTGAATAGCTGCTTCCGCCACCTTATTGATAATTTTCTGATTAGCAGGATGCATCGAAGCCAAATTGATAGGCTTAGGTGGCATGGACACATTAGGAACAGCATCCGGCGACTTACCAGGGAGTTCTAACTTCGGTTTTTGATCCGGGGAAGAACTGGCGACCTGAGCTTGATAAGCCTCCACCGCGGCCTTTGTAACCTTCTCTTCTAAAACTGCTTTTTCGTATTTTGCTTTCATGAGCTCCATACGAGTAGCAATAGTTTTCCCAAGAGCCTTCTTTTCTGCTTCCGTTCCTCCGTGGTACTTATCCACCAAGTCTTGGATTTTCTTGGGGGTCATACCAGAGTTTACCACGCGACCCATTGTCTCAATATGCTGCTGCTTCGTCATATCCCCGAAAACAGCACCTCCCATCGTGTTGTAAACATGATTTCGTAAGGTATCGTAGTCCTTCAAATCTGGCCCGTAAGGTTTCTTGCCCGACCCTCCACTAGCCTTGAACTCCAACGAACCCCCAGCATCCACGAGCGTCAGTTTGCCACCAATGTATTTGCAATTGTCCGGCTGAGATGGATGGCCAATCACATCCCAATTCCCCAATAAAGCGTGAACAGCGTAATCCCTCGCTGCATCTGCCTTGACATTGGGGTTATCCCACTTTGGAACCACGGACTCTTGTGCCCACTCCGAAGCTACAGCAGTTTTCCCGTTGAGGTCCACCAAATGGCACTTGATCGCTTGAGCTCCAAACGCCTCGTAAAGCTTGGAGGCCAACACCTCGTTATGAGCACGGGCTGGATTCGTAGGAGTCTTGACGTAATATTCTTTACCGTCAGGACCTTTGAATTTCCCACCTTCTTCCGTTCCAAGCTTTCCAGAAATCTGGACCCAACCCTTGGTAGACAATACGGCGGTGTCCTCTTTAGTCACCTCCGCTTTTTCCGGGATCTCGTTGACCGATTTGAGCTTGGAGGCCTCCAACAAAGTATCTAACGCTTTAATCGTTGTTTTCTGGTACGTATTGGGAGAGCCGGATACTTTAAGGGACTCCTTTGCCGCTGCCAATTCTCCCCAAGCCCCCGCCGCCGCCAACTTCTCATATAATGCAATTTTCTTGAGGGCTGCTTTAGAGCCTGGCTTATTGGCATCCCATTTCGAGGTGTCCACCTTCGAAAGTTTCCCAATATTACCAGGAATAGGATTTCCAGCCGCGTCATGAAGCTCCTTTGGAGCGGCAGTCACAGCCGCAGACCAAGAACCAGCCGTCCATTGACCCCCTTGGGGACCACTCGCTACCCGGGGCTGGTTCGGGTTAAATTTCAACCCATCCAGGACCTCGTAGCTCTTATCATTTTCGTCTAAATCAAAGACAATCCCATCCAGGGAGTCCAGGGTAAACCGACGCCGATGCAAGGTTTCTTCGGACATATGAATTAAACCTCTTCCAAATCAACAATAGTTCGACCGTTTTCTTTTCGGACACCCGCGACTTTATATTTTGTATTGTGAGGGTGAATCACTTCTTTTTCGTGGGGATATTTAGACATCGCCTCAATGGAAGCTCCCGTTTTCGCTTTCACGGAAAACATAAATCCCTGTTTCTTGAGCGACCCTCCCGTAGCAAACTCCGTCGCAACCTCAGCGTCTTCTGTAAAAGAAGTAACACCCGGAAAAGACAACTTCTTCCCCACACTTTTTTTGAGCTGTTCTAACAACAACCCGGCCTCATGGGGGAACAAGGAAATACCACGGTAGAGCTTCTTGGGCGGGTCGTATGATTCCCGTTTCTTCAGGGCAGACTCCAACCGTTTATGGAGAGTCATTTGAGGAGCAGATAGGCAACCAAGTGTGTCCGGACATTTCCGAAGCCGTTCGTTGAGGAGGGCATAAGCCCCCGTCGTGTATTGGGTAATGGCTTTCTTTTCTTGTTCGGACAGGGAATCCACAAAGGAAGAAGAACTGGAACCCCCAAGGTCGTCCGGCAAATCTTCCACACTACCAAGGTCATCCGGCAAGTCGTCAATGCCCCCAATATCGTCTGGCAGGTCTCCCAAATCCCCACCACCACTCCCACCACCCCCGTCTGTCCACTGACCTCCTTGGGGAGAGTCAGCCGGAACCCGGGGCTGAGCTGGACGGTACTTCTCCACCAACTGTCGCAGGGTTTTACCTCCGGGTTTCTTGGCTACCCTCATGGAGTAATCGGCAATCAGCTGTTTCGCTTCGGCCTCCTCCATTCCATATTCTACCAAAATCGTACATTGGCAATTACATCGTTGGCTTGGAGGCAGATTCCAATGGCCCGGCCAAGGAATTGATTTGCCCGCCAACTCCCAGCGTCCATTTTCATCGGCCGGCACACCATCCAGATGGGCATGTTCTTCCCGTGTCGTGGTACCAAGAACAGACAACCAAACCACTTTCATGGGTAACTGGTCGCCAATTTCCTCCATCAGCCCATCAATAGCGGCTCGCCGTGCTCCATTGAGAGCAGAGCCGGCCTCTGTTCTGGCAATGTTGACCGATCGATTGTGATAGTATTCATCGTTGAGTGTGCTCTTGATTTGCTTCGCCAACTTTGGAATGGAAAGGCCCTCCGTAAGACCCTTGGAAACCACCCGTTCTAAGTCATCCAAGGTTGTCTTACTTACATCATCCCAGAACTCTTGTGAGAAACTAGTCTCGCACAAGTCTTCAATTTTTTCCACCATCCAATCGGGCATGTCCGTGATAATGGAGTCTGGAATGGGCACCCCATGAGACTCCAACCAGTCGGAGGCCGTGGATTTCTGTTGACTAGGAAGAACATACCCCATAGAAGAGAGCTGGAGCAGAGCTGCCTTCGAGATATCGTTCACCAAAACAGGGAACGTGGCATTGGCGAGGGGTAGATTCCAATCCGTAGGTTTGTAAATCTTGGAGGCAATTTCTTTTGCCGACAAATCATCTCCAACCAACCGTTCCATCTGTTTTGTTGCCGACTGTACTTGTTCTTGAAAGAAAGACTGGAGGCTGGAAACCAGTTTATTTTCTGTAGCCTGATAAAGCTTGAGAAACTGCTTCTTCTCCCGTTGTGCTCGAACTCGCCTAGAAACTTCTTTTTTAACCAATGCGTCTTTGGTCCATACCGCTTTTCTCGCGACACGGATCAATTCGACCAACACTGGGAGATGGAACGACATAATAAAAATCCCTCTTGGAAATTATTCGCAGTCTAAATCTAACAGGGACAACTCCTGTTCCACCAGCTCGGAAACAGGAGTATTGAGGTAAGCAGTCACTTTGTTTAGAATTTCTTTTGCTTTTTCCAACGCTTCTTCCTCTGTAGTTGGTGGTTCATTGGCCTGAGGATTGGCATCTGGGACAGGCTGTTCCATTGAATTGGCTGCATTGGGGTCCATAGCGGGCTCCGCAGGTTTCTCGGGTTTCTTGCCGGCGAGCAGTTTCGCATCTTCTGGAGAGAGGTCGTAAGCAATTTGATAGACAAGAGCTGCTTGTTTAGGCTCAATAGAACCATCTGCCACCATTTTCTGGAGGGAGGTGATAGCAGTAATGTCCCCAGAGGTGAAGTTTTTCGTTTGGTCCCCACCAGTCTCATCCGGGGGCAGCCCCAACTCCAAACGGATTTCATTACGCGAAACATCCCCTCGGCTGCGAGCTGCATTCAGGTTGCTCCAATGCATAGATGGGTCGTGAGGCACACAAGGCTCCCACCAAACTTTGATGGGATTTGATTTTCGAACGGGTTCCACCTTGCTGTTCGGCTTGGAAAGCCGGCGAGCCGTTTGTTTGGATTCTTGATCCTCCAAAACATTGGCCACGAAGCCCCCTACAACAGAGGTCAGCATTTCCAAATAGGTGTTTACCCGTTTATAGAACCTCTTTTCAATATTGGCTACCTGAGCATAACCTCCCACACCCACGGGTTCCCCTAAAATATAAGGGTGAACCCCCAGCGAGGAGAGAATACGGGTTCTTACCGTTCCCTCGCTCTTCTCCCATCCAATCTCATTCTGTGTAGCGGACAATCGTTCGATTTTTTCGATCATGCCGTCTACAATGGCAGGGTTTCCATAATTGGCGACCCCTCCCATTACCTTCCGAATGGCCCCCATTACTTGCCGACGTTGGGAAGCATTGAGCCGTGGACGAATGCCGGCTGGAACATCCGGATGGGGGTCCTTTCCCACGGTAACGATTACAGAAGGAAACAACCCATTTTCGAAGAAAGCCCCTTGGCAATTTTGAATATTGTCATCAATCTTAATTGCCGTCATTTGGCTGGCAGAGGGAGCCATTGCCAAAAGGGGGTCCGACGGGTTGGGAAGATAAGCGAATCCAACATTCTTTCGATCCAAAGGCTTGGAATCGGCTTCCGCTGTTGGATTTTTGGGGTTGATTATTCGAAACTTAGAAAAGGGTCCCTCTGTATGGTCTGGCCGGACCCACGTTGTTGGGAGACTGTAAAGCTCTACAGTCCCTTCTTCGGACACCCCTCCCACGATATACGACCAGCCCGTAAGACACAGATTGGCAACGAAGGAGTACACGAATTGCCATCTGCCCTGAACCGAATTCGGTTGTTCCAAAAAATCAACCAAAGGGTGATCCACCAACATTTCCATCTGCTGGGAGGCTTCTTTCCTCCAATTATCTGGACGTTGGTAGATGGATTTTTGGAAACCACTACCAACGCCACCTTTCATTCTTCCAACATGAACGGCCTGACCGGCAGCCTCGGATGCAATAGCGTGGACAGCCGAGTAAAACCACCCGCGAAACAGCCCATACCGCTCCCGTTGTGCGGTGTCATTGCGGAACTGGTCTAACTGCCCCAACGCACTGGATGGGGCGATTAACGGCACCCCCGCTGCTTTGAGCGATTCAGCCCTGGAGGCCGCAAGTGAAACAAGCCCAGCACTACGCTCTAAAGCCGGTCCGATCAGGTCCATGTTTAGGAACCCCCAGATGAGGAAACTGCGGATTGCCGGTGAACTTGAATGGCAACCTCCGCATCATAACGCGATAAAACGAGTCGGTGAGCCTGGACTAAGGTTGGGATCGTAACATCCGTTGCGATTTTGAGCTCATGTCGCATCGCATCCAATGCCTTGCCGTGAGATTCGGCTAACTGTTCTGCTTTTTCCAAATCTCTTTCTACAGCCTCCCGAAGTTTACGAAACTCTTGGAGGTCCTTGGCAAGAGTAGCATTTAATGCTTCTCGTTTTGCAACAGCCTCTTCACTTTTTTGTAAGAGGTAGTTTACTTCCCGAACTACCTTGGCCCCTACAAACCACGAACGAAGCCAAGAAAATAAACTCATTGAGGGGTCTCCCGTGCCCCCTCGTTGCTGTCCTGTCCACCCGGTTCTTCTTGTTCCAAAAATCGGGGCCGGAGGGGAATGACCCGGGTTCGCTCTGCATCCAAAACACGTTTCAAATCATCCAAATTTTTAGCGAGCAAGCGAATCGCCAACTCATGGCTGGTGACGTTAAATTGCCAACTGTATCGGGTCAATTCCAAAGTGGTACTGTCCTCTACCCAGACCGCCACCATAAAACGATCTACTTCATACTCCCTCAACTTCTCCAACTTTTCCTGAATGCTATCCAACACCTCCCCCACGGTTGCCACTTTCACAATATTTGGAGATGCTTGATTCTCCAAAGCAGCTTCCCCCGATTGCGGCGACGACAATGGTTCTTCCATCACAACACACCTACCTTTCAAACTAGTGATCCAAAACACCCGGCAACAAACGAAGATTGTTTGCGGAACAGTAAGACTGAACCCGCTCCCTCAAATGCTCAAATTGTTTCGTTCCCTCATCCGTAGCATCATGGGAAATACGATCCACCCCACACTCTACCTCAGCCGCCAGAATAGCTTGCCCCTCCGGCTCAAAATCCAAAATAGTAGTCACCATAATGGAAATGGAAAAGCTCGAGGCTTTTCTTGGGTTATTGTCATTCAAAGGGTGTCTTATCTTGTTCACGTAAATTGTGTCCGACCAGACAACCCTCCCTTGCAAATTCATTAAAAAATCTGCAATGGAATCGCACTGTATTTTCACGTCCTACCTCCAGCCGGCTGCCGTCTTACCATTACCCGCCACACCACACCCAAGCCGGCAGAAGCATCTGGGATGGGGCGGTTCACCACTTCGTATAAGATAGTGGGTTCGTCCGTGAACTCCAACACGTATTGTTCTTCTAGCTCGGGATCACTAGTAAAGAAAACTTTGTTCGTGACGCTCATGCCTCTCTTTTCCCACTTCTGCTGTTCCATATCGCCAGCCTGTTGTCGCCAACAAGACCGACCAGAAAAAACTGTGGAAAAAGAATCAGAAACGCCTCCCAGCGTATCTTTCACCCGAACCCGTTTCTTTGCAGAGCACGTATGGGGCAGATTGTCCAAAATACTCATAAAACCGTTCCGTTAAGGGGCCAGTTCGTAACCCCAGTTCACAAACGAAGATAATAGAGACACGGTTTCTTGAGTAACTTCGTTTGCATACCCGAACAAAGACTTCGCAATAGAGGCGTCAATGGAGTAGGAGTAGTCCCCCAAGTTTTCGTTCGTAATAATACCTGGGACGAAACCGATTCCATTCTTCTTCGCCATTACAAAAGCCCGGCGAGCCCTGCGACAAGCCTCATCCAGACAGGCTTGGTAGATTTGAGCCGCATTGATCACCGTATCGTCGCCGGACAGTTCATCCGCAGAGTAGCCGGCAACATAAACCACTTGGACAGAGCCGGGTTCTTGGGGCCACAACCCCACCGAACGCAAAATCCCATCGGAACAAACGCGATTCCCATCGCTGTCTAAGAAGTCATAGTTCGGCCAAAAATCGGTTCCTTCCGTCTTGGCCGTACCAGACCCAAAAGAACCCGACCGAGTGCCAGACCTCGCCCCATAATCAATCTTAAGGGAAGTAATGGAACGAATGGGGATGTGCTTAAGAAACAGCTCAGATCCAGAAGCAGCGGAAATGTCCCGAGCGTAAGCCACCACATCGTTCGCTTCCCAAACCACTTGACGATTGATGGCAGCGTAATCCAACTGGGGGTAATACTCTGTTCTGGTTCGTTGCACTGGGTCATATCGCAAATGGCGAATAACGGCCCCCTCTGCCCGTTTAATCGCCTCATCAATAATGCTGAGTTGCGAATCCGTAGCATCTGCTGCCGCAAGACCAAGCTCCAAAAGAACACTGGCCCGGCTCACAATAGTACCTCCAGAGGCTGCTCCGGAGGCCGTAGTGGTCGTGAACGCATTCGTCATCGAAATCTCCTAGTCAGCAACAGCTACAAACGCTTGACCCTGAATAGAATTTACTCCATCCTTCTGTGCCCACAAATAATAGGTTGTCCCAGCATCCAACAGGAACAAGCACTCCCCATCACTGTCCGTTTGAAGGGTACCAGCCACCACCGTAGTTCCTGCGGCATCGCTCGTAATCCAAACGTCTGCATCCGTCAAAGGGTTTCCACCCACGGTAATGGAAACAGTAACTTGATCTGCCCCAGTTCCTTGCAGAGCAGTTCCCACAATGGTAGCGGAAGCATTTGCCAGAGAGGGATCGTCCACTAAGGGATGCACATTGGTCGTATTCGTCATGTAGAGGTAACCGTAGCCCATTGTCACCCCGTCCGTGTTTACAATGCGAGCTTTGTAACGTCCCTCTGCTACAGACGCCATATTCACGGTTCCCCAATATTCATCAGGGTTTTCCGAGTCTACCGTAAGAGGGTCAATAGAAAACGTGGAGGCATTGTTTTGCGTCCCAGGGAAACTCCAAGCCTCCAACGAAAGCCCGGAGTGAGAAGTCACTCCGGGCAGAGGAACCATTACTTTCGCAATCGCCACGGTCTACTCCTTCTGCTTCTGCAAGGTTTGGCGTACCCTCAAGACCTCTAGCTCATTTAGACATGCCATCAGGCTTTGGTAACGGATCTCAGTCAACTCGTGCCATTCCGCTGGAGCCTGTTGCTGCCGTAGCACTTGGCGGATTTCGTTCAGGTACTGTTTCTGCTCTTCTGTGCTCACAACCATGTTTTGGCCAACAGGATGAGAATCAGAATCAGTTTTTGTTTTCTTTCCCATAACACACCCACCTCTTTGCAATTAGGGAGAAAACTCATGAACAAGTGGGGTCCCGAGCAACGTGCTAATTTGGAGTTCATTTCCCCCACCATCGTAAATCTCCCCGTAATTGTTGACTGTACCAGAAACACGGCAACCACCAAGACGCAAAACAGAACCTTGGGGATTGGCTTCCACGTGGATGGGAATGCCGTTGGGGTGATTATTGAACGCAAAGAACTCGCACTGATTTGCTTTTACCGAACCACCCCGAAGATGGAGGCCACTCGCATTTCCAGTCGCCATAAACCGGGAACTGTGGAAAGAGACATCCGTAGAATTTTGAACCAATGCCCCAGCAACCGCACACTCATCAAAAACACAGCCGGAAACCACTGTTCGGATGCCGTGGTTGGTGTTGCCGTTGGTGTCCAAGATGGAAAGCCCGTGAACCCCGTTGGAGAACAAACTATCTCGCAAGGTCACGCAACATCCCACCAACACGCACCCCAAGTAACCACCATTGTAGACAACCAGCCTCTCAATGGTTCCACCCCCGAGGCCGACGAAATTAACACTTCCAATCAAAGCCTTAAAATGAGTAAAGGAGATGTCAAAGTAATGGGGCTGGCGTCTCCCCGCTGGACCTCCCAGCGTCGCAGCATAGACCCCGTTGGGAGCAATCCAATCAAAACAGTACCCATAGAGGGAGAACCCACCAGCACTCCCCTCGTAGGCATTTTGAGACCGCGAAAACATTCCCTGATTTACTGTAGTTGTGCTGAAGTCAAAATCGGGTCTTGGCACAAAAACCGTTCGGCCGGCTCCAGCCCCAAACAACTCCACAGCCAATCGCGGGGAGTTATAAAAATTATCCAGCACCACCTTACGGAAATGGTACACTCCCGCCCGAACTTGCATGGTGGCTGCCCGACCCGCAATTTCGACATCCGAAGTAGGGGTAACCGGCAGACAATCCCGACATGCCTGGAAACAGCGAATTAACGCCTCTGTATCATCTGTTCCCCAATGGAACTCCGCATTGGTAGTGGAAACGGAACTAACAGAACTCACTCGCACTTGGGTGGGAGAAATAAACTCCACAATCTCACAAAGTGGAATCGGCAAAGCCTCCCCAAGCCCCCGACGAGTGGACCAACACGATTTGCCCACATCAGAGGGACGAAAAACAGGGGACGAAGCCACAACCACATCGGAAAATGCCGTCAAGTTCACTCCAAAAACAAACTGAGCGTCCCCCTTGGCTCCAAAATCATGGGGATCAAACACATCACCGTAAACACGATTTGTTGGAGAGGTCATTTCTTAAGTTCCTTTCTTAAGCTTGATCAAACAAACCAGTCGCCACGAGAGCATTTACAACATCCGATAAGGCAGCCCAATTGTTGTAGCTGGCCTTGAGTTGTTGTTTTAATTTGATAATCACCCCATCACCACAACGGAAATGGGGACACCAGTCGTTGGAGCCCACTTGCTGGCCCCACATTTGAAAACCACCCACACCTCCAGGATTTCCTGCGGCTGGAGCCGTGCCCCCAGCGAGAGCCAGGGTATTTTGAGAACTGGCAGCAAAGGAATCCACTCCAAGTCCAAGGTTATTGGACCCAGAGGTCACCATCACATTACCATACGTAAAAGCCGTACCTCCCGTGGCAGTAAACGTAAGGGTGCTTGTGTAGTAATTCCCAGAAAACGTGAGGTTTCCGTTATAACTCCCAGTCTCCGTCCAAGAAAAAGCCCGCCCATGTCGTAAAAAGTAATTAGAATCCGCACCAGATACGATTTGTTTGTTGGAGTCAATTTTCCAAACGGCTCCATTGTAATCCACTTCTAAATAATTCGCCGCATGGGAAACGGGAACCCGAATTGTAAGAGGACAAAGTGCCGTATTGTTTTGGTATAGGGTGAGAAGAGAGGCCATTGCTCCTTCTGCCGTATCTCCAATTCCAACCCTACCCATATAGTCCATAAGAAGACCCCGGACCATACCTCCTCCGGCAGCCGTGGACTTGCGATAACTCAAGACTAGATTGCCCGCCTGATTTGCGGCAGAAATGCCCTCTTCCCCGCGAATTGTGGCTCTGAGGTTGTAGCCAGATCCCGTATTAGACTTGAACCCCAACGAAGCCCCTGGAGACGTTGTCTCCACAATGGTAAGCAGTCCATTTGTGGTGTCTCCCGCACCTTGTACCGTTAATTGATTCGTAACTAAATCAACCCGGCTGCCCGTCGTCGAAGGAGTAAACTCCGCGTACCCACTTGTACCACCGTAAAGACGCAACCCCCATCCATTGGTGTAGGGTTTTACGTAGTTATTTGTGCCGTCCCGCACTACAGCGTGAGGAGAAGTATTGGCAACCGCCACGGACGCCAAATAAACCCCACCATCGTACAAGACCGTCAAAATGATCTTGGTTCCTGGCGTTGTGGGTGGAGAAGGAGCACCACTCCCAACCCACGTAATGGTCGGCCATGTGATGGAGTAACCACCCGTAGCATTTTGGGTGAGAATAAGAACCAACCGACCAGGAGCGTTATTGGGAGGAGGGGTAAAAGATAGCGTGATGTTGCCCCCAAGCAAAAGGGACTGGACGCCACCATTAGAAAACGAAACAGTAACAGCCCCACTTACCGCTGATCCACTATTGATCGCATAATTTTCTTTGAGTTGGTAGAACTTGGATTTTAGTCCATACCCACCTCGCACCTGAGCATAGCTGCCGGCAACATTGTAGACGGGCTCTACCATGGAAGGTACAGTCATAACTCAAACCCCATAACCCAAAGAGGATCAGCAGGAGCCATCGTGTCTGCAACCAAAGGAGTTACAAACGAACCACTACCACTAGCAGTCGCTCTCCCTATTGTAACCGTAGCGGTCGCAGTATAACTCCCGGAAGTAATGAAAGAAGCGCTTCCCGTACACGTAACAGCTCCAATCGTGCCCGTGCCCGTGCCAGTATAAGTGGGAGCCGTATGAGTGGCAGAACCAGAACACGTGATTGGAGCAATACTTGGAAAACCCGTAGCCGAAAACGTAGGAGGAGTGTGAGTAGCAGAACCAGAACACGTAGCTGCCCCAGTGATGACAGCACTCGTAGCAGAATGACCCGTAGAAAAGGTTGCAGAGCCGGAGCACGTAGCTGCTCCAACAGTACAACTTCCGTTTCCAGTATAAGTGGGAGCCGTATGAGTGGCAGAACCAGAACACGTAGCTGCTCCAACAGTACAACTTCCGTTTCCAGTATAAGTGGGAGCCGTATGAGTGGCAGAACCAGAACAAGTGGCAGCACGTACAGAACAACTTCCAGTAGCCGAAAACGTAGGGGGAGTATGAGTCGCAGAACCAGAACAAGTGGCAGCACGTACAGAACAACTTCCAGTAGCCGAA
>Ga0075472_10000005_pt1 | contig 64007 bp, 80 predicted proteins | sample DEB19_08_DNA_3_FD_77014 | JGI IMG/M metagenome (GOLD analysis project Ga0075472, IMG submission 77014) | Aqueous microbial communities from the Delaware River and Bay under freshwater to marine salinity gradient to study organic matter... | ecosystem: Environmental > Aquatic > Marine > Coastal ...
GCTTCACGGCTGAGAATCAGCGGAAGGACCGGCTGACCGTATTCGTTGGTGCCAAGACCGTTGTTCTGGTGAGCGCCATCAGCGACGAGGCGGTCATACCAGTAGTCGAGCATCTCACGGTTAATAGTTCCGATGGTGCCGGTGCCGAAGGACGAGCTAGAGGTCGTCATGGATGAGTCAGCCACAGCCTTGTTGGAGCAAACCGAGGTGAACTCCGTTTTGCGCTGGACGGACCAAGCATAACGGGAGTTGTTCTGAAGGTTGCGGAGGATGTGCGAACCCTGCTGGACGATTTCCCAAGCCATGCGACCGTCTTCGATACAAATCTTCTCAGATTCGACAGCGGCCTTCTTCAGGCTCATCGTGCGACGGGTGGAGGCTTGATAAACCGTAACAGTAGGAGGGGCGCAGGAGCCGCCAGCGTCGCCTTCGCCACCGTCATTGAAGCCGTAGGTTTGGAAGGTGATCGCCGAGGAAAGCGGCATACTTCTTTCAAAGACCAAGAAGTTCGGTGATGCTGACATTCCGTCAGGCCAACGTGTTTTCGGGACGATTTCTTCAGTATCCCAAGGCGAGGTCGCCCAATTGCGATACATAGTATCACTAGAAAGGCGGTTTGCTTCGGAAACGAAGTAATTATTGAGGTCGGTGCAGGCCATAGTAGTAGGTGCCCTGAGGGCGGATGAAGTTTGGTTTAGGTAAGAACTTGCTTGAACCGCCAATGTGCAATTGTTCCACGCGGAACACTGCTGGCAGTTCTGTTCTAACTCCGAGCGAAGAATTAGGTAATTTTAGCTCATCGCACTTTCATCCGGCGAGCGGTCCGAAACCATGTTGCAGATGGATTTTAAGGCTCTAGGCGGACTCTTTGGCTATTATGGTTGATATGTCAACAAAAAAACCCGCATAGATTTTACTCCATGCGGGTCAATGATGTAGCTATTTGGGTTACGACGCCCTCTGAGCATTCTGGAATCGGCTCCAAGAACTCTCCCAATCAAGTCCTCCCGGCTCAGGCGCGGCCTCTTTAACCGGCTGATTGACGTTCGTGCTGACGTTCGGCTTGGCGGCGTTTCGCTTGTTCATCTCCTCTTGAAGCTGCATGACACGCTGCTTTTCAGCCGTGTAGAGGTCGTTCAGCTTGGTTACGAGCGGTGCCAGCTTGGCCGCAAGGGCACGATTGGCTGGCGTGTCCTCAAACTTGGACGACTTCATGGCCTCTAGCACATCGGGATGCTCCTTCAAGAAGGCGAACTTCTCGTTGATCTGCTTCTCGACAGCCTCGTTTGCCGCCCTGATGGCGATTTCTTCCGCTTCCGCCTTCTTCTTTGCCTCGGTTTCCTCGATAAACTTGAGTTCCTTTTTGGCATTCTCGGCATTGTCGAGCATGGACTGTGATTTGCTCACGATGTCGCGGAGGTCTTTGGCGTGTTTTGCCAACTCAGCGGCATCCACCGGGTTCCACTCAAAGGTCAGCTCACGCAGCTTTTTGCGAAGTTCAATGGGGTCTTCTAGCTTCATAGCCTCCTTCAAGACATCCGGGGAGATGTCATAGGATTGTGCGAGTTCCTCAACAGCGGCTCCAATCTGCTCAGACGGGCGAATCACCTCCTCTTGGAAGGCTCGGGAGTTCACAACGTCGTGGATGCTGCGGAACTTCTCATTCTCCGCATCCCGCTCCTCAAGCTCCTTGATTCGCTTTTCGTATTGAGACAGGTCTTTGCCCTCAAACTCAGCCAGCTTCTTTTTGGCCTCCTCGATTTCAATCAGGCGCTCTTGAAGCTCCTTGTCTTTGATTGGAAGCTGTTTTTCCTTCAGCTCAGACAACTCCGAGCGAAGCGTGGAAAGCTCATCCTTCATGGATTTCCAAGTCTTGATAGCCTCCGGTGTGGCGTGCTTCTTGGTGGGAAAGTCCTCTGGAATCTCGCCGTCATCGACCTTGGCGACTTCCTCGGTCTTGGTCGGTTCATCCGTCTTCACCTCTTCTTTGACAGGCTCCTCAACTTTCGCTTCCGGCTCCTTGGCCTTGGTGAACTCGTTGAAACGCTCCATCATCACCGTGGCGTCGAAGTTTCCCTCTCCGGGAACGGTATCAACGGCGATATTGGGATCAGGGACGGCTACTGCTTGTGATGGTGTCATAGGGTGTTATTGGCGGGGTTCAAAATACTGTTCGTTGTAGTGGTCGAATGGAGGCGGCAGTTCGCCATTCTCGATTCGCTTGGCGTTGGCTAGGGACGCGAGCATACGAAGAACCCGGCGCTCGCCTGCCATCACCTGATGCGTGGCAGCAATTACCTTCTCGGCGTGCTCAGGCTGTGAGCGATAGACCAGTTTGATGAACTCGTCGTTCGGTTCGGTGTGCTCTTTGATTACCTCGACGGCGCGTTTAAAAACGTCGCTTTCGATGAGTTGCTTCAGTTGTGGCGCGAGGCCGTCCTCAAGCCATTGTTGTTTTAGGGTCATGCGGTTGTATTAACTCGTTGGAGTTGTGCCATTGCGGATTTGCGTGACAGGTCAGCGGCGAACTCTTGCTGTTTGAGGGCCATTTTCTGAGCCGTTTCTTGCTGGCGCTGCTGCATCTTGGCGCGGAACTCTTCCTCGCGTTGATCCATCTTGATGCGCCATTCCGCCATCATCTTCTCGATTTCAGACGGCCCTTGGTCCTGTTGAGGCTGGCCCTGCATTTCAGCCTGACGCGCCTCCTCCTTTTGCAGGTGGCGAGTGCCGTTTGTGATGATTTCGTTGAACTGCTGCAACTGCTGGCGAAACAGCGGCGCGTCGTTTCCGGTGTAGCCTTCGAGAGTCTGAGCGGCATGGTCGAAAATCTTCGACATCGGAGGCACGATTTCCGCGTAAAGCGCCGGATTCTGCCCGGCTTCGTCAAACTGCTGGTAGTATTCCGACAGCTTGCCGATATGGATTTCGAGGTGGACCCGCTTGTTCTCATTCGGCAGGATCATCTGGTCGAAGCCCTGAGCCAGCGCCACGTTCTGAGAATCCGCAATAGCAGCGTCAATCGGAGGACGTTGTTCGGATCCCGGAGGCTGCGTAAGCTGGTTGGCGATGTCCCAACCAGCCACAGAAGCGGTCTGAAGGCGCACCAACTGCTGCTTGCCGTAATCGTCGTAGTAAGGATACAAGCCCATCAGAGACTCGTAGCTAAGGCGACGAGCGGCAGGGGAGCCTGAGCCAATCGTTCGGGCAGCTTTCGTGTAGCGCAGGTCAATTTTCTCCAATGCTTCCATCGGAATGCCATCTTCGAGACAGCGTTCAAACCACTCCCAAACGTATTGTCCGCCCGGATCGCCACGTTCGTAGCCTTTCCGAAGCATCCGACGCACCACTTGATTAAACAGGCGGTCAAGTGGCTGCATGAATAGGTTGATTTCCGTGACCGAAAGTTGGGCATTCAGGTCCAGACGGGCCATCGCCTCAAACTTGGAAATCTCGCGTCCGGTGTCGAGCGTCTTGGTCGAGGTGTATTGCCCGATGTTCGTCCCAACCGTCTGTTGGAGCATTTCCAGCGCAGGAACCAGTGAGCGGCTAATGTCTGGCGGCTGCTGCTGAACAAACGTCGCCCCCGGTGTGGCGAGGAAGCCAAAACCGTAGGGAACAATGCGGAAATTCTCAACCGCCTCTTCGCTTTCCACCTGCCAAGTAGGACCGCTGGCAAACGCTACGTCAACAGCCTTGTTTCGCAGGCGCATAAGCTGCTGCATGGCATTGAACATGTCAGCGCCAAGGCCACGAACTCCGTGGAATGTCGCGTTGGTGCCGATGCCCTTGGTGAAGAAGATGAAAGCCTCCTGTGCCGAGCGGTAAACGCCCTGCTTGTAGAACAAAAAGTCCTCCTTGGTGCCATCGTTGGACGCCAGACCCGTTTCCGCGAAGATCATCAGGCTGATGGTGCCGTCATTTTCACGAATCCACATGTAAATCAGAGGGATGGTCGGGCCAGTCTCACCCAAAACGAGGTCGTTGTTCTTCCAACGCTGCTCCCAGTCCATCCAGTTGTAGGGGTCGATAATCTGCGGATAGGCGTTCTGCATCGCCCGCTTCAAGGCGTCGATATTCCAACCCTCATCCTCGGCATACTGACCAAGCGTGATGTATTTCATCAACTGGTCTGGCTGCTCCAGCTTCTTCATCGCCGCATACTGGATCGCATCCTCACAAGTGCGAGTCTGGCGAGGGATTTTGAGATAACTCAGGCTGGTTACGTCCCATTGCCAGTTATTCGGATCGGGAAAGTAGGCAATTCCGGTGCCATGCAGGGTCCGATAGTGCGGAATGAAGGCGTAGCGGTAGAAAAACTCAGGCCAAGAGCGAATCGTCCGGCTTAGATGCAGGGAGATACGCTGGGAAAGGTTCTGGCGCTCGGAAATGTCGCCATACTTGGTCTGGACATCAATCAGCCCCTCGGAGCCGGTGATGAGGTCCATGAAGGCGGCAACGGACTGGTCGAGGAAGCTCTTCGCGTCGCCCGGATTGAAGTTGGACATGTAGCCCAAGCCCTGTTTTTGGAGCATCGCAGGGTCGTAAGGCTCCCTACCGTCAACCATTGCCTGCACCTTTGCCATCTGCTGATTACTGGCTAGGTCCGCCTGCTGCATGCGAAACCAAAGGGAACGAGCGCCATCAACGGACTGGATGCGGCGTTTTAGCGGTTCACCCTGCGTGTCAACGACTGGAGGGGCGTAATTGTTGAGGGCGGTGGTAAGTTCCATAATCAGCCGATATTCCCACCCTTTCCTTGGGAATCAAGGGTGTTTTCCGTCCCCTCCGTAAACCCATTCGAGTCCACTCCCGTCAAAATCAGCTTAGGTTGAAGCAGTGGCGTAAGCTCAACTTCCAGCGAAAAAAGCGAGCACCCCTTCATGGTCAGCTTCGTGATGGCGTCGTTGATGACATCCGCCACGGCTGACAGGGCTGGCATGGAAACAAAGCCTTCATTGAACTGGATTGCTGCCTTGTTGACGCGCATACCCTCGTTTGTCCGGGCGATGTCGCCAGTCACCTTGCCCTCTTTATCAACAATGAGAGAAAGGACGCCCTCGCTAGGATTGCCGGTTCGAGGCTCCATTACCCATCCGATTTCAGATGGACGGATGACGTGACGGCCTGATGTTGGTTCGGGGATGGTCATAGATTAGACTTTCTTCACCCATTTTGCCTTGCCAGAAATCGCCAAGCCATTCGAGGTATTGGCAATCTCGGCTTCGATCTGCTCATTGGTGATGTTTAGCGCCTTCGCCAAGTCAGCGATCTTCTGCGATTTGGCGGCTACCAGCTTGCCAATCTGCGTCCCGAGGAAAGTCGGATGCTGGCGCTTAGGAGGTTCGCTGCTAGGCTGATCGTCGGCAGCGGGCGGCGTCAATGAACCTGCGGCATTTGCCCCTGTCGCAGCCACCTCAACCTTGGCGGAATCAATGGGGTGAGTCTTGGGAGATTTCTTGAGAAGAAGCTCGGTCAGTGAGCCATCTTTGCACCCGTGGATGACGATGGCCGCGCCATTCCAAGGCTTCTTGTGGGATTCATTCGGGCCAATGCCTTCCACGTCGTCGCAAACAAGAGAATCACCTTCGTAGCGATAGTTCTGCGTGCGCCAGTTGTGCTGAATCAGCGGTGTATTATGGGCGTGAGGGGCGATTTCATGGCGCATTGCCACGTCAAAAGGCTCCATTGGCAGGCGGCTCCACGGGGCATACTTGTCCACCGAGGTGAGTTTGGTCGAATACGCTGCCAGATTGGGCGGGTAAATGCCCGTTCCAACCATGTGATCCTCGCCAAACGCGGGCTGTGGACCTTCTGGCGTCATCTCAAAGCCGCGAGTAGGCGTGACGTGCCCCATGTAGGGCTTGTTGGCTTCCACATACTCGTCGTGGAACTTGTCGAGCCAGCCCGAAACCATCGGATCGTTGTCCAACTCGAAGAAGTAGAACGCCTCCTTGATTCCCGTGGCGTGAATCTGTGCAGCCGTCATCTTGAAGTGACGATTCGCGGCAACAGGCCAGCCGGTGAGATTCAGGCTGACCGGCAGCAGGTGGGCATCTTGGAAAAGCGGCTTCAAATCAGCGAAAACTTCCGCTGTTGGCTGCTTCACCGTTTCATCTGGCACCATCACAAGAATATGGCGCGGATACGGGCCAAGTTTTTTGATGAGTTCCGCCTTTTTGGCGAGCAGATGAACGTCCGACTTCGATACGGGGATGGCTAGGATCATTATGCCGGACTAAGTAGTCACGGCTGTAAGGTTGGCAAGCGAAACTTACGGTTTTTCACAGAATCGGATGCTCTGCGTATCCCGCATTCCTCAACGCCCGTCGAGCAATATCAAGCTGCGGTAGTCGAACCTTGCGCTCAAACCACTGAGGATTCAAGGCCACGGTGAAATCCACAACTGCCTTCTGGCAAACCTCATCGGCCCATTTGGTCAGGCGTTTCACCTTGCGCCATGCAAACTCGAAGTCTCCTTCACAGATCATCACGTCGTTGTGCTGGTAATACCAGCCGTAGCGCCCGCGTCCGCAGTTCGGGACTTCGTTGAGGATGTAGTTTTTCCATCCCATCAACTGAGATTCGACAACGAGGGCTTCTCCACCATCAAAGGACGGAAGCGTCATCGAGCCATCAAACACATACTGTGCGTTGCTGGCATTCGGATAAACGCAGTCACAACACCACAAGCTGCCTTCTTGGATTCGTGGATGTTTCAACCCCTCCGCAATCGTCATGCAGGCGCTTTGATTCCCGATAAACAGCTTGGACGCGGCGATGGCCTTTGCGGCCTCAAGCATGTTTTCGGTGACAAGATACTGGACGTTGCCAAATGCTCGGCAAAACGCCGCATACTCTTCGGGAAGCCCCATGAACAAAAGCCTGTCGCCATAGAACTTCACGATTTTCCCCCATTGAAAAGAATCGTTGTTGTAGCGAGGGCTGCGGTTGATAATCACTCTTTCAGAGAACTTCTTGTCAGGCTCGACAGTCAGCCAAGGCTTTGAGAAGTCTGGCATCTCCTTGATGAAGCCAACGCTTTTGGCATGTGATGCGTGAGCGCCAGCAAGAGATGAATCCCTGCTGTGCCAACCGGGGCGGAATCCTTCAGAAGCCCATTGAATTTCTTCGCGTTTCCAGATGCGAACAGAACCAATATAGGGCTGCGCTTCCAGCAATGGCTTTAAGATGTGAATGCGACTAACAATTCCCTTCGTGGCACCATTGTCTCGAAGATAGTAGTCATACATCCCGCCACGGTGATTGAGTGTTGCTAGAGACAGAACCGCATCACCCAAATCGCCGACCGTCGAGACATTTACCACGTCGTCCCCCTTCAAACTTGGCATCAAGTGGTCAATCAAGCCTTGTTTCTGGTCTTTGTGGAAAAGAACCGCATCGCTTCGGATCAAACTCAAATCACGCGGGAACTCATGTAGCGTAGCGTCACCTTTACTGTCGTAGAAGCCGTAACTGTGCTGAATGAGGTCTGTTCGGCCAATCAGGTTGCCATAGTTGCGGACAATCCATTCGTCAAATCCGCCAGTTGTGAATCCTTCTGGCGCTTGATCGTAGGCATCTGGACCCTGAACGCCGATTCCAGTGTAGTTGTCGAACGGTGGATTGAGGGTCTTGACGTAGAGATACGGCTTTCCAACCTCCTCGTATTCTTCAGTCAAAACCTTGACCCATCCAGCCTTGAGTGGAATGGAGTCAGCCTCGATCCAAATGAAGGGTTTGCCGCGCATTGCTTTAGCGCATTGGCGAAATGCCCAGTTTGCCACCTCGGGGTAACGCATGCCCGGAGGATCATCAAACTTCATCGTAATCACCTCCGTTCCGTCCAGTTCCTTGATGTAACGAATCAGCTTTTCAGCCTGACGCTTTTCGTGTGGTGCAATGTTGAGAACGACAGGAAGGGTCATGGCTAGATTTTTTGATAGATGATGCAGAGTTGCGCCAAACCGCCGTGCATAGTGGAGTCGAAGTCTGGATTCTTCCAGTGCTCCCAGTGAAATCCATCAAGTTCAAGCCGAAGGTCAACAAGGTGCAATCCAGCTTGTTTGCCAATTTCCACGATACGCTTGTAGTCAAAGTGTTCGTGATTTATTGGCTTCTGGCAGCTCACAATGTCCCAAGAGGTTTTGTGGTCCGGGTTGAATCGAGCGGCATGTGGACTGCCAAACTTAAAGTCACGGAACTTCTCGTAGGCCGAGTAGAGCGGGACAAGAGCGTAAATGCAACCACCTTCCTTTAAAACTCGGCTCCAGTTTTGGAGAGCGATTGCAGGGTCCATGACGTGCTCAAGACAGTGGGCGCTGACAATGCAATCGAACGTCTTGTCCTCAATGCTGGCGAGGTATTGAGCGTCACCATCAGGCAAGTCCCACCCTCGAACTGTTGATGGCGGGTCGAGCTTGATAGGGTCAGGACCACACCCGATGTCTAGCACATTGCCCTTGATGAAGTAGTAATCGCCGTGACGAACTCGCAGCGGGTGAGATTTGGACATTTCGTTCATAAACCTTACTGTTTTTCGACCCAATCCTCAATCTTAGCAAGGTATTTGTCGCCGATGTTGTAAAGGCCGTTGGCAAGCAGTGAGAGGACCGCTTCGGAAATACCAATCTCTGCCGCAAGCTGGTAGTTTTTGATGCGTCGATCTTTTCCTGACTGCCGGATGAGTTTGCCAAATTGAATCAAAGTGGCCTTCATCGCCTTGTTGTGATCGCGGAAGGCCCTCTTTGCCTTGGCCTCAAGCTCCGCCACCTCTCGGTCACGGGTTTTTATTTTGGCCTTAAGTTCGCGGAGGTGTATTTTGAGTTCTCGGTTCATATAGGTGGGGAATGCGTGCACCAATTCCGGCTATACGGCGAACATCAAGAGGCACTCGTGCGCGATGCCCTTCGCTTTAATTGCCAAGCGTTCCTTCTTGGCTCAAATTCATCAACAACCCCAACGCTTGCGGGCCGCTTTGCCGCGTTCTCCATCCCATGAAGCAGAGCGGGCGCAGAAACTTTTGTGTCGAGGATTGTCTTTGTCCTTGGTTGGAGCTTTGAGATTGCTGCCGGTTTCACGGTTTAAACGGGCGCGACCCTTGGCGGTCAAACCCGCGCCCTTCGACACAGGAAGTTTCTCGCCTCGACCGACTGATAGTGATGGGGATTTCTTTGCCATGAGTAAATGTGCTTTCTATTCCCGTAAACTTCAAGCGGAAAGACGCTGTTTCAACTGGTATTGGCGCATCTCACTTTGATCGCAGATTCCTTGAAGCAAGTTCTGAGTGCCTTGCGAGGCCTTTTTCACCGCCTCATCAATCATCACGCACAGGTCTTTCTCGCCTTTAAGAATGGCGCGGAAGAAAGGCTCGGGCTTCGTCTCGTCAGGCAGGATGTCGGACATCTTGGACGCTGCGATGTTAATCTTGGCGAGGCTCAACTTCTCAGTTCCGAGACCAATCACACGCTCCACGGCGCTGTCGTAAGCTGCTTCGTAGGCCGGGTAAAGCTCGCCAAGGAACTCATGGTCCTCGAAGAAAGTCGGTCCTTTGATGACGTTGTGCGCCCGATGAGCTAGGAATTGAAGGGCGCGAAGCTGGGTGATGAGAGAGTCCATGAGGGAGAATACTCGAATTTACCGGATCGCAACACGTTCATTCACAGGTCGTGGTTCCTTTTCAGGTAACATCGACAGTCCGGCCATCAGCCGAAAACGATTGCCGGGGTGAAGCTGCTGGAAGCTACGACGCTCCTCGCGGCGTTCGGACTCGGATTTAGGGGTGGCGAGTTGGTGGTTCATTTCTTCTTCGGTTTAACCCCTCGCTTCACCAACCCGCATTTCCCGCACGACTTCTTTTCGCCACGGGTGAGGTGTTGGTAGAAAGCCTCGGTTTCCTTGCCACAGTCGCAGCGACAAAGCCATTTGGAGTTGGAGTGCTCATTGCGTTCAAGGAAGCTGACGACTTTCAGACGGCCAAAGCGACGGCCTTTGAGGTTCTTGGGAGGGTATGCCATTTAGGCGATACTTACGGTAATTTGAGGGGATGGCAAGAGGAGAACCGTGGCGCTACTCCGAACGCTGCGCGTCGGAGAGCTTGGTGTTCTGCGAAAATTCAGTCACATCGTAGCCGAGCATGATCCCACGCCCCATGATGCGGCTTTCCCCAATGTCGATCTTCATTGCTGATCGTCCGTTCCGAATCCAGCACGGCTCCGGGAGACGTTCCGCTACCAGATCACCCATGAGGTGCATTCCACTTTCCCACCGGGTGCCATCGAACTCAGGAACTCCTCCCTCGCGCATACGGCACGGTTCGAGATTTTCGGAATACGCAGAACAAGTCGCTGGTGGACAACCGCCACCTGCGGATTCTTCGAGTTTTAGGGTATCACTCATTTTGCTTCTTCGTTGGAGTCTTGTGTCGGCGGTGCCACAGCTATTGCGTTCTGCGCATGCTCGTTGCCCGTGGTCGGAAAGCCGTATCGCTCGCCGTTCGGATCGGGCAGCAGTTGACCGTTGGCCAGGATGTCGCACACCAGCGTCCGCTCGGGATCGCGCATGTGCTTTTGCGCGCGGCCCAGCAATGCGACGCGGCGGCGATACCATTCCCGCGACTCAGCGACGATCCGCAGCGCGGCCTCGGTGACGTTTTCATTCTCCCGGCAGTGCGGAGACAGCGCCATGCCAGCCTGCACCCACGGCAGCGATTCCCGGCCTCGGGCCGGAGAGACGGCCAGCAGCGCGAGCGCAAGGTCCAGCGCAGAACCAGTCGGCGCAGCGCAACCTCCGGGCGCGGACGCTTCTGGTAGATCGGGAGTCATCGGGTGCCCTCCGGTGGCTGGCCTTGGTTGTTCAACCCCGCATCCACTTTTTCCAAGTAACACTCCTTCATGGGATACTTACCCTGCAAAATGCGGAAGATGAACTGAGGCTGGAAACCAATCACCTTGGCAAGGTGGCTTTTTGACCAGCCTTGCTGCATGCGGAGTTGTTCAAGGGCGTTGATGCGCGTTTGATTGGCTTTTTTTAGCAGTTCGGCAGCTTGGCTCTCAAGATTGGAGGCGCAAACAAACTCAGTGTGAATGAACGGGTGTTGGGACTGGATGTTGGGGAGGTTCATATTGTGTTGCGATTAACTATATGGTGGAGGGAGGGTTGGGTCAAGCGCATAGGCTATAAATTGACTCCAGCGTAAACAGATGTAAACATTTACGCACTAACACAGGCAATTTACGCCTCTGAGCCGCTTTGGAGGTCTTCGGACGCCAAGGCGGCTTCTTTTTGGCTCAGGCTATTTTCCAGCTTGAGGATCATGCGGTCGTTCCATTTAGCTCGTCCAGCCTCCAAGGCAAAGATGTATTGAGGGGTGACGCCGCAGAGCTTGCCGAAGCTGTTGGCACTCAGCCCCATGCGACCACGCATTTCCTTCATAGCTTGGCGCAAAGTTTGTTGGCTTTGATAATTAAGTTCATCAGCTTCATCTCGCAAAGACCACGCATCCTTAATGTTAAGAGCCGTTGGTATGTTGGTTTTTTCAATAAATTCTAGTTTCATCGTGGTGTGTAAACAAACAGGCGGTTTTTGTCGATAGCTTGGTTGATCTGCTGAATGATGATTCTTTCCCCAATTCCGTCGTTTATCATTTGCTGGATTTGAGACTGGACATTCTCAATTCTTTTGGCGTCCAAGTAGAACTCATGCTCGGCATCTGACTTCGAGGTGATATTCTTAGCCCGACTTATGTAGTTATCAAGTAGTCTGCGGTAGCCTGTCAGCAACTCATCCTGCCAAGACGGTTCTGGGTATTCCTGCGCCTTTTTGAGCCTTTCCTCATGCTTGACATACCAAGTGGGCTTCGGTCCTTCGCCAGAATACTCGTCGGGGATGTCAGGGGCCAGATGACGAAATCCCTTATCCTTCAAAAAGAGAAGGTATGGAGCGGTGTTTTCTCGGGTGGCTCCAAACCGATTCTTTAACTCATCCCAAATTTTGCCACAGCTTCGAGAGGTCTTGGACAGGGTTGGCGTCTGAATCTTGAGGTAGTTGGGTAGAAACACCTCCCCAACGCCATGAGGCCATACCCAAGGGTGGAGTTCAGCAATGTCCTTGTGGCAGAACGAGTAGCGTCCAGCCATGCCGGAGAAAATCTCCCAGTTGATCTTGGCAAAACCGATGCAGTCAGCCCTTTCCCACAGAATCATGTGAAGCATCTTTTGGTGCATCGGCATGTCACCGAGTTCCAGAAGGTGATTCGGCATGTAGTATTTCTTAGACATCTGACATCAGTTGCATACAAAGTTGTTTCTGTCAAGAGATTTGTTTATAGGCTTAAGAAGCCCTATTCTGTGTTCTCTTATTAAGCCCTTTTAAAGCCTATAACATTTTTTCTTTCTAGTCCTCCCCATACTCCAGCTTCAGAATCAGCCTAAGCTCATGGATGGCCTTGCGGATGTCCTCGGCCTTGTTCTTCGCCCGGTGGCGGCAGACGCGCTTTACTACACACCCCTCCAGAAACGACAGCTTGTTGGCCTGAATGAACTCGACCGGCTGAATGGCAAGCCCCTTGTAGTGGTCGCCGCCTTCTTGCTGGGAGAGAGGGTTGCAGGACTCGATGGCCTCGACGTGCAGGTCTTGATGAACCTTGGCGTCATTGGCTTTGACGGCGAACCAGACATCTTCGGGTGTAAATGCACTCAATTTTTTAGCAGTGGATACATACCACTCGGAACAAGTAGCAGGCCAAGACATATAGTAATCTGGCAAATCCTCCGGCATCTCGCTTCGATGCCTCAAAACGTAGCCTTCGGGAGGCTGCGGACCTACTTCGGGAATGACAGGCTCAGGCTTGGTTTCCGGGATGGCGTAGAGGGATTTTACCTCAAAGCCATAAAGCTGACCGCCAATGCGACCGGAAGGAACCCATTCTGGACTATCCTCAAGACATTGCGAAGACGACCAGATTAGCGCCCCTTCCGGCACGCAGTCCTTGATGTCCTCTCCTTTGACGAGCTTGTATCCTGCGGGTGGTGTGGGTGTGTTACTCATGCCTTAATCCGGTAAATGTTGCGCTTGGCTCCGTGGAATCCCTCCGATCCTTTCTCAACTGTGAGAAATCCAGCCCCAACAAGGGCTTTGAGGGTGTTGTTTGCCGTCTCCCGTGAGAGCTTCAGCCTGTCTGCCACGTCGTAGATGGTGGCTTGGCCCATTTCGGCAATCACTGCCAAGGCAGCGACTGTTGAGGCGGAGCGGATGTTGTTCTCCATTGCGAAGAATAGGTCAATAATCGTCTTGGTCTGGATGTGTGTCATGGGGCTCAAAAGGATTCTCAGGCACGACAAACCACAGGTCGAGGTAGTCGCGGAAGGTGGGTTGTTCCTTACTCTGGCATGAGGCCAGAAGGAGGCAGGCGGCTAGGAGGGGTTTCATTTCTTGAGTTGCTGGAGAAGGTCGTAGCAGGCGGCTTCGTAGGAGGTTGCGCTGCAAATCAAGCCAGCTAATGGGGCTTGAAGGGTCCAGTATGGATAATTCTTGATCGGTGCCATTGTAATGATGTTGTGCTTAGGATTCTCCTGAAGCCATTGAAGAAGGGATGCGTGGGCTGAGTTCATTTGATGAAGGGTTTGAGTTTGGCGAGGGCATGATGGGCGGCGTCCATTGTTTCGCATTCCAAGTCTAGATTGCAAACTGACACGCCGAGCATGTATTTTAGACAGCCATCAAGAGCTGTATGCGCCTCCCGGATCGCCTCGCGCATGGCTCGAATCACCTCGCATGCCTCGTCAGCGGTGTGAGCATCGGCAACGCGGCAGATGTCGGAAAGCTCGCGGTTGAGGCAGTCACGTTCGCCCCGGAGGCTGGCAATCTCCTTCGCCGGGTCAGCCATTTTGGAGCAGGCGTTGACGCAGGCGATGATGCGCTCCGCTTTAGCCCATGCAACAGAGCTATCCTCACCAACAAGCTCATGGATGTCGGCAAAGTAGGCTCCTTTGCCATCAAACAGGCTTGTGGAAAGATGGCCTTCTTGAATAGACCACGGCTCGCCGTAGTCGGGTGTTGGGGTGTTCATATCGTGGTGTGTCATATTGAGGTGGTAACGCTACTCGCTAATTGGATAAGTTTCAAGTGGAAGCTGGAGGTTTTCTACCCCTCTTCATACACCCGCAGGACTTCACCTTCCCTTGGATGAGGTTCTGATACATGACCTCGGTGGTGCCTCCGCAGTCGCAGACACAGAACCAGCGGGAGTTTTGATGGTCGTTGCGGCCGATGAACTCGGTGACGAGCAGCTTGCCGTAGCGGTTGCCGATGAGGGATTTGGAGGTGCGGCCCATTGGGGTTACTTGGATTGTGAGATGGCGCATCCAATGATGACGCCCATGCTGATTAGGGCAGCAGGTGCCGTGGCATACATGATCCACTTGGGCATCTTGTCGGGCCATCGCTGGCAAAGCTGGGCTGTGCAGAAGGCGACGACAGAACAAAGGTAGATGGATGAGATGTAGAAGGCGGTTGAGTTCATGGCTTCACAAGTTTACGCGCCTGCTCCACCTGCTCCTCGGTGATGTGGCCTGCTGCAATGAGGATGGAAAGGATGCGGTCGGAGGTGGATTGCTGATACTCGGTCTTCATGGGAGCGGGGTCGTGGAGGCGGTAGAATAGGATGTCGGCTTCGTTTGGTGGATTGTTGCTCCAGTCTGTGTCCAAAGCGCCATACACAACGTTTCCATTCCGCCAGACCACATCTGTCTTCACCCCTTTTCCCACAGGCGCAGGATCACCCGGCTTGTGAGCATGCCAAGGCTGGCCGTTGTCGGGTAGGTCGGGGGTGATGTAGGTGTATTTGCGGTAGTTTGCCCGAAGCTGGACTTCTGTAAATCGGCCACAATCCCACACGCGGCACAGGACTTTATCATTTTCGTATTCATTGGCATAAAGCAGCCTCCAGCCAGCGGGGATTTTATCGAGAGGGACGTTTTCGGGGTTTGCGGTGTTCATATCGAAAGTAACTCTACTCTGCCGGTGGATGGATGGCAAGAGGAAATGGATAAGTTATTTCTGAGGTAGATTGGCCCGCTCCTTGAAGGTTTTGCCTTTGGACCGGAGGGTTTCGATGCAGCTTTCCAGCGAGTCGTATTTCCGCCATGTGAAGTAAACTGAGTGGTAGCTCACGTTCTCACGGCGGCAGATTTCCGTCAGGCAAAGCTGTTCGCCCTTCCAATCAAACTTGAGAACACGCTTGGTATTGGCAGCTTGAACAAATCGGCTGGCCCAGCGGCAGTTCTCGGGAGTGTAGTCGCCATTCACGTCAATGCGGTCGATTGAAGCGCCATCATCAGGACGCGGCCCCATGTCATCCACAAACGCATCAAAGCTGTCCAGCCAACGCTGGCATATCTCAACGCCCTTCATCCCGTAGTTGCGGTAGCTCGGATTGCGATGGTTGTAGCAGCGGGTGAGCATCGAGTAGTAGATGCGGCAAAGAGGGTTCTTGTTCGTGCGCTGATGGCCTTCTGGACGCTCACGACGCTTGGCATGGACTTCACGCCGGTAGCAGCCACAGGACGTGGATTTGCCCCTTGTGAGGCCAGAGTAGCGAACCTTCCGCTCCTTCCCGCAGGAGCACCGGCACAGCCACAGGGAGTCGTGGGAAGCTCGGCCTGCGTAGGACAGGACTGTCAGGCGGGAGAAGACTTGGCCTGTCAGGTCGTGGTAGCGCGTTGGAGGAGAGTCAGTTTCTTCTGTCATATCAGTAACTAAACAAGTCTAGTGCGGGAGAGGGGAGTTGGCAAGGAATTAGATAAGTTATCTTGGAGGGGAAATTTGAGTGAGGTTCATCTATACGCGATTGAAGGGGCGTCGGCCCGCGACCCGGCACGCCTCCCGCCCCGTGGGCTACCCCCCCTGCCACGCCACGCCCTACAGCGGCCCCGCCTTGCCTTGTCCAGCTACAGATCGAGCGCCAAGTCCCGCTAACAAGTGCAAAATGAAATATGACTAGTCCGGCATATCCAGACAACGGCACTAAGCGGGACTTAGTTTTCCTTGATACTCAACGAAAACCTAGTCATCAGCCTCGAAAGTAGGGAATTCGAAATGTTCCACGCTCGCTGGCGCGTCTGTGAGGACGTTCACCTGAACAGCTGTTGAGGCTTGCGGGCCGATCTTCGAGACAATGTCGGCAATGGCTTTGATGTCCGCCCATGCTTTAACTTGGGGTAGATTCCCCTCCGCCGATTTGAGGCCGTTTCCTGCCAGTTTGAGCAAGAGCAGCTCGTTTTGCAGCTTCCCGCCCGCAATGGCCTCCTGTATCGTTGCAGCGGTTTTCTGCGCCAATTCGGCCCTTTCCGGCTCTTTCGTTTCAATCTCCGTTTCAATTTGCTTATCTTGGCAAATAACCACCTGCTCACTCGCCTTTTTCCATACCTCATCCCTGAACCGCTTTGTGCGGATCGTCTCCTCAGCTACGCCGAACGCCTCGCTAAGCTGCTTATCACTTACCCCCCGAATGCTGGCGGCTTTTAAAGCCTCCCATGATTCAGGGCTCAAAACTGGAGTATTTGCCATATCCTCGACCCTTACGCCCACCATCCCGAAAAATAAAATGAAAATAATGCGCGCCCGCTATTGACTACTATGTAGTGTTATGCTAACCTATGCCACCGTTAACCAACGGCTCACTATATGACGCACAACGAACTAAACTACATTGCACACGAAGTTGAGGTCCTCCAAGCCTCCATTACTCGCGCTTTGGAGTGCGCTCGAATCAATCGAGCCTTCGCTAAAACCTCCAGCAGTAACTCACCTGCCTTCTTCCGTCGCCAAGCTCGCCTAGCCATCTCCAGCGGCAAGCGCGACCGCTCCACGCTGAAGCGTCGCTGGAACGATCTTCTTTATTACGCGAATCGTCCCGAGCTTATCGCTTAACCCCCCCTCACCCCTCGCCCAAAATGACCACTTCCCAACGCCACCGCCTCCGCGCCAGCCTCCTAGAGGCCGCCCGCCTCATCGCCGGAACGCTCCTAATCCTCGCCCTTGTCACCTCCCTTCCGTTCCTGTTCGCCATTCTTTAACCTCAACCCCGCCAAAATATGACCACTAAAAACGCCCGACTTATCGTAGCCGCACAATGGCGCGAAAATGCCCGCAAAATTCGCGAGGCTGACGAATACGCCAATCATGTAACAGAGGCCCAAAAAGCCGCAAATCTGGAGCGCGCTATGGCTTTCGCCGATGAAATCGAAAGCGGCATTCATGACGGCAATTTCACGATTGCCCAACGCATTCACTTTGCAAAAACCGGCGAATCTCCGGCCCTGCTTCCATGATGACGCCCGCACAAGAGCAGGCCCACACGCAAACCGCCCTCGCCCGCATCTTCCAGCTATGCGATGCAAACCGCGCCGCGATGCTTAAAGCCCGCGAGGATCAGAAACTTTCTCGCCGCCGCTATTGGTGGCAGGATGAACAAGAAACACAAACCACAAAAACACGCTAAACAATGAAAACCGCACTACAAAAACAACTCGCCAAAGTTGCGCCCTCGCTCTGCATCCTAACGCTATGGGAGCATGACCCGGATCACTACGACATTCGCAAGGATTGCGATGGTTTCGATGATGAAGACCCGGAAGACTGGCAGGCATGGCAAAGCGAGGTCCGCGCAACCTGCATATATGACGGCGAGGAAATCACCGGCTCCGCCTACCTTGGCGGGACTTGGGAGAAAGCAGGCGACAACCCCGCCGAAAGCAACCCGGAGATTTCAGGCTATGAACGCCAAATGACGACGGAAGCTCTGGAGGAACTCGCCAAAAACCTGCCGATTGTCTCCGCCGCTCACCTTCAATCTGAAATCCAGTCCGCCCTCTCATTTCTCGCCACCCACAACTAAACCACGCCACAACATGCACGATCCAAACAACTACCGCTCCCATTACCGCCGCACCTCTGAACGCCTCGCCCGTGAAAAGCGCCTCCGCCAAACCTTTAACGGCTTCTGTCTCACTACGGGAGCCGTTCTACTCGCCGTTATAATCGCCCTTCTGCATTCTTAACCCCTTCAAACCTCACTTAAACGCTATGAAAACCAATTCGCTTAAACACTCCTTTCTCGTCTATCACCCCGGATGGCGCATGAAGATAAATATTCGCCTAAATGACGAATGCCGCAACGGTCACGAGGATTTCTCGATCACGGCAGACGGCGAGGAATTAGATGGGAGCGGACGCTGGCGCGATACTTTCTGCGGATGCTGCCATGATGAAATATTGAATCACAAGCCTGAGCTTGCACCGTTCGTGGCCTTGCATCTTTCAAACTGTGACGGCGTTCCCATGTATGGCGCTGAAAATGGCTTTTACTGGTTTCAGGGAGCCTTTCCCGAAACCGTCACGGATTTGCGCCCCTGCCACGGTGGCACCGGCTCAGGCGGCAAGTCGCCGGATGAATGCCGCCGCATTTTGCTCGATCATCTACGGGCTAACGAAACAGAACTGGCGGCAATCTGTGATTTTGCTCCGCGCTCAAAAATGGAATTTGCTTACATCCTCGAAAAGCTCGGCTTTCGCGCAAAATGGAAGGCGGAGGCACGCGAAGCTATCCGCCAGCTTGAGGAATGGACGGGGATGGAATTCGAGAGCAAGGCCACCCGCGAAACATGGAAGCCGCTCAAGCCGGAACAAGTGCACGATATTGAGCACAAGCGGGCCTCCGGTTATTATTCCCCCGAACAAGTGGCGGAGCGTGACGCTATCGCAAAAGCCGAGCGCAAACAAAAGGCGCTGGCGGAGATTGAAGAAGAGCATAAGGCGGCGCTCCTTAAATTGGAGCACAAGAAGCAAATCGAAGTTTTCATTGTTGAATCATTCGGAACTCGCCACGGTCACAATGTCATCTGGTATTCTCACACTAATGAGATTTGCGCCAACTGGACAACCACGGATAAACTGTGGGCCCGTGAAGCATGGGAGGAATTCACGCGCTCGGCTGAAATGTCCAAACTGCCACAGGGTTTGAAATTTAAGTTTCAAGAGCGGCCTAAATACTAAGTGACCCCATACACGGCGCATGCCTCGTGCGTGCGTCGTCATGGCTTCACCGCCTCGCGATGGCCTGCCCTGCCAGCGCGAAAAACTACGGGCAAACCAAACCACAAAACACCGCTAGAAATATGATTCACATTCCACAAAATCCCGCCGCGTACATCGCCGCTAACCACGTTGTTGGCTTATCCCTAGACCGCCTGCCATCCGGGCAAGTGCAAGCCTGCGAGATTCGAGAGGACGAGGCCGGGCAGCTACGCGTCCCGCTCGGCTCTATGACAACGGCAGACTTCTACGCCCTCGCCGCCCGCTTGCGCGTTGAAATTCTCCCCTCGCAATTCGCCACGGCTCAGGAACGCGCCGCCCACCGCCAGCAAATCGCACGCAACGAAGAACGCGCCGCGATGGCTGCGGAGCTTCGCGCCTGCCGTAAAGATGGAAAGGGGGAGGTTTGATTATGGCGCCTTCTCACGTTTTCACCGCTGGCGAGGCTGAAATGATGCTGGCCGCTTCTCAGCGGGCAAAAGATCATCAAGGCGCCTTGTTTTTCCAAGGCGTCCTTGAGTCCATCTCGAAAGGCTCGCCATACTCTCAACAATCCCGCCTTAAAGCCAGCGGCGGGCAATCCCTCAAACGCCACCGCCATGAATAATCCCGACTTTGACCCGCTTGAAGGCATGGGCCTTGTTTGCCTCTGCTTCGTCTCCCTGCTCATCATCGCCGCCCTCGCCGCTTTCGTGGCTTGCTGGCAGTAAACCTTCACAATTAAATCACATGAATGAAATTGAAGTGGCTTGTAAAATTTACGGCATACGCGCCGGGTATTTAACCACGCACGACCTCAAGACACGATTCGGAATCGTTGCCGAAAATTGGCCGCGATTGATTCGCGTTTATAAAAACGGCCTGATTGCAAAAACGGAATTCGCCGATCACCTCGCCAAAAGAAAAGTAGCTTGGACAAAAGCGAATTTTAACCGCATTGGCATAGCCTAAACCATCAACCCATGAGCCGCTCCCTTAACCGGGGGCGGCTTCTTTCTCTCTATGTTTAACCGTTCCCGCTCCCCTGCCCGTTTCCTCGTCTCCTACGCCATCGGCTACCGCTCCTACACGATCACAATTCCCGGCCAGTCTGCCGCCGCCGTTCGCCAGAGCTGGAATCGCCCCGGCTCGCGCCTGCTCTCGGTTGTCGAATGTGACGCCAACGGCCTGCCGGTTTAAGAGCCGCGAAACAAAGAGCCGCAAACCTCTTGAACTCCTCGCTGAATTAACGTAAGGTTACTTATGCGATACACACCCTATGGCGAACCCTCAGACAAGGAAATTGACGCTTTGAAACAGCCTCCGGCCTGCGAGCAATGCGGCGAATCTGTTCAAGAATACGGCGACCTATGCGAAGATTGCGAAGATCAAAACGAGGCTGAACGCCGCGCCGATATTCTTCAAGACGACCTCAAATACCCTGATGACTAAATATGAAACCTCTACTCAAAGCCCAAGAGCCGCAAAAACCTCAGAACATCCAAGCAGGCGACCGCGTTCGTCATCCTCTTCGCGGTGAAGGCGAAGTCATCGCAGTGGAAAAATCCCTGATCCGCGTCTCGTTCGGCGAAACTTGGGGCGTTCTGCCGGAAAACTCAGTTCGCAAAATATGACACTCCGCCCATCCATCCAGATCGACGCGGCCACTCGCTATTGCCTAGACCGTCAGATCACCTTCGACAAGCCCGTGTGCCTGCTCGACGCCTCGCTTCTCCGCAGGCTACGACTCCCCGGCTTTTTTAAGCCTCGCAAACGCAAAGTAAAACGCCTCGCAATAACTGAATGCCGACACCCCTGAAAACCACCTCCCTCTATGACGAAGCTGCCGCAGCCCTTGATGCCATCTTTCAAGACTACATGAGCCGCAATCCGGGCCGTGACAGGCTGGCCGCAGAAAACGGCATCATGCGGGCAATCATCACCGCATGGGCCGCGCAGCCATCTCGATTCCCAAACTGCCTCGAAACCCTCAAGAACCAAGTCCAATGAACCCCGAACTCGAACTATTCATCATCGCCTTCGTCTCAGGAGCCGCCACCATGCTGCTGATTCTGTTTCCTATCTGGATTCGATATGACCGAAACATCAACATCGAGCGTATCAAGAACACCGCCGAGGCATTTGATCGCGGCTACGATCTGGCGCGGAAACAAGGCGAATTAAAGCCGTATTCCACGCTTGCAAAGCTCAACCAATTACCGTAAGGTTACTCCGTGACCGACACACGCCAAGGTATTAGCGTTACCTAGTGGGACTGGCCCTCCAGTCTGGAATGTCGGAGAGGGTAAATTTCAAAACTATGAACTGGGAACAAAGATACAACGAACAAACCGAAGTGGCAGCATTGCTCGCCAAGCAACGTGACGATGCTTTAGAAAGACTTGCCAAGTTTTCAACTTGTTACGATAACACACCCATGACAACATACCGCACACGACCTATCAATCTTGATAACAGCCCTACAAATGTCTTAAACGAGGTAAAAGATGCCATAAACGCAGCTTGCTTGGTTTATGGATTCCCGTTCAGCTTTGTCATTTGCTCTGAACCAATGATTCAAAATGAAAACTCACCACCGGCTCCGCAGGTTATTTACTTGGTTGCTTACAAAGATGAACCAACAACCAAAACCTGCGACTCATCCAGTCCATGCCCGTGTGTGGACGATGATCTAAACGAGCCTCTTGGCGAGCCTTCTTGTCAGCTTGGCGGTGAGTGTGAGTCGTGTCAGTGATGATTTGCCTGCCGTGCCTGTGCTGGCCGAAGTATGTCGCCAAAGTGGATTGGAAATTTCCGACGAACAAGTAGTGGCAGAAAAGCGCGAGAAGCAACGAGTGAGAATATCAGCCGGTCCAAGCGGATGCACAGCCTTGGAATCTCGCGGCGGCAGGCAACCAATTTGAGCGCGTGGCGGAATGTAAAGACGCTGGGCCGGGTAATCCCAAGCCTTCATCTGGTGAAATGCTTCCCGGAGATGATGGATGAAGATGCTCTAAAATGCAGGTTCAAATCCTGCCGCGCTCAACGCTTGCTGGTAGCAGTGCTAAACCAGATAGTGATGCCATCACGAATTCTGCTCGAATAGAGCTATGGCAAGACAACCCGCTTGTTCACGCAGGCGGGTTGTTCTTTTTCCGTAAGGTTGAGGTTGTAAATCACACAGCCGCATGTTAATGTTGAAATCTACTCCTATGAGCAAACTCAAAGCAAAAACGCCCGATAAAGTCGAGCCATCCAAACCCAAAATTCTCATCTTCGGCGCATCAGGCGTCGGCAAAACATGGTTCAGCTTGGACTTCCCAAGTTGCTACTACATCGACACGGAGGGCGGTGCTGCTCGTTCTCATTACATGGACAAGCTGACCAAGTCTGGCGGCATGATTATGGGGCCGGAAGATGGTTCCCTTGATGGCGAGACTGTCATCTCGCAGTTCCAAGCACTCGCCACGGAAAAGCATGGATTCAAAACCGTTGTCGTGGATTCCATCACCAAGCTGTTCAACACGCTTGTCGCCAACGAACAGGAACGCCTTGGAGATAAAGACGCTTTTGGTGCCTCGAAGAAGCCCGCTGTGGCCTTCATGCGTCGTCTGATGAACTGGATTCATCGCCTGCCGATGAACGTCGTCCTGATCTGCCATGAAAAGGAAGAATGGGGCGTGGATGGGCAAGGCAACCGCACTCAGGTTGGAACCACCTTCGACTGCTGGGACAAAGTTCAATACGAATTGGACCTCTCCATTCAGGTGCTCAAGCAAGGCCAGTCCCGCGTTGGTTTGATCCGCAAATCCCGCCTTCAAGGCTTTCCTGACCGCGAACGCTTCCAACTTGATTACAGCGAGTTCGCTCTTCGCTACGGCAAAGATGTGATCGACGCTGAAAGCAAAGTCATCACCCTCGCCACGCCCGAACAGGTGGCCGAAATCGTCCGCCTTTCCGACCTCCTCAAGATGAGCGAGGAAGAAAAACAGAAATGGCTTACAAGGGCTTCTGCTTCTGACTGGAGCGAGCTTGACACCGACCAAGCTAGCAAGGCCATCAAAGCCCTCCTCGCCAAGATCACCCCCAACAAATAAACCAAACACAAGCCATGCGCTTCACACCCAAAACACAAGAAGAACTCGACTTTGAAAACCTCCTTCCCAAAGGAGAATACGACTTCGAGGTCGTTAAAGCCGAAGATGCCGTATCCAAAAAAGGCAACGAGATGATTAAGGTCAACCTGAAGGTCTTCCACGGCGAAGGCTTCCAGTTCGTCACCGACTACCTGATGGAGGCAATGGCCTACAAACTGCGCCATTTCTTCGAGACTGTCGGCATGATCGACGCCTACAATGCTGGCTCTGTGCAATCCGCAGACCTCGTTGGGGCATGCGGCAAGGTCCGCATCGACATCGAGCCTGCATCTGGTGAATATGCCGCCAAGAACACTGTGAAAGACTACGGCTCGAAGGCTGCGAAGAAAGATGCCGCAAAATCTGCTTTTATCAGGCAGGCTGAAGAAGAATCTGATAAGGACGGAAGAATTCCGTTCTAGACCACACAACAACCGAGGGGCGCGACTCGACAACGCGCAAAACTCAGCTTACAGTTACCTATATGACCTCCGACGAAATCGACCTCATCAACAAAATTGCCTCCGATTGTTACCAGAACGCCAAACGTAAAGGCTTTCACGACAGCGATGGAGACAAAGACAACGTGGAACTCATGGCTGCATGGACGGCCAACCTCCACGGCGAAATCTCCGAGCTTTGGGAAGCAGCTCGCAAAGGCCATCTTAACCAGCCCTGCGACAAAGAAGTTCCCCTCACATGCGCCGAAGAAGAGTTCGCCGACATTGCCATCCGCTGCTTTGACTCAGCCACGGCATTCGGCATCGACCTTGGCCGCGCCATTCACATCAAGATGCAATACAACGCCAGCCGTCCGCACATGCACGGTAAACTTGCCTAACCTTATGACGCTTAAACCAGATCAAACACTTTCATGCCCAGCTTGCGGAGAGGAATTAGACGGACCCGCAAAAGATTTTGTAATTCCGGGTAAATTCGGACCAGAATCATGCGCTTCCGAGCAATGTCCTGAATGTGACGCATGGTTCTCATGCCAGACAAACAAGGATGGGACAATAGACGTTTGCGAAGAATAATATGAAAACGCCAAACCAAAAGAAATGCACCATCGCCGAGATGGTCGAATGGACCGCGCAGATGAACGGCAAGGTCCGCAAAGGTCGCAAAGCCTCCATGATCGCATGGATTCTTGCCAACATTGAGTCTCTCAACAAGCTCCAAAAGCTGCCTTGGTCTTCTCGCAACTGGGCCATGACTGCGATGCGGGATATTGAGCGGATTGGCGTTTATGACACGCTTTCGCTTGTTCCACCTGCTCCACCCATCAACGGTGTCACATCGCCTATTGGCCGCCTGCGTAAGGTCTGCGAAGCCCTTGGCCTGCATCTCAACAAGATTAACGGGCGAACCATCATCACCCGCCAGCAGCTTACAGCCACCACCAAGCCTGTCATGGTGTCCGACCTTCCGGTTGAACGACGCGGCGAGACATCGCCCGAGTTTGGTCTGGAAATCGACATGAACGCGAAACCTACTCAGCTATGCCAATCTCCGAACTAATATCCCAGCTTCAATCCATCCAAGCCACGCACGGCGACGTTCCCGCCGAGGTCAAGCTCCAGTTCCTCGGCTCGCACGCCTGTGGTCTGGTGATCGACCTCCGCTATCGCTCGACTGGCATTGGCAAACCTTTTGTTCAAATCATCGCGCAAGAAAAAGCATGAATACTTTTATTTTAGCCTGCGAATCTTCTGGAAGCTGGCCTGCCGCTTTGGTTATCATCGTGACTATTATTTGCGGAACAATCTTTTTACTCAAAGTTTTAAAATGAAACCCGGCTATCATGGCATTCTCAGACTCTTCCCAAACGCCAGTCCTGATCTTCTCGCTCGAAATACCGGGACGCCTGCCGTCGTGGAACGAAGTCCTGTCGATGAACCATTGGCGCAGAAAGAAGTTCAAAGACCAACTGGCGGCAGAGTTCTTGTCCGCGTTGAAAGCGTCCGCAAACGACTCCTCGATGAAGATAATCTGTGCGAGAAGTATCATGTTGACCTACTGCGATACGCTGGAGTCATATCTGGCGACGAAGCGGACAAAACAAAAATTGAGACAAGCCAGCGCAAGGCTCAAAAAGGGGAAGAAGAAAAAATAATCATAATCGTTGAATCATGTTAAACATCAAATGCACGCATGCCATCTCAGATGCGTTGCTCCTTGCTTAATACTGCCGGAGGACTATCAAATGAATTCTATTGTTTGTGAAACAGATTGGCTTCGAGATGTCATCAAAGGCGTTATCGCATTTCGCAAATGCCCCCACTGCGACGGTGATGGCAAAGAAATTCAGTGCTATGACGCGGATGGAAATCCTTGCTTTCCAGATCATAAAGAAGCCACAAGGCATACATGCGAAGTTTGTGATGGTTTAGCATTTATTGAAATTCCATCTTAATAACATGCCCAACACCAAAGCCTCGCCAGCCCACCGCCTAGCGCACCGTCTGGCATCCACGCTGTCAGTCACAAAAGCCGACAAGGAGGAGGTGACGAAAATCCTCATCGACCTGCTGGCCCATCAAATTTCAAGCTACCACCCCATCCACCGGGACTGCATTTGGGACGCCGCCGTTGACGAACTGGATGAGATGGTGGAGATTTTCTCGACAATAGGAGACAAGCAATATGAACGAAACTGAATCCAACTACCCCAAACAACCACCCGTCGATAAAACCGAAAAGGCCATCATGGCCGGAAGCTGCCTCGTCGTAGGCGCGATGGCCCTTGGATGGCTGGCTCTTGGCCTGCTAGTCGTTGTGGCACTGATTAAGTTTGTGGCGGGAGCGTGATCCATGACCAACGAGGCTCAATACCATGCCATACATTCTCTCCGACACGCCATCCATCGTCCGCTGCCTCGTCCGCAAAGAGTTCACGCAGAACCACCTGACCGGCAAAGGGCGATACCTGAAAGCCCACATCCTCGGCGTTCGGTGTCAGGAAGCAGCGAGCCTCCAGTTTCAGGTAAGGTTTGACGAGCCTGATTGCGCCGGAGCCATGTTCTGCCTGCCAATCCAAGCCCTGTGCTGGAAGGAGTGCAAAATGCCGGACGTGGAGCTTATTCAGCCGTGGGATACCTTCTCATCGCACTTCACCGTGCATGAGTTTGGCCTCTGGAAACGCGGTAATGCCCAACTGCTAAACGTGCGTGGCGTCAAAGGATACCCGGCAAGGCTCGCATCTCGCTACCTGTTCACGATTGATTTCGAAGGTAATGCGTTGGCCAACGATTTTGAACAACATAAACAGCTCCATGTCCTTCAGGTTGAGCAGGGATGGTTTGCCGCCGTGCCTAACAACCGAGTGTTGAGCGTGGATGCAGCTTTCCAGAAACCCTGCGAAGAACTGCCCCGTTTCGAGTCCCTTGAGCACCTTTACACGGCTGAATGCCAGATTGGAGAACCCGAATGATCTAACAACCCACCGAATACCATGATTACAAGACCTACACAATGGACCATTATTCCAGATGGAGAGGCCATTTTTCACGAAAGAGCAACAGTCATTACCGTTGAAGACGAAGCCGCAGGTGAGTTTTTGAAAATTCATCAACCTCATGTCAATGAAGATGGAACGATTTTGATTGATCCTGATGAATGGCCTATTCTAAAGCAAGCAATCGACAATGCCATGATTAGCTTGAGAAATTGACAGCGTTTTGTGGCGTTGATTAAGTTTGTGGCTGGAGATTAACCTATATGAAAACACTAGCATTCTGGCATGAATATCCGGGTAGCCAGCCGGAACCTGATAAGCCCATGGAGGTTGATGCCACGGTTATCTTGTGGGCCATCTACTTCTTTTTGATTACAATGGTCGCGACGGGAGGCTTTAGCAGGCGATGAAGCCTCCGGTTTGACAGCGTTTTGCGCTGTGGTATAGGCAAGTAAAGCCGCGTGGAAACGGCTCAACGAGCAATGAAAACCCTAAAGATTAAATCCTGCCCACCTGTCAAGGACGCCGCGCTCGTCGGTTTTCCACCCTTGGCTGCGTGGGCAGGGCCTTTTTAGAGACATGAAGCGTTTTACCGAAACATCAAAATGGAGCAATCCTTGGTTTAGAAAACTGAAGCCGAAGCACAAACTGTTGTGGCAATGGCTCTTGGATCAATGCGATCATGCAGGTGTGATAGAGCCAGATTGGGAGCTTGCCAGTTTCCAAATCGGCGATGAGGTGTCCTTGAAAGACTTGTCTTTTCTGGATGGAAGGGTTGAGCAAATGGGCGACAAACTGCTCATTTGCGGCTTCATTCAATTCCAATACGGCAAGCTATCATCTCAATGCAAGCCTCACATGCCCGTATTCACAGCTCTTGCCAAGCATGGCATAGATGTAGATTATGTTGAGCAAAACCAAAAATTTAAGAACACCTTAACTCCAGAAAAGAGGAAGGAAATCTTGGTCCGCGATGGTGTTGACTTCTGTATTTACTATAACAGAAAACTTCTTGAAGGCGAGACACCAGTTGTCGATCATATCATTCCAAAGGCCTTAAATGGTAAGGCGATACCATCAAATTTGGTTGTTTGCTCATCTACTGCAAACTCTAAAAAGTCAGACAAACCACTCAAGAAGTTCTGCGAAGAGGAGGGATTGAATTTTTTGGAGGTAATTCAAAGGCTTTCAAAGGCTACCGGGAATCCTATCGAAGACTACCTTGGTAGTCTCCAAGAACAAGACAAAGAAAAGGATAAAGACAAAGACAAAGAACAAGACAAGGAAATAGCAAAACCTTCCAAAAACCTTAGCCGTGCCACTCGCGAGGAAATCGACCAGTTCTGTCGCGACAACGGACTCACCCCGCGAGATGCCGAAGCTCTGTGGTCGAAATGGGAGGGCAACGGCTGGATGAACGGCAAGCAGAAAATCAAAAACTGGCAGATGACAATCCGCTCATGGAAAGCTCAGGGCTACATGCCATCGCAAAAGAACCCCCAACCCGGCGACCTGTGGCCCTTGGATGAGCCGGAGGGCGAACAGGTTTACGAGCCTACCCCTTGGGAGAGAATTCAGGCCAAGATCAAGGCTGCTGAAAATGCGCAGCCAGCCCCCTCCGAAGAACCAACGGACATCGAACCTTTGGCGGAAGGAGAACTGTTCTAATGGTCACTCTCACGGAAATCTCGGCTCGCCTCGCCAGCAACCCGCTCAAGGTGGCTCAAATGCTCCTTCCGGCTGGAAAGCTGGAGAACGGGCGCGAATGGGTCTGTGGCGACGTTACCGGCAAACCCGGCGACAGCCTCAAAGTCACCATCACCGGCACCTATGCGGGCCAGTGGCGGGACTGGTCAACGGATTCCGACCACGGCGACCTCATCGACCTCTGGCGTCTCTGCAAGAATGTCACGGCAGCGGAGGCGGTCAAACAGGTCAAGGAATACCTCGGCATTGTGGACGCGGTGAAGATGGAAAAAACCAAGACCTACAAGACTCCACCGGAAATCAATGCCGTCGCCCCGAATCCCAACGGCCAGATGATGCTGTTTCTCAAAAATGAGAGAAAGCTGACCGAAAAGACCATTGCCGCGTATTCCGTGCTAGGATGCCCTCAGAAGAAGGCGATAGTGTTTCCAAGCTATTCACCCTCGGGAACCCTCCTGAACCGTTCTTACCGCACTCTAGGGGCAAATAAACGGGTCTGGCAGGATGCCGAGTGCGCCCCGTCGCTTTTTGGCTGGCAATCGCTCACTGAGCAGGACTACCGGAACCGGAAGATCATCTTGGCGGAGGGGCAGATTGACGCGATGACTTGGCACCAATGGGGATATGCCGCCCTTTCGATTCCTAACGGGGCCGGAATGAGTTGGATCGAATACGAATGGGAGAACTTGGAGGCCTTTTCGACCATTTACATCGCCTTTGATTCTGACGGACCGGGGAAGAAGTTCATGGAAACGGTCGTCAACCGCCTTGGAAAGCACCGCTGCCTGATTATTTCGACACCGAAGAAAGACGCCAATGACTGCCTGAAGGCCGGATACACTGCCGACGACGCGAAGGATTGGGTGGAAAACGCCAAGATTCCGCAGATCAAGAAGCTGGTTTTGGCTAAGGATTTGAAGGAGCGGGTGGAGAACGAAATGCTTTTGAAGGATGAGCCATTCACGCTGCCATTCCTCAAAAAGACCGAGTGGCATACAACACAAGAAGGATTCTGGTGGCGTCCGGGCGAGGTGACGATCACCGGAGGATATAGCCACGCCGGAAAGACCACGTTCCTAAACTTTATGATGTCCAACCTCCTAGCCGATGAGCGCAGAATGATGGTCGCCTCGTTGGAGATGCCATGCCACAAACTGATGTTGCGTTTGATCGAGACGTTCCACGGCAAAGCCACACCGGAGGCTGTTGAGGGATTCTACAAGTATGCCGGGGACTTCGTGGCCTACGTTGACCACGTTGGCTCTATTGCCCAAGATGAGCTTTTTGAGATGATGCAGTTTGCCTATCGCCGCTACGGCTGCGAGCATTTCATCATTGATTCCCTGATGCGTATCACGGGTCTGGAGGAGAATTTCCCGGCGCAGGGTGAGTTCACGCAAAAGCTCCAAGACTTCGCCAAGCAGACCATGACGCATGTGCATCTGGTGGCTCACCTTGGCAAGCCGCCGATCAACCCGCCGAAGGGGCATCGCCCGTCCATGTATTCCATCAAGGGGAGTAGCCTGCTCACAAACAATGTGGACAACATTGTTCTGATTCAGCGCAACCTCGAAAAGATGAAGGAGGGGCTGACTTACGAGCAAAAGAAGGCCATGCACGATGCGGAGGTGATTATCGAGAAGCAGCGCGAGACGGGGTGGCTTGATGTGTTCAAGCTGAAATACGACCCCATCCGCCGAACCTACTCCAAACTCGTTTGACACACTCCACCAATTAACGTAAGGTTGGATTCGATATGACACCCTCCGAAACCGCCGCACAACTCCGCCTCGCTGCTGATTGGATTGAGAGAAACATGACCGAGCAGCCAAAATCCGCAGAATTGACGCCTGAACTCGCCGCCAAAGGCTACGAGCAATACGGCTTTGGTCCCGGCATCACGGTTGTTGAGAAACCCAAACCGTTCACCATTCCCACGCCACCGCCCGTAATGAAGTGGCATCGGGAGGACGGATGGACTGCCGAGATGCTGCCACCCGGAACAAGGCCGCTTTGCGACGGGGAAGCCTGCGAACAGGGCGACGAAGTTATTCTGCCTTCCCAAGCTAAGTGGTCCAGCATCGGCCTCGACTTCGGGGCGCGGATGACCTCTTGCCATTTACCTACGCGCACCACCCGCTCGCTTCTCTTCACTCACTCCGGCCACGAATGGACTTGGCACCGCGCAGGTGATCCTTGTCCTTGTGACGAGGAGCGCAGAGTTGACGTGTTGATGTTCAGTTTTTACTCGATGTTGGACTGCAACCCCAAAACTGTTCGCTGGTCTGAGCTGAAACTATGTGACGGATCGAAGGCCCCAGGGGATGTCATCGGTTGGCGCTACGCTGACACACCAGAAGAAACGAGCCTAGCAGCATTCCAGCCAGCCGAGAAAGAGCCAGCGGTCGCCGTGCATAACGTCTTCTCCGAAGCTATCCCCGGCGCTTTCGGTGCTGAATTTCAGCGAAAGCTGCTGGCGTCGAATTCTGACCCCTACGCCGAGTTGAAAAAAGCGCACGCGGAGGGGAAGGTGATTCAGGGGTGCATTCGCGGACATTGGATTGACTGCACGCATCCTACTTGGAAATACCCGTTGGACACCTACCGAATCAAACCCGACGAAATCCCGTGGATCGAGTGGCACGGCGGACCTTGCCCGTTGAATGACGAGGAGGTGGAGGAGTGGGAGTATAAACTAGCCAATGGGTTTCATTGCGAACGAGCAGGCAGCAGGCCCTCCAACTATGAAGATGCGTGGACACACAATGAACGCGATGGCATCACCGCCTACCGCGTCCTCAAATGGCGCGAGAAGAAGCCGAAGGTGCCGCTTGGGCCGGAGGATGTTCGCTGCGGAGACGAGCTTTTGATGGCGGGCAAGCGTTACGGCATTTTAACCGTCACAGATAGCAGCGTTGAATATTTGGCTGCTTCCGGCCCAGTTCAGGTTACTTTTGAATGGCTGCAAAAGAATGGTGTCACCATTCGTCGTCGCAATTCTGACGCTTGGGAGTCATGTGAGAAGTAATTCTCACTCCCGCATCCAGCAGTTCTCATCCCACTGAACCGCAGGGTCGGTCATGCCTGACTTAGCCATCCATACCTTCAAGGAAAGTTGGCAGTGGCACGCTCCGCACGTCTTCAACTTCTCGTCATACGCCGTTCGCTTGCTGCCAAGCAGATCATTCACCTTCGACACAAGGCTTCGAGCAAAACAACCTATGCAAAACTCGGTGACTTTATCCGAGTTCTTCGGGCACTTGGCACAAATGGCAGCGCGTCTGTCCGCCTCTTCTTGGTTGACTTCGCCCGCATGCCACGTTGCCTCTACGGCGCGGTAAAAGCTCTTCATCATCTTCCATGCAGATACCTTGGCCTCCTTTTCGGCGCTGATGGCCTCGCACCATTCCGGCACATGCTGGCACATGAAATCGGCCATTTGCAGCTCCAAGGTTAGCGGTTCTTCGATGCCGTTGCCCTTCATGTGCGCCTTCACGGCCTCAATCAGGCTGGACCATCCATAGCTGACCACGACCACCTTGGTTTGTTCCACAGGGTAAAACCAGCCATACGGATCGCCGATCAGCGAGTAGCCCGGAAACAAGGCTTGGATGCGCCCCTTGGTGAACTTCGGGATTTCGATGGTGCGGATGATTGTCTTCATCGTGTGATCTTCTGCAACGCACGGTCACGCACCTCGTCAGCTTTGTCCATCAGGAAGGCGCGGGCACGCTCTGTCGGCATCTGTTCAAGACGACTGCCGTAGCGAAGTAGCATCTGGCGGTAGCCCTTGCCGGTTTCCAGCGAGTAGGCATCAGCCTCTTCCTGTGTTAATTTGCGCTTGAATCGGCCCTTACCCACCATGCGGTGCTCGGCGTTGGCGGGAGTAAGCCAGATTCCACGGCTGTTTAGCTTGCCGAGAGTGCGGTATTCAGGGGCGCTTTCAAGCTCCATAAACTCACGCGATCCCGGCCAGACCTTGCGCTCAATCTGCTTGCCGAGGATGTCGTAGTATTCCTCGCCTGAGTAGCGGCGGTAAACTGGGATATGAGACGCTGTTTGCTCCCAAAGTGATTCGTATTTACGCAGCCCCGGATCGGCCATAAAGTCGATGTCCTTGAGGATGCGAGGCACGAAGCCTCCACCCCATCCAGCCATCACCTTAGCGAATCGGTCAAGGCGCTTCTCGTTCGGGTCTTTGGAGGACAGGTTGTTGCCGAAAAGGGTCTGGAAGCCGGAGAGAGCGGGAATTTCACCGGCAGAAAACACGCCAGATGCGGCAGCCGAAACCAATCGGTCGGCGATGGACTTCTCGTTCCATTGTTCGGGAGAGAAGCGAACAAGGTCGGAGAGGCTTCCAATCGCGGCCATGATGGGCGAGATAGGCCAGTTTTGGTAGTTGAATGAAATACCTCCGGGAATACCGATGGTGTATTCCTTCTGACCGGCTGCGAGCTTCTGTTGCTTGCGATCCGGTGTGAGGTTTGCCCATCCGCCGTTCCAGAAAAATCCACGCTTCTCGTCGTCAGGCTCGTCCATGATGGCTTTAATTGCCATTCCACCGATTATAGCAAAGAGAAGGCCAGCCGTCTGATTACGCAGAATCATGTCGGTGAAGGCTTCTTTGGCTTCGATCTTGGAATCTTTGACCGTCGCCTCATACATGCGAAGCATCCCAATCCCCGGAATGAAGCTCAATCCTTGGTTGAACTTGTTTCCAGCGAAACGTGCGAAGCGAAGGCCAGCCAAGTTTGCGATGTTGTAGGCTCCAAACTGAAGGAAGTAGGCGAATGCAAGCTGAAGACCTTTGGCCGTCTTGTCTGCGCCATCAGCTTGCTTCCATTCGAGTTCAGCTTCGGCGAGGAACTTGTCAGCACGGTTGGTTGCTCCACCTGTGAATGACTTGATGGATGAGTAGATGAATCCGCCAACGCCAGTCGGATCAAGAGTCATCGCGCCTTGCTGACCAAAGAAGTCGGCGTTCTCGCTGAATTTGCCGAACTCTTGAAGGTCTGCCATCATTTCAGCCTTGGCGTAGGAGTCCACTAATGCCTTGTCGTGCGCTGTGGTTGGTTTGTTTCCGTTAAAGTCACGCTGGATTACCCTGTCTCGGTAAAGCTGGAGATTATATTTCTCGGTGGCCTGCTTCAGGCTTTCCGCGTCCAGATTGAGTTGGCGGAAAACAATAGGCAACGCCCCAGCTTTCGTCACTCCGCTGTTGAACGAGTCCAGAGCGGTCAGAAGGCGACTCACAGAGCGCATCCAGATACCCATCACGCGCTGCATGATCTTGTCGGACTTCGCCATCTTTTCGGCCAGCGAAACCGTCTTGCCGATGCTGTCGTAATTCAGGTCGTTCAGGACCGTGTTCATCGAAGGATCAAGGAACGCCCGGTCGCCAGTGACGAGATACTGCCATGCCAGACGGCCTTCACGACCGAATGCCTTGAGGAACTCTGCCATCGCCTTGAACGAAGCTGCAATTTCAGCCGGGAGTTCCTTCGGATTGGTGAATCCGGCACGGAGTATGCGGAATGCGCCGGTCGTAAGCTCGTAACCACCGCTCATCACAGCCATTGCAATAGATGCCGCTGTATTGACGCCGGAAAGCACGGAGGACACCCAGTAATCAGCGAGCAATTTGGCGATTGGAATCTTCGCGGCCGAACTCAGAGCCTCAAGAAGCTCATAGCCAGCCTTGTTGCGCTTCACCTCGTTGAGTTTGTCGTCTTGGAGGATGTCGAGAAGGCGGTCGATATTGGCTCGCTCGGCCTCGGTGAACTCCGACTTGATGCCGAACTTGTCTGCGAGATGCTTCATCAGGCGGTCCTCGTCAAGGATGCCAAGGTTAATGTCCTCGACCAGCTTTTGACGCTGTGAACGGAGGGCGTCAGCGCCTTCTTTGGTGAGGCGTCCAGCGGCTTGCTCTTGATTGATGACATTCTTAACCATGCGGTCCAAGATCGCTTCACGCTTGGATTCCCATGCTTTCGTCAACAGGTCTGCCAGTTTGGCCTTTTGAGCATCGTCAAGGTCGGCAAAGGATTCCTCAGACGATATGGTGTCGAAGATGCGCTGGCGGTAAATCTTGACCGTAGCTGCCTTTTGGGAGAGCAGCTTGCGCCACGGGATTTGCTTGGAGAATGGAGCCTGCTCGCCGGGACGAAGCGCGGAGATTTCACGCTGCATGGTTTGCAGCGCATTTGGCCCTTCAAGGCGGCGGAATGCCTCCATTGCTTTTAGGTCTGCCTTCTCGCGTGCGGCTGTTCTAAAAAGGTGCTCAGACACATTCTGAGACACATTCAACTTGGCTAGGCGCTGGAAGAACTCGAATTTTGAAACCGGGTCTTTAACCTGATCGCGGAAGGCTTTGTTAATCGAGTCTCCACTCTTTGAAGTCTGAAGGTCTTTTTCGCCTTGGCGGAATCGCTCTTCGACAGAGTAGATGAGTTGAGACGCCCTTTTGTCGGCAATCTCCACCTTTCTTTTCTCCATCTTAGCCTTGGATTCTGCCGAGCGTTTCTCAGCTTTGATTCTGGCGTTGTCAATGAACTCGTTGATGGCTTTTTCTGCCAAGGCCTTGCCGCTTTGATTCCATCCTTCTTCGGTGAGGTTATCCTTTTCAGCCGCCTCATTGAACTTAGCCATGATGGATTCACGGAAGAAAGCTGGATTAGAAAGGGCGTCTTGAGGTGTGAGTCCGGCCTCTTTGATGGCTACGTTGATTGCCTTCTTGGCGGCAGCAGGAGCATAAGCCAAGGTTGGAGTTGGCGGCATGATGGCATCAAGCTCTTCATCCAAACTAGCCTCATCCACACCCATTTCAGCGAGCATGGCGCGAACCTTTTTACGGCCATCTTCCCATGATTTAGCAAACAATGCCGCCTCACTTCCTTGTTGAGCAAAGGTTTTTCCAAGCAGCTTTCCAAGAGAAGGTTGGTCTGCTTTGATTTGCTCACCTTTGAGGTTGGCGGTCAAAGTTTGGCGGATTGCCGCGATCAAATCCTGAATGGCGGTTTTCTGCTTCGGCTTAACTTTGCGTTGTTCAGCAGCCTTGAGAAGAGTGTCGCCAACTTCATTGATTATGCTTTCGCGGTCGTTGAAGCCAACGAATATTCCGTCAATAACATCCGCAGTATTGACCGATGTAACATCAATCGGCTTACCCTGCTCCACACGCTTCTTGGCCGTGGCGACCATCTTTTCGCGCTTCTTGCGGGTGGCTGGAGTCTTGGTGAACTCGTCAAAAACACCAGCCATTTCCTTGTCGATGCCAGCGATGAACTTAACCAGCTCTTCCTCCGACATTTGCGAGATGGTATTCCGCTCCTCGCTGGAAATGGAGGCTTTTGCCTTATTGCCAGCACGCAAGGCATTCAAAGCCCTCATGGCAATGCCACGCTTACGAATCAGGTCTTTGAATTTCTCCCAAAGGGTTTTGCCCTTTTGATCCAGAGTTGCCTCACCTTCGGCAAGATCAATCGCGTCCTGATTATCTTCCAAATCATCCGCCACCTGCTCACCAGCATCTTCGCCAGCTTTGGCATCAGTTTTTTGCAGGTTGTCAGCGGTCTGAGGCAGGTCGGATGCAACGCGGGCAGCGGCGAGCTTGCCTTCTTTCTCTAGGTTTTCGTTCGCCCTGTCGAAGATGAACATCCAGCTAAACTCGGGGCTTTTGGTAATGTAGCTGCGAATACCTTGAGCACGGCCTGAGTTGGTCCCCAAGTTCTGCCAGTAACCGGCCAGTCTACGATCCAGCTTTTGAAGGATCACACGGCGAAGATTGCCCGTGTCGCCATCGCTTGTATCACGGGACTGTTTAGAAACGCGATCCTTGACCACGGCAACAAGCATGACCAAAGCTGGCATGTTGTTTTTGATGCCAACTTCCTGAAGGAAATCTTCGGAGAACAAGGATTCACCGATGCTTTCAATCGAGTTGCCTTCGTCTATGAGCTTATTGACGAAATCATTAGCGACCTGTTTGTAGAATTTACTAGGCTTAACGGTGTAGATTTCAGCGTCAGCGCCCTCCATTGGCCTAGCCTTCGAGAAAGCATTGAGAGAGTTGCCCTCAATCGCCTCAATCTCTTCTTGGAAGTTCTTTACAGCCTCACCTTCCGTCTCAACCCGCGAGGCCACAGCACGCTTCGGCATGATTACAGCGAATCCTGCGCGACGGCCTTCGGGGGTGAATACATCGAAAGCAGACTCACCCTCCTGCAAAACCGCCCCGTTGTCCTCGAACAGGTCTTGAAGCACGTTGCTGAACTCGTCCTGCGTGACGCCGGGCATCAGTTCCTCGGTCTTTGCGAACAACTCGCCAATCGGCACCGCCACACTGTTCGGCTTCGGCATGGCCTCGTAGGCACGACGGATGGCATCGCGCATCTCGATGATTCGGTCATCGTAAATGGTGTCGCGGGCAAGCTGTGCGCCTGCGCTGGATGCAGCGGAGTAGTCGGAGGCGTATTCTACGCGGGAGAAACGGATGTCTGGCGATGCGGCTTGGAAACGCTGTGAGAGCGGGATCACGTTTCCAGCTTCGCCGTAGGTAACGGGGTCGGCGGATTTGATCTGTTCGGGAGAGAAGACGACGTAAGACTCTGGTGATCCACCCGTGCTTCCGGCTGGATCATACATGAACACTCCGTCATAACCAAGAGTTTGTGCAGCCCTTATGAAGTCATCTTGATACTCCATATACCAAGACTGCTCAAGATTGTCGTGGGCTTGCCTAGCGTCCTCGACTTCTTGATTGAACTGTGGGGCTGCTTTGTCGAGAGATTCGAGTGCTTTGGGATAGTCAGCCTCAACGGTTTCCACGACCCCCTCCCATTCCTTTTGAAGCTCAGAAATTATATCCTCGAACGACTCGAATTCAGCCATCTCAGACTCAGATAGGCCCAATGCGTTAGCCGCAAACGCCCTTCCGTTCGGGGTGTCTTTAACCACCGACTCGATCCAAGCATCCACGTCTTCCTTTTTTCTCTCTTTAGTGTCTGACCAAATAGCCTCGCCCGCCACTTCATCAAAAACAGCGGGGTCAGTTAAGTCTGCTAGCTTGTTAATGCGAAGGCTGTACTTACGAGCAGGGCCATAATACTCAGCGGTTCGCTTATCTGGTGCAAAAAAGAACCCGTAAGCAGTCCTCTGCTCTCCGAATACCGTGAAATCTTCGTCGGTTCCATGCCAAACCTCAGTATCATACCCAGCAGCCTTCGCCGCCTCATCGACCATCCGCTGCGCCTTCTCCATGTCGCCGGATTCCAAGGCAGCTAGGTATTCGGCATCTTGAGATGACATTGATGCCATGCTCATCTGAGCACCGCCACCACCAAACATCACAATCGCATCTTCCTTGGCGATGTTCTCGCTGGAGTATGGCGCGATGGCCTTGCGCTGCTCGGGCGTCAGCTTTTGACGGGCTTGGACATCTCGGGCTTCGATTTCGCCTGCTACGCGTTCATAGAACTCGCCGGAATAACGGTTTTGGACGACATTGGAAATCTTTTCTAAATCACCGGACTCAAGAGCCTCTAAAGTCTTTTGTTCGCTATTGAACCATTTTCCAATCGTTTGAATGCCGCGATCTGCGATCTCTTTTTCTTCAGCAGTGGTAGCCCTATCAAGGTCAGCCAGACGGTTCCGCATGTATCCCTTCAGAACCTCTTGCTGTGCTCGAATCGAATCTGCTATCTCTTTTGCTTTTTCCAAGATTGCTTGTTGAGAAACACCAGAAAATGCCTCATCTAGATTAGAGCCTCTAGCAAAGTTTTCCTCGTTTTGGATAAGGTGCTGAATCTCATGCAGCAACGTGGATAGCTTGTTGCTGGCATACGGAGTGACATTGATGGTGTTCGTCTTATCGTTATACCATCCTTGAACACCTTGAAAGATGTCAAAGAAGGCCGGAGCCATGCTGACTTTAACATTCTGAAACTTTGGATAGGCTGCAAACAGTTCGGGATGCTGAAGGACATCCTTAAAGCGAATATCAAAAGATGAGGTGTTGCGAATTGCCTCCATTCTCCGCGACTCAAACTGAGCTTTGTCAAGGTCAATCGCTGCCTGCGCCTCGGCCTCAGTGGCAAAAACTCCAAGAGGTTCGGATTCTAAGAAATCAACCCTATTGGACCGCAGCAAGCTGTCCATTGGGGCATATTTTTTGTAAGCTCGATACGTTTTCTTACCGAAGAAACTAGCCTTGAAAGGTTCAATCTCATACTCACGCACATTTTTGGGATGGCTGAAATACAAGCGTCGTCTTTGCTCTTCGCTAGATTCTTTCGCGTTTGACCGAGCAGCAAAGGTTCCCTCCAAAGACTCTGTGGCTTTGTTGTCCGGCACTTCCCACCGCATCTTCCCGTCATACGGGCCGGGGAACCATCCAGTCACAGCGCGAATCTCTTCACTATCTTTGCCAGCAGCAGCCATCGCCTTTGCGGTATCCAGCGAATCGCGCATGAACTGGCGACGTTCTTCGGGAAGGTTCTCGATGGCCTTCTCGCCAGCGTAGCTCAACTTCACGTCGCCACCATCCTTTGTCGTAAAGCTAGGAACAGCAGTCCGGCGCATGGCATTCCGCAAAAGACGAACCACGTCCTTCATGTCTTGAAGCGTAGGATCACCTTTGCGTCCGGTCAGACGACGCCAGACGCGCTTCAGGAATTGAACGATGTCGTCCCAAATGCCTCCGGTTGGAATCTTTTCAAGGCGCTCGAAGTCCTTCAGGAAAAGCTCCTCCAAGGCCTCATTCCGGCTCTCAAGATTCGTCCGCCAATCCGCATACTCGCTGTAAACACGAACGAGGTTGTCGATTTGGGCGTCATTGTATTTGCGGCGTAGGTAGCCAAGAAACTCGCGCTTCTCGCTGGCAGTAAACAGCGCCACGCTGCGATGCCCGTTTTCGTGGGCAATCACACGACGGGCTGCGGCTTGCTCGGGAGAGATGCCAAGGTTTTCTCCAATGCGCCGGTCCAAGTCGGAAACGCCGATCTTGTTCGCGAAGATGAGTGTCTGACCGCGCTCGAAAAGACCTTCAATGTTGGACTCGGCTTGAAGGCGTGCGTAGGAGGACGGGAAGTAACGCTGGTTGGATTTCTCGGCCAAGAAGGCTTCGGGTGAGGCGTAGATGCGCGTCAGGAAGGCGTTTGGAATCTCGCCAGAGTTGTTAAGAACGCGACGTGCAGCTTCGGCATCGGCGGCAGATACGGTGCCTTGGACGATATTCGTCTTTTCGGGGTCGATGATGGAGTTGAGGGACTGACGAATGCGCTCATCCAGCTTGCGTTGGCGTTCGAGAGCGGCTTCTTCCTCCTTGAAGATTTCCTCGGCTGTCTTTTTGGACTGGACAGCCGTGGCGTTGATCTGGTCAACGAACTTCCGGCGCTTGATGCGCTTGGCGTCGTAGGTGTCCTTTGGCTTGATTGCCAGCTTCGTGTCCACATCGAATGCCTCGCTCTCGACCAAAGCGTTGAACTCGTCATCGGACAAGGATTTCACAAACTTGTCCATTTCCTCGGGCTTTGCACCGCTGGAAACTAGGCGATCAATCTTGGCAACAGCGTCATTTTCCTTAGTTGACGGCTGCGTTTCTTGTGTTTCACTTGACGCAACCTCGGGAATCGACCCTCCCGAGGGCTGACGTTCAGTAACACCGGCTGCCCCAGCCCCTTTTCGCGAGGGGGCTGGGGTTTGTTTTACGGCTGCTGTGGTTTGTTGGGAAGATGGATATGCCGCGTCGAGGAAGTCTTTGAAGGCTTTTTGAGATGCCTTGAGTCCAGCCGGAAGAGCTTTGCCGGTCCACTCTTTCCAGACTTTGCGAGAAACCTTGTTGTCGGGATGAAGAAGATCGGTCCACTGCTTATTCTGAATGGCAGACATCAGAGCCTCGCCATTTTTTGCGGCTATCTCGGGGCGAATATCCTCACCCTCGTAAATTTGGGCAAACCTTTCGGCCTTGGGTGCCCAGTTGGGCTTAACGCCGCGTGCCTGCTCAAGCTCTTGCCTTGCAAGGTCGAGAGTAGTTGGCTTTTTCCCCGAAACAGGTCCGGGGGCGGTCGCTTTCACGGCCTGTGCAGCAGGAGGTGCTGCCTGAACTGGTTCGCCAGTTGCCCCCGGTTGAAATGAAGTGCCCACGTCTCGCGACGTTGGCATGCCTTCGGTAGCGGGCGTCGGCGTCCCTTGCGGGGTGATTGGTTGTTGCGGCTTGGAGGCAACAACTTCACGCAATTTATCGCGAGGCCTAATAGCCTTGCTAATGGTTGGGTTATTTGGGTCAACTTGATCCAATAGGCTAGATTCAGATTCCCATTGATTCCTTGGAACATACCAAGTTCCTCCTCTTTCTGAATCAGACACTTCAACCAATCCTGAAGTTGCTGGTTGCTTTTTAAGCACGTTTACAAAACTTTTTTCGCCAGCTGGTTTGAAGGCGCTTACAAAAGAAGTGTCAATCACACTGCCGTCTGACATGTCAAACATGCCATTTACAGACCTTCCAAGAACGGTTCCATCAGCGATTGATCCGTCAATCAATTTCAATTTAGAACCTTTTTCAACGCCTTGGATTCGATCACCCCATCCGGGAACGTGAACTATTTGACCCTTTGGTGTTTTTGAGCCAGCTACTTTTTCTTCGCCTGCCGCTGGACTGAGTAGCTGATCGCTAACGCCTGTTTTTTTGGTTTCCCGGCTTTCAACTCGGTCTTCAGGTTCTTGACGAAGGCTTTCCGTGTCGGGGATTTGGTCAGGGGCATTTTCTTGTGGGGTTGCGGGTTGAATTAACGGACTAACACTTGGCGGATTGTTGATGATCGCGCGCTCAAGAATGCTTCCACCTTCTTGCAAGGAGGGAGCGGGAGGGAAAGCCATTGCCTCGCCAGCTTGGGGCTGCACCGGCATTTCAGGCGCGATTTCGCCATTGGAGCCAGTGATCGTTTGCGAGGGCTTTTCAGGCATCTCTGTTTCCAGAGAAGGTGTTACTGAGGAGATTTGTGATAAGGGGGCCGGAACATAATCAATGATTGGATAGTTTTTGACTCCAGATTTCTTCCATCGTTGAAGATCGCCAATGGGATTGTTAATATCTACATCCTTTCCAATCCTTCTTAGAGCTTGCCTGTAAGCTGCAAACCTCCCCAGCACAAGATCGCCATTCTCATCAACAAAACCGCCAAAGAACGGTCTATTTTCATTGACTGCTTGTTGTGCGTTTTTCGCAATAGATTCAGCCATCCCTTTCGGTTGAGTTGACAACCAAGTATCCGCCACCTCGTCCACATCATAGTCGGAAATGGATGATGTTGGCTCAATGCCGGTTACTTCCGACTCAACCGCTTCAGCCGTTTTGACAGGTTGAACTGTTGGCTCGGTTGGCGGTGCAGGCATCGAGGCGGCGATGTTCTTGGCAAGGTCTTCGTTTTGCTGGATTTGCTCATCTGCGAGAACGGCGGTCTGTTCAGCACCGGGAACAGCGGCGGTGGGCGTGACCAAATCCTTCGCTGCTTGGATGCCGGGATCGGTTGGCGCTACCTTTGGCGGCTCAACCAAAACCGCCGTTTTACCATCAGGGTCAACTACCGTGGTTCCTCCAGCTTGCATTGCTGCCAGCTTTTGCTCGTTGGTCTGTTCTGGAACGGCATTCGTTGGGATAGCCCCAGCTTCAGTTGCGATACGATTTTGTGCTTCAGTCTGTTTATCTAAGGGAGTGCGACCAAGTTTGTTTATTGCACCAAACATGGAACCTCCCACACCTTCCCACAAAGCAGCCTCACCAAAACCTTCAAAAAGCCCCGGCGTTTCCACTCCTTCTGGAGCGGTCAATTGAGTCGAAAGGTTGCTGAGAGATTGAGTCGTTCCACCTTCAAGAGCTTCTTGGGCGGCGCTCATGCGAATACCCGGAATCACTTTGCCAGCCTCATCTACTCCGCCAAGCATGCGTCGAGCGGAAGCCGTTTCAAGAGCAGTGCCAAACGGAAGCATTTCTGGCAATACTTCGGAAAGACCGCCGCCAATAAGGTTGAGGTAGGCTTCAGGCCCCTCCATTCCCAGACGTTTGTTTTCCTCTGCCTTTTGAGCGGCTCCTTGAGCAAATCCAGTTCCGTAAAGAGCACTACTAGCACCACGCTGGATAGCTTGGCGTGCCAAAGCCTGCTTGGCAGCTTGCGTTCCTGCTGCCGCAATACCCTCGGCGGCCAATCCACGACCCGCTGCTCCACCAATGCCACCAGTAGCCATAATGCTACCAACGGTGCCAAGGACATTCATTCCCTTCATGGCAAGGTCATCTTGGTAGATGGGGTTCACTGGAGCAATGTATTCGAGGCCTTCTCGCAAAGACTCGCCAGCGCCTTGAATACCTTCACTTCCAAGCAATGCGCCAACGCCAGTTACGGTTCCCGGCACAATCTCGCCAAATCCACGTCCAGCAGAACCAAGCATCGACGAGACGTAGCCTTGGCCGGTGTCGTCTGGGGTATTCCAGAAATCATCGGCAATAGCCTTTTGCGTCTCGGGAGAGAAGGATTGATACTCGGGATCGTTGGCAATTTGCTGCTGAAAAAAGCCCTGTTTTACAAGAGCTTTCGCTTTTTGTGACAGCGCCTGATATTCAGGATCGCGGGTAAGTTCATGCCAAGTTGCCATACGCTACTGTGGCATGAGGGTCTTCTTCTTCAAGAAGTTTGCGGCAGATTCGACCTCTTCTTGTGGAATCCCGATGCCTTCACTGACATTGGAGGGAATAATTTTCCTTTGTTTGAGGAATTTGTCAGCCCAATCTCGGATCAATTCGTCGTAGGTGACATCTTGGTTATCCCACATTCCAAACAGGGATGTGCGCTTTTCTCCGGGTTCGCGGAAAACTTTCTGGTTTTTATTGAGTCCAAGTTGCTTCAAGACAGAATCTTGAACGAGTTGCTTTTGAGGCATTGGAGCCGAGCCAACTCCACCAACAAGCATGGATGGGGTCGGTCCACCAATAACCTTCTCCTTATTACCAATCACCTGCATGGCGAATTGTTCCAAGGGGTTGACGCCGAATCCAACATCTTTGTCAGGGAGGAGCTTCTTCAGTTTTGATTCAAGGTCGTCCTTGGCTCCTTGCCACGCTTTGCTGATTTGTTCAGCTTCTCCAAGTTTAGCTCGCTCGTTTTCGATGGCTTTGGGCAGCTCATCAACCGGAACATTTGCCAAACGAGCGCGGATTGCCGCTTCAACATCTGCCTTGGGTGGAGGGGAAATGGGTGGCGGCGGAGGAGGAGGAGTATCAGCGGCAGCAGCGCCGACATTCGCAGTGGTGGTTTGCCTCTTAACCGTCTCAGGAGCATAAACACCACGGTAAATACTACGAAGCTCATCCTCGCGATCCTTTAGCTCCTTCGCCAAGTTCACATACTCAGGATTTGGTCCATAGATGGGATTTCCATTGGCGTCCTTGCCGGTTGGAATTTCAGCCATGTCGTCCTTGGTGAGCTGGTTCAGGCGACGGCTAAGCATATCAATCTCCTCTTTTCGCATTGCGATTGACTGATCCTGCTCAGGCTTGCGACCAAGCTGATACTCCAACTGAGCAGCCGCATCAGGATTTTGATACGCTGCTTCCACCTGTTGAGGCGTTGCACCAGCGCCAAATAGCTTTGCCCGACGTTGCTGAAGCTCTTGTTGCTGTCTTGCCAAAGAACTCTGACGAGCGCCAAACACGCGGTCATTATCATCCACGATGCGCTGAACCCGTGGATCAAGCATGGCAGACGGGAATTGCTGCTGGATTTGCTGGCGTTGGGTGATGTAATCATCCGCTTCCGGTGTCAATCCAGCCAATGCCGAAACAGCCTGTTCCGCCTGCTTTGCCGCCTCTTGCTGCATTCTCAGACGGTCAGCGTTCGCAAAGATGGTATCATACTCGTTCTGCATCGCCTGAGCACGAGCCAAAGGCCTCTGCTGCCGTAGCTGCGTCACCTTGTCCATGAAGTTGAGCTGGTTTTGGACAGCCGGTTCAGCCAAGGCGCGAGTCTGCTGAAAGAGCGGCTGGGCGGGCGCTTCTTGGATGCCGAAGTAGTCGGCGGGTGTGCGGAGGAAGGTGACGGGCATAAAAATCAGGCGCGTTTGCTGTTCATGGCGTCATAAACCAGAGCTTTCTGCTTCTCGGGGCTCATAGTTTCAGCCTTGGCGAATGACATGCCACGATACTTTTCGCGGCCCAATTCGTCTTTCTTTCCAGTTGGAAGAGCTACTGCGAATTTGTTACTTTCACCTTGGCGGCCTGCCGCTTTAGCATACCAAGCTGAAGCTGGAATACCTTCGATCATCGTTGGTTTTTTGGGACCCTCTTTTCGAGTGCCCGATCCGAACGATCCCATCACGATCTTCTCGCCCGATGGGTAGTTGATGATTTGGCCTCCGGTTGGACGCTGTTGGACGGTTTCAACAGCCGCCATCTCAGGCTGTGGAAGATTGGTTTCAGACACTCGATTGCGAGCGGCTGCATTAGCGGCACCACGGTTGGCTGGAGCATAAGGAACCATGCCCATCTGCTCCTGCTCACGACGACGACCGGCGACGGCTTCGGTGGCCATACGCTTACGAGTGCTCATGTTGAGGAGTTGATCTAGGAGTTGGGAACCCTTAGATTGCGATTCGCCTCCACCAAGATAGACATCTGTGAGTTTGGGCTGAAGTGCCGTCAAATCGACTCCAAATAGAGGCTTTTGAACATCGCGAAGTTCTGGTTTGTTGAGTTTTTCAGCCATAAAATTAGAGCCTGTTTGTTTGAGAAATACGATCTGCTTGAGTCATTGGCCTTGGGGCCATGACGCCTTGGCCGGGGGCTAGGGATTTTCTTCCCATAGCCCTGTTGAATGCAATGATGGCTGGATTCTTTACGCCAGTGAAGGAGCCGTTTGCAATATCACGGCCTGCTGTCTGGGAGTTGGACATTGGAACTCCGGTAGCCGGAATCGGTGCCGGTCCAGCCTCTTCAGCCTGTGCCGCCAGCGTGTCGAGTTCGTCCACCTCATTTGGCGCATACCTGTCTCGAATCATGCCGATTTGAAGGCGCTGATAGGGGTCGCGAGTGCGACGTAAGGCTTGCTCTGCCAAGCGAGTAGGATCATACGAGGATCGTCCCACTTTGCGGGCCTTCTGCTGTGAAGGTGGTAGCGACCAAGGCTGTGCGGCTTGACGAGTCTTGAAGGCGGCACTTCCCGGACCCGAAGTAGAGCCACGCTGAATCATGTCAAACTGCGAAGGCTGTGATGCGGCAGCCTCCTTGCGCTGCAAACCGCTATACTGCCCAAGTTGGGGTGCGCTGGAATAGTTAGCCATAGTTAATGAGTCTGAAGGGTTGAACCGGCTGATTGTGGGAAGTGAAATGGCATCGTCGGGCGGATGGCTCCACGGTTCTGCTTCAGCCCTTGATTGAGGATTTCGTAGCACTTAGCCCAGCGTTGGTCAGCCTGAGCTTCCTCGTAGGCCCCTTGGTCCTCCAAACGGACGGCAATCAAGGCGTGCTTTAAAGCGCCGATGTTGTCAGGCCAGATGAGGTCGGTTTCGGCCACAGCGGGAACGAAACGACGCTTGCAGATGCAACGGAGCCACGGTTTGCCATCCTCACGGGCAACCATCGTGCCCGTCTTGTAGCGGCGGTAAATGGGATTCGTTTCGCTCGGCTCGTAAACCGAAAGGACAGTCGGGGTGCCGTTAGTCACCGAGGAAATCGTGACGGTGCCTTTGGTGCGGGGCTTGACGATCTGCGTGATGAAGATTTCGTCCGTTCCGGTCACGGTCGGATTGGCGAGGGTGATGCCCTTCCCAGCCAGTCCATCGCTGTCAAAAAGCTCTTCACCATCTTCGTCATAGCCGTAAATGCGGCAAATCAGGCCAGCATCCTCTGCATTTGAGATGGTCAGGCGAATCAGGCCAGCGTTTTCTTGAACCTCTTGAGTGCATACGTCCGACTGGTCGATGATCGTCTTGAGGTCAATGTCAGTATCATCAAAATATCCCGGACCCGAGGTCATAAACTCAATCATCCGGGGGTAAACACCTGTCGGGTAATTGACGCGGGTGACGCCGATAATAGACTCCCAACGACGAGGCAGCGTGATGTATCCTGTCGGAGCTTGAAAATCGACTCTTCCATAAGAGTTTTTCCAGTTCCCGGAATTGATAATGCGCTCACACGCTTGGTTCAAATACGGCAAAAACAGCCCCGTCGTCGGGTCAGACGGGTCAACTTGCATGTAGAGCGCGGCACGGGCGTCCGCTACGGTGAGTCCTGTGCTCATTTGGCGTGATGATAACGCCTAGAAATGAGAGGGCAATCGGGAATTTTGGCATTCAATACAGATGTTGCCTTACGGTAATTCGCACATACCATCCCTAAATGACCAAAGCGCCTCCCAAATCCAATGTGATTCAGTTCTCCAAAGGACCGCTGAACACTTGGGGCTTCCGAGAAAAGATCAACGCCAAGAACCAGCTTCAAGTGGAGATGGCCTTGATGCAGATTCGCTCTGGCTCGCTTAGGCACCGGGACGGCTCTCGAAACGAGAAGGGGCTTCCAGCATGGCGTCACTTTATGAACGCTGTGGATTTGGTGTGGAATTACAAGGATTCGCCCACCCCGTTCATCTGGCATCCGTGGGCCATCCAATACGCCAAGGACGCCTTCAAGCATAAGCGATACGCCGTCACGTCGGGCGGTTCGGGTGGAAAAACCGAGTTCTTCGCGGTTTACGCCCTCATTTGGTGGCTGGCTAACCCGTTCGCCAACGTGGTTCTGGTGAACACGACCACCCTGAAGGACGCCGATGGCCGTATTTGGGGTAGCATTACCAAGTTTTACAGCGGGATGATCGCGGCACCTCCCGGTAAACTGGTTTCCTCCGCCCATGCCATCAAGACCGTTGATCCCAAGACGGGTCAAACGCTCGACAAGTTTGGCATCCGTCTGTTCGCCTGCGAGAAATCCAAGGAAGCTGAATCCAGTCGCGCCATTCGAGGCCAAAAACACGGTCCGAACGGGAAAATCATCGTCATCATGGATGAGGCGGCGGAGCTTGGACCTGCTATCAAGAATGCCTTCGAGGAAAACCTTACCCAAAACCCGAATCACCAGCTTATCGCGCTCGCCAATGCGAACTCGCCATTCGACAACTTTGGGGAGATGTGCAAACCGAAGGAGGGCGGATGGGAGAAATACGATCCCGAATGGGAAGAATGGGAGGGGGAGGGTGCATTCGTCCGCCGCGTGAATATCGAAACGTCTCCAAACATCATCTATGGGCGAACGATCTATCCGTTCCTGATGACTCGGGAGATGCTAAAGGAGAAGCGCGAACGTCTCGGTATGACAAGTCGTGCTTACTGGCGCGGTGTGCTAGGAGCATTCCTTCTCGACGGCGATGACGAGACGATCTACTCGCCGGGAGAAATCCTGAAAGTGCCCGCTGATTGCGTCTGGCAAGGAGTGCCTACCAAGGTGGCCGGGTTTGACATCTCGCATACAGTTGGAGGTGACAAGTCGGTTCTTACCATCGGAACTATCGGCATCTGCGTTGACGGCAAGAAACGCCTTCGTTTCGACAAGCACATCGAGCTTGATGAGGACGTGACGCGCAAGGACGTGGACCGCACGACTCAGATGGTTGAGAAGCTAAAGGAGATTTGCCAGAGGGAGGGTGTGACGATTGAGAATTTGTCTGTTGATGCAACTGCTGGTGGTGGCAAGACCTTCTCAGATGCCATCTGGTCGAAGTGGAGCAATCGCTTCCTTCGCGTGGATTTTGGTGGCAAGGCTTCCGACAGGCCCGTGTCTGCCGCTGACCGTGAGAAATCCAGCGTTCGCTTTGCTTCAAAAGTTAGCGAGATTTGGAGTGTCGGCAAAGAACTCATTCGCTGCGATCAGCTCCGCAATATCACAAAGGAAATGGCTGAGGACATGACTTCCCGGCGCTACAAGGATAGTAAGGCGCAAGACGGAGGCTCTCGCATCAAGGTGGAGTCCAAGGTAGACATGAAGAAGCGCATTGGCCGCTCGCCCGACGTTGCCGACTCAGCATTTATCCTCGTTGATCTTTGCCGCGAACGCCACGGCCTAAGCAGCATTGACAAGCCGGGGAATTACAGCCAGACAAGGACAAATCCATTGAAGAAACGGTTCATGGGACTAGCGGAGTTGTTTGCGGCTTAGTTGGGAACCAAACTGACCGTGAGGTATTTATCCGATGACTCATGGATTTGCTTCACATCAAAGCCCTTCTCCAGCGAAGTTAGCCACCACTCTTGGTCCTTCACGATGCGGTGCGGGTCGCTTCCATCAGGTAGCGTTTTAGAGGCGCATGGAACCAAGCAGACGCGGACCAGCAGGCATTTCCCAGTCAGCGCCCTTAAATGATTCATCACGCGGATGAAGTATTCGGGTTCCACATGCTCAAGAACATCGGAGCAAACCACAAGGTCTGCCGGTTGAGGCATGATGGAAATCTCGGGGATGGATGGATCGTAGTCGGCTACGGCAATTCCGCGATTACGCATCTCCTTCGAGAGGGTCTGCTTGCCAGCCCCATAATCCAAGGCAGAGGCGCAATCGTATTGCCGATACAGCTTTTCGGCCAAGTCGGCTTGCTCCCAGCCCTTGTAGCCAAATGGAATGGTTGGATTGCGATGAAGCTCTTGATTGAGTTCTCGGTATCGGGGCGAGATGAGTTCTGGTGTCATATTCCAAGGGGGTGATTCATACAGGCTGTTAAACGTCCTGACTTGCTTTGAGGCCAGCCATCGGCGCTCGCCTTCGCCAACTTTACGCGCTTTTTCCAAGGCTTCATCTGGCGTTTTGAAGAATCGTTCCAACCGGTCTGTGCTGAAATGTTTCCGTAAAGCCTCCTCTCCTCCAAAAACGTAAAGGGCCACCGCTCTTGCCAGCCCCGGCTTTTCTCCCGATGATGTGTAAGTTCGGTATTGAGCATGGGGCTTAACCCTCTCAGGCCACTCACCAAAGTGGTAAACCACACCGTCTGGAATCGCCCAGTTTTCATAGCCGAGCATCCATGTTTTCATGCCGAGGTATGGCAGCACGCCCCATCCAAGATTGTGTTCTGCACAGCATCCCAAGCCTCGAATGTCGCTCCAAACTGATTTGCGAATCATGTATGGCATACCCTTCCACGGAATCAGGGATGGCTTTTCGATTGGAGTTGATCCGGCCCATTCACCGAGAGGTGTTCTGGATACATTGAGGTGCGTTCTCTTTGTGGCTGATGAGCGGTGCGCCCATTGAATAGGGGCGTGAACGAATCCGATTGGCTCGCCTTGATGCTCTTGGTGAAATGCCATCAGGGCTGGAATGGTCCCGTGTCCAATCAAGGTGTGGGCATCGGTGTAGAAAATGAACTTACCCCTCGCCTCTTCGTGGGCCAGATGAATAGCCTTGGCAATCGAGGGATTTTGCAGGCGAACAACTCGAACCATGCCTTCCTTGATCTGGCCTGCCAAACAATCCATTGCCGCCAGATGCACGTCGTCGTCTGAGTTTTCCACCACTACAATCTCTCCTTGGACGCCTGCTTCCTTGATTGCCTCGACGGCTGAAAGAACCGTGACGCACAGCATGGATGTCTCGTTCCTCGAAGCTAAAACGATGCTCAATTCCATTTACGGAGGCGGCGTGGTTGGCGGAACCGTAGTAGGAGGCACCGTGGTGGGAGGGCTTGTCGTTGGCGGCGGTGTCGTAGGCGGCGAGGTGGTCGGTGGAACCGTGGTCGGAGCAACAGTCGTAGGTGCCGTCGTGCTCGCAGGAACGGTTGTTGGTGTCACCGGATTCGTCTGGCTGATCCCGCTCACCTGCGCCGTGTAGCTAGCTCCTCCAAATGTAAATGTCATGTAAGTGCCAACTCCAATCGGCGTGATCTGCAAGCTCGGGGTGGCATCAAACGAGTTGTCGAACCTCACAGCAGGCTTGGCGGTCTGCCGGATGGTGACTTGATCTGATCCTCGCTGCCGGTTCGCCAGAATGCCTCCTACCCCGTATTCCTTCGGAGAGGACTGATACGGGCTGGCCTCAGTTCCATAGGTGCCATTGGCCGTCGTAATCATTGGATGGTTTCTTCTGGCTGCGGAGGCGGGAAAATCTCGACCTGTTCACGAAGCCACATGCCGTTCACATACTGCTGCGTGTCGCGGAGGATGAAGTTCTCCCAGTCGAGGAAATTGGTAGCCGGGATGACGGTTTTGTTCGGATTGCGCCCCGGAGGAGGGTTTTGGACGCCAACTCCAACGATAATCTCCGCCGTGTATTGCTGCTCTGGAAAGACAACCGTGGGATGCAAACAGCGGATGAAGTCCATGCTGACACCGATGTAGGAGCCGTTGACATCAGTAGGCACCGGCTGCTCATGGGTCAAATCAGCCTCACTCCACGGCGTAGGCGAAAGGAACTGCCGGACAATGATGGGCGAGTTGTAGTTTACCTCCGGGACGAACTTATAGCGGGGCAGGATTCGAGGTGTGGTGACAATCGAGGAACCATTATTGATTGCCAGCGGGAAGGCGTTCGTCTTGATGGCGTAGAGGTCGTAGAGAACCGCAGGCCAAGTGTAGTTCTGCGTGTCGGAAAACACCTTGAATGGCTTGTTTTTGGTTCCGAGGCCGTCTTTGGAGTTCTCAGTCTTAGGCTTGCCGAACAGGAAGGCCATACCGCCAGCACCGGCTTTGGAGCACGAAACGTAGATGTAGTCGCCCCATTTTTCGTTAGCCCTCTCGGCATTAACAGCCCAAAGGAACTCCCGGTAGCGTGTCTCCCCAGCCTTTAACAGGGGCTTCTCGGGCGAAAGAAACAGTTCCGGGTTGATCTTCTGGTCAGGCACCGTGACCGAGAACATGAACTCGTCCGGGTTTGGTGTCGGAAGAAGCTGAAAATTGGAGGCCATTAGATCGTGTTGGGCGGATTAGGTGCCACAGCGTCCCCAGTCTGCCACTCGGCATAGAGGTAACGAGGTTCCACGCTGGCTCCCATGTCGAACTTCCAATGGGTGCGGGCAAGGAAGGTCTGACGGAGGGGGTAATGATTGATTTCGTCCGACACGTTGGCGGTAAAGGCGTCTGCTGTGAGACGCCATATCGTCGCCTCTGCCTGAACTCCGGGGGTGTTGACCACGCTATCGTAGTTCTTAAGCCCGGTTGGCAGGGCGGCGACGGGGGATGTGACTTCCTGACCTCCATACCAATTTCCAGATGCGTCCGCCTCCGCAAGATCGGTCTGGATTGGCGTGCTGGCTGTGAAGATGTCCCGGTATTCGCTAGACCAGACCTTCAACTCGTCGCTCTGGACGGTCACGTTACCGTCCGTGAGGGCGGTTCCGAGGGTGAAGACGCCAGCACCAACGTATTCTTCCAGTTTGCAGGTAGCCCCTGAGCAGTCTCGGGCGAAGTAGGTCCGGTTGGCGACGATATTGGAGCCTGTTTTCTGCGTAAACGTGATTTGGAGGCCGTCTGACAGCGTTGCGCCCGAAATGGTGATTACGTTCGTCGTGTCATCCCCGGTGACGCCAGAGAAGGTCTGGATGGCCCCTGTGAGGGACACAGCTTCAACGGCGTCGTATTTGAAGAATCTGCCATTCTTCCTGCAAAGGTAAATTGTGCTGCTAGCCATAATTTCGGAGAATATCACTTGCGCGGGTGAGGGCAAGTTGTTAATGTTGGGGCAGCTTGAAAGAGCTTGCTTTGGGTGGCACCGGAGCAATCCGGCAATCCCGAAGTAGAAAGCCCCGCCTCCATGCCACCCGGATGCGGGGCTTTTTCATGCCGTGATCCTTAGCCTACTCAGCAAAAGAGGCTACCCGCAAAGGCTGCTCCCGTTGTGAAACAGTAAGTGGCCCCGCCGTAAGGCAGGAATGCTCGACATGCAGACAGTGAGATTTCAGTGCTTCCCGTAGCAGCCTAACACGGGAGACTCGTTGTGGGGCGCAAGTCCGTTTGCGAGGATAAACAAGTTACGGAGGTCGCCTCTCTTGCTCACCGTATTTGGTTACGGGGAGAGGAGGGGTCTTGCCAGAGAAGGGGTGGGAGTATTTACGCTTATGGAAACAACCAGTTCATTTCTTGTCGGAGACATCATCTTGTTTAGAACGCTTGGCGGTAAGACCAGACCATTTCTAAACGGAATTTTGCCCTCTATTAGTGAAGTCCTTTTTTTGAGGGGAATGCTTGATGATTATTTGGTCGATTTTGACTCCGATGAATCCATTGACGAGATGAACGATAAGCTCCTGATGCTTAGAGACAGCACCAAAACATCCATCAAACCAGACCGCAAAACCTCCGCAACCAACATATATGTAATGAGGAACGGCTCTGGTTATTATAAAATAGGGCACACTAGAACTAGTCCAAAATTCAGAGAGAATACATTACAGGCCCAAGAACCAGAGATTGAGCTGATGTTTTATTTCGAGGGAACTATCGAAGATGAGAAATACCTCCATATAATGTTCTCGAAACAAAGAAAAAGAGGAGAGTGGTTTTTGCTTTCCGACGAAGATTTGGAAAAAATTCAATCTTACTTTAAGCGCAAGAAGAACCTATGACCCTAACCCGACAAAAACTTGAGGCCCTTTTCAACTGTAACGCGCCTAACGCTCGGCAGATAGCCACGCTCGGTCTTCAGTATCCCCTCCACAAAGGTTGGATGCACCAACTCATCGGCCAAGAAATCAGCGATGCGCTTTACGCTGAACTGATGGACTGCAAAGGCAGAAGACCGCGAGGAATCCCCAAAAAGCAATGGCGCAAACCATGCACCCCAACCAAACCTTGACCGCCCATCCGAATAAGCGTAAGGTTAAGGATATGAATACCTGCCACTCCTGCATCCATCTAGGACTCTTGAAAGGCCGCGCCGGAGTCTGCAAGGGTCACGTCTGCCTAGCGCCCATCACGACTAATCCTCCAAAGGACGGAGAGACTCGGGCTGAGTTTCCATTCGTTTACGAGACTGAGGTTGATGGGCTTTGTGAGATGTTTTGCGAAAAGAAGAAAAACACATGACACCCTACTCCTGCCCCAAGTGCAAAGCCGACCTGACCGGCAAAGAGATACCGGAAAAGTCACGGCATCTATTTGGGAATAAAACACACTTCTCGAAGGTTATTGGCGAAATTCGCAACGACCGCCATTGGAGTTGGCATTGCCCTTTTTGTAACCATGAATGGAAGTGATGCCTGACCTCTGCCCCACCTGCCACAACGCAGGGCGTTCCTTGTGGAACACCTGCTGCCTCTGCACAGGTGATGCCATGTTTCCAACGGCGTTCCATGCTTGGTCCGCAAATAACCGCGTGCCTTACAGCATTCCGCATCCTAAAATTGAGGCTCCAAAAGTGGTTGTAAGCAAGCCGAAGCTGGTGTTTGGTCAGGGGATACCGAAGAAGATATGACCTACGAAGACCAAACCCTAGAGGACGCCATCATTGAAGGACTCCACGAATCCGTGTTTGAGCCTGAGAGGGCCGCACGTTTGATCCGGCGCAATCTTGACCAAGGCATCGCCTGCAAATACGTCGTGGACTTTTACAAGACCGAGGCCGGAATGATTGTCATGGAAACGAATCTACACACCAAGGTTGAGCCTAAGAAGCTGGGAAGGAGGGTGGTGGTGTGAACAGTCATAGAAGACTCAGAGAGGAACAGGAAGGCCCATGCAGTTGGGTCCAGCGCCTTGTTCGCCGTTGGCGGTGGACACGGAGAGAGCGCGACATCATCCAGAACTGCGGATGCGTAACCTACTGCCCAAAATGCCACGACATGCTCAACGACCAAGCCTACTGGCTGGCGAGCAATGGCGAAGGACTTGGCACTTATAAATGCCGCCTCTGTGGGAATGTCAGCGAGTGGCATTTCGGAATCGCCCCCGTGGCGGTATTGATTTACTCGGCACACACGAAGGATGTCGCAGATGTTCCACCTACCTCATCTCCTCAACCCACCGAACCATGATCGGCGTGACGCCCGGATTGTCGCCATCGTGCATTGAACATCCTTTGGGGCACTCGATAAACCACACGCCGTCAAAACCGATCTGAGGCCGCTCCTTGTGCTGGCGGCAAACGGGAGCGGTTTTGTTGAAGTCCTGCATGAGGTGTTCGATTGGGGTCATAGAATCTCATTCTCGGGCGTGCTGATGCGTATGCGATCCTCTGGCAGGTTGGAACATTGGACGCTGGCTAGAATCACAGCATCCTCGTAGGAATCGGCTTCATCCAAGGTTTCCCAAACGCCAAATTCTTTGCCTTCGATGATCCATTTTGGAGGGGGATTGGTCATTGTGTAGCTTGAAAGTGCTTGCATTTAAATTCAGCGTGCGCCATAATCAAAAATGGAAATATCAAAAAAATGCACATGCTGTGGGATTGAAAAATCCCTAAATATGTTTGGATCACAAAAGCGTGGCTTGTATGGAAAAAGAGCAAGGTGCTTTGAATGCGTTAAAAAATACAATGCTATCTATCACCAAAAGAGGTACTCTCAAGATGCTGGATACCGCATCAACAGAATCAAACAGGCTATTAAATGGGTTTCTGAAAATCCCGAGAAGAGAGCAAAGGTAGCTAAAGCTAGGAATCAAAAAGCCAGACAAAATAACCCCGAAAAAATTAAAGCAAGGGCACTTGTGAATCAAAGGGTTAGATTTGGAAGAATGCCAAAAGCAACTAGCTTGGCATGTGTTGAATGCGGTGAGCAAGCAGCTCACTATCATCATTACAAGGGATACTCATTTGAGAATCGCTATGATGTTCAACCAGTTTGTATTAAATGCCACAAGCATTTGGGTTAGAATCTGGTGGCTTCTGCATGCATTGCATCCCTAATCCAAAAAGCACCTGCCGGAATCCACCCCTCTTTGGCAAAGATTTCCATCACCTCAAGCGGCATGGTGGCTCGCGTAGGCCAAGGAACCAGATTGCCGTTGTCATCAGGATCAAGGTCAACAGCGGCTCCACGGGCATGCAAGCTAGGCAGGCTTCCTCCACGCATTTTGCGGTTGTTGAAGCATCCAGCATACTTTTCCAAGATGCGTTTGTGTGGCGAGGCAGCGATGGCCTCCAGAATGCGCCTTAAACTCGCCGCCACCTTCTTGTGGCATCGGATGATCTTGACGGGCTTGCCATCGTAAAGGATGCCCAAATCAGCAACAGCTAGCGGCGTCAGTTGCGACTCATCACCCGGTTCTCCATAGAACTTGGTAAGGCTTGCTTGGTCTGCCTTGGGCCAAGGATTCGTTTTTGGCATCAGCTTACGCAAGTAGGCTTGGCAGGCGGCGATGCTTTTCGGACCCCAAAAACCATCTGGTTCGACGCCGATTTTGCTCTGGATTTTCTTGATGTCGTTCTGGTTCATACGTCTTGATTAAAAATGATGATAAGACCCCAAATGGTAAGCGCAACCGCCGTGAAGAGTAGGCCGCAAAACATAGCTGGTGGAAATTCTGCAATCATCATGGCTCCATATCCTCCTCAATCATTCGTGCTTTGTGCTTGTGAAGGAACTCCGCCATATCGGTGCTCAGTTTGTCCACCACTTCCTCGGGTAGTGCCCATTCCCATTCGTGGAGGAACTCATGGATGAGAATGCGGAGGTGGGGCTTCCCACGAAGGCGGTCGTCTATCTCGATGCGTCCATTGCCATGAGCAAGCCCGAGAGCACGATGTCTCCCGAGCTTGCGACGTAGAACGGTAATGGAGCTTGGTTTCACTTACTTCTCAGCTTGGCAACCATTGAGGCGGTTGCTCCGTTGACACGTTTGGCGATGTAGCTGTTGTTCTGACCCTTGTGACGTTCAATAGCGGACAAAATTCGATCCTCAAGCGACATGCCTTGGAATCGGGCCGCTTCGCCTTGCTTGGGTGGTTCTTTGCCATCCTCTGGCTTCTGCCGGTAGCAGCGCACCCGAACCGTCATCCGACGCTTCATGTCCCAAACCGGAAACTCTTGCGTCTCAAAAGCCCCTGATGCCAGACCACCCTTGAGCAGGTCGTGAACCCGTTCTGGAGAGCATTGAAGCTCGGCTGCGATCTTGTCTTTGGTGTCCCAACCTGCCGGAATGCTGAACTTTTGGACGTTGATTTTATCGACTGCTTTTTGCCAATTCATAGTGTGGTTTGCGTGGTTTATGTTCTTGTTTCTGCGTTGTTTATCCGACAAAGATCGGGAAGGTGACTGTTCTTCCGTAGCGTTTGTCGAAAATGAATCCCGTTTGGGATGGTGGCTCGTATGGGGCTTTGATGACAACCGAGTAGGCGTTGTATCCAATCAAACTCCCGTTGCAAATCCACTTCGGATTCTGCTGGCTCTGGTGCCAGTGACCAAAGATGTCGAGGTCTGCCGGAACACCCTTGTTCCAAGACGCGATGGCCTTTTCGACGGGAATTGTCAGACCACCGACGCCACCTTGGTATTGAAGCCCGTCCCCGTGATGAATGCGAAGAGTCTTTCCGTAGAGGTCAAGAAGCAGATGGTAGCCATCGGAAACGTGCCATTCGGCTTTGCTGCCCATGTGCTTCGCCATCGTTTTGTAGAGCATCCACTCGTAGGAGTTGGCGGCACCTGTGGCGTGTCGTGGTTTGCGAGTGTTGCGACCATGATTTCCATAGACACAGGGAATTACCATCTCTCCGAAGTGCTTTGACAAAAGCTCAACCCCACTAGCAATTTGATCTTGAAGCCACAGAACCGTCTGTGTGGGCGACAGGGCGTTGTTCTCCATCAGTTCCTCGTGGATGTAACCTGTCATCAAATCACCGCCCAAAACGAGCACAAGGCGGTCAATTTTGGCTCCGTGACGCTGAATCTCGGCCATGCGAACAATGGATTGCCAGAAACGATTGATGCGCTGCTCGGCGATGTCCAGATTGAACTCGTTTAGATTGTTGATTGTCTTGCCCTCAACTGTCTCTTCAACGTGCCAGTCGGACGCCACGGCTACAAAAGTGGCCTCGCCGTCTGCTAATGGAGAAACCTTGATCTTAGATGGCCTTGGCTTTTCCGAACAAATACCAAGAGCTGTATTAAGCTGCTGGTCTTTTTCCGAGATGATGGCTAAGAGGTTTTTACGCTCGGTTTCAAAGTCAGCCACGGTCTTTTTGTGGCGAATTTCCTGTGTTTCGTGAACGGCGGTTGACCAGTTTTTCATATTATTTTTGGTTAAGGGCTTCTTGAACGCGCTTCATGTAAAGGTCAGCCGAATACCAACGCTCGTTCACCTGAGCCTTGTAAACGCCATCCTTGGTCCGAATGGTCGTTCCAGCCTCAATCTCCAGTGTGTCTGGACTGAAGAGTTGCATTGAGTTGGCGACGGTAGGCGAGGTTTGAGCGCAGCCGGTCAGCAATGCTACGGTCAGCAGGAGTGCCTTTGTTTTCATGGTCGATGATCTTTTCAGTGAGGTTTTCGCATTCCTTCGTCACCTGCCATTGGAGCCACAAAGGAAAAGCCTTCGCGAGAGACGCAAAGGCTTCAAAAGCGGCAGTAATGGCGGCGACGATGGTCATTCCGGCTTCTTGTCGGTGACGTTGAGGCCAACATGGCGAAGCAAACCGATGATCTTTTCAAGGATCGTGTCGTCCTTTGGAGTCGGCGTGAGCTTCACAATGATGCGAGCACCGCCCATGATGAGGCCGATTGCAGCGCCGATTTCAACCCAGTGAGAGGAGATGTAGGTGATAATACTCATGGTGAGGTAACCTTACGTTTATGATTTTGATGTGTCAAGTCGTCGTTTTTGGAAGCCTTGGAAGCTCCTTTGAGGGCATCAAGAGACAGGTTTTGGAAATCCCTGAGAGAGTTCTTTTGATCCTCCTGAAGGTCTTTAATCCCCTTTTCAATATCCTTGAGCAGCTTCGTAAGCTCATCCAAACAATCAGCAAACCTGTTCATTGTTGACAGCCCCTTTCCCCACACCGCCCGGAGAATGAGGGCGATGAACGTAGCAAGGGCAACAATGAAGAGGATTAACACGACATGCAGAGGTTGAAGGGCTAGTTCTTCCGGCGAAATCACGGCAATTTTAGCATAACATCCGTAGGCTGTCGTGGCGATTATTCCTAACCCAGAGATGAAAGCTCCGGTGATCTGGTATGCCAAGGCCACAGGTAGGTCAAAATGATTGGGGTCAATGGGTATCCTCATGGTATTTTTGACTATTGTTGGGTTAACATTTTCGTGTGAAAAAAGGGGATTTTCATGGGGTAGATGTGATTTCGATTTTTCGTTGATCTGAAATAATGCCAAGCTCGACAAGTTTGCTTAGTCCCATGACGACGCGGGGATCATCGACATGAACCTCAGAAAACCAAGTCGTGAGTTCTAAGCGCAAGGCTGCAATGGTTGGCTCCATTGAGAGGGCGATTTGAGCCTTTTCCGGCATCGTGAACTCCGCCATGAAATCTTGGACGTTCTCCCATTTTTTTGCAGGTTGAGGTTCTTGGTAAAATGAGATTCCGGCCAAAATGGCGTCCGCCTCCAACATTTCGTTTTCGCGAAGGACATAGTCCTCTTTTGCAAGAGATACGTTGGTTATGAAACCATTCTCAATAGTGGCGATACGTTGCATGATTAGGTGTAAGTGATGATGAGTGCGTAGCCTCCTGCGCCATCTCCGCCTCTGCCGGAATTGCCAACAGAATCAGTCGCAGCGCCCCCGCCACCACCGCCTGAGCCGTAACCGCCCCCATTGCCGCCGTCGCCAGCATTGGCGGATGCGCTTGAGCCACCACCACCTCCGCCAGTTCCTACACCACGGGCTGAGTTGCCGTTGCCCCCAGCATTGCCAGCGGTGCCAGCCGTTCCGCCAGCTACAAGCTGCATGTAGGTTCCTTCACCGAGGCCACCACCTGTTCCGCCAGATGCGGTTGTGTTTGAGGTGTTGAGTCCGCCACCACCACCACCTCCAGTCGGGAAAGAGGCAACGCTTGCTGTCACACTGCTGCCAGTGGAGTTGCTTCCGTTTCCAGAGCCAAGTGATGCTGCCGAGGTGAGGCCAAACAAGCATGAACCGCTTTTGCCGCCCGGCTGATTGGCTGAAGCAGCAGTTCCGCCAACTCCAGCCAGTCCACCAACAGCGGTAACGGTGCTAAATGTGGTGCTTCCACCAGCGGTTCCATTGTTCCCGTTGGTGGAGTCCGCCGTCACCGCAGCGCCACCTGTTCCGCCAGCGGCCACGGTTACGCTAATAGTCGAGGCTAAATCAGTTGTCAGGAACCATGTCTCAACGGTTGCCCCCGGAGCGCCACCAGAACCGCCATAACGATTAGTTCCAGCCGCGCCTTTACGTCCCGATCCACCGCCAGCACCGCCACCAACGAGCTTTACAAAAACGCGCTTTGCCGTGCTTGGACTTGGATTTGTCCAAGTATCATTGGCAGTGTAGAGCTTAACATCGACATTTGAGCTACCACCGCTGGCCGAAAGCGTTGTTCCGCTCATGGTGAGGCCAGAACCAAGCGTGATCTCCTGAAAGTCGCCAGCGCCGGATGCCGAGCCGCGCCCAAGGAGTTTGGAGGCTGCGGATGCCTGCGCCAGATTCGACAGCGGCAAATCGCCAGTCACATCGGTTGTCAGGTCAATCAGGCCGCGAGTAATCGTTTGCCCGCTGATGGTGATGTAATCTGGAGTGCCCGCTAGGCCTACGTCGCCCGAGTTTGTTCCCGAAAGAGAGCCGCTTGCTCCATCTGCGATGGTGATGCCACTGTTCTGGATGAGCTTGCCAGTCGTGCCGTCAAAACGTGGGATGGCATTGTCGGTCGCGGATGCAGGTCCGACCACATTTCCGGGTGATGTCCATGAAAGGTTGCCATCACCATCACTGGTGAGTGCGCCAGCCGCATCCACGGGAATGTCTGAGAGATCAAAAAGCGCCAGGGAGCCGTCCGTGTTTGGACTCGTTGCCAGTGTTGCATTCGCCTGCGGCAGAGTCACATCGTAGCTCAATCCGACGGCGTCGGGCGCGAGCATTCCAAAAACACCTGAGCCGCCATCACTCACAATTTGCAAGCCTCGCGTCAGGGTGATGCCGCCAGCACCGTCAAAAGAAACCAGCTTATTCACATCGCTGGCACCATTACCTCCACCGGAGATTGGAACACCGTCCTTGATTAGCTTCCCCGTGGTGCCGTCAAAGAGTGCCACATTGCCATCGGTGGCTGAAGCCGGACCAACAACGTCCCCTGTCCCGCTGGCAGTTGAATTGATCGTTATGCTGTCGGTGCTGGCATTCGTCGTGATCGTGACGTTCGTTCCAGCAACAAGGGTGAGCGTGTCAGAGGTGGAATCAGCGACCACGTTGCTCTGCCCTGCCACAGCGAAGGTGGAGAAAACATTCTGGTCGCCGGTATTCGTGCCAGCAAGGTCGAGCGTCGTTTTCATCGTTGCTGCATCCACACCTAGCTGAATGGTGCCAGATGTTGTGATGGGTGAGCCAGAATCGACCTGAATGCCGTCTGTGCCTGAGATGGCAACGCTAGTGACTGTGCCTGATCCTCCTCCGCCGCCAGAACCGTTTGCAGCGGCGGTGATTCGGCCTTTTGCGTCAACCGTGATGTTTGCGGATGTGTAAGAGCCGGGAGTGACGGCAGTGTTTGCCAGCGTCAAAGCCCCGGTGTTTGCCAAGGTGGCATCGCCAGAGACAGACTTGTTCTCGAAGACCGTTCCAGCCGCGTTTGCGACAAGGATTTGGCCTGAAGAAAGGCTGGTGATCGTCACCCCTTCATCGTCCTTGATGTTGCTGCCAAGAGTGGGTCGGATGAAAAAAGTCCCGTTGCTCGCGTGGGCACTGACAACAGCCAGAACTTGAATGTGCGGATTGGGTGCCGCTGGCTGAGTCTTGGTCAGGTATCCAGTCGTTGTGGAGGCATAGATGATCTGTCCGTCAGCCCAAGACTCGCCGTAGTTGCCTCCGTTGGTTTGAATGCCACGGAGCTTGCCAAAGGCGATGACAAAGCCTTCCTCGCCGTTGCTGAGTTCTTCAGCGGTCAGGCCCATGAAGTAGGTGGATGGACCCGTGCCATTCCACGGTTGCACAAGCAGCTTGCCGCTGTTGCCATCGGTTCCACTGAACATGACGGGGACACCTTTGGCAATCGTTGATCCAGTGCTGTTCTTGACGTGGTAAACGACATGCTCGCCAACATGGAGGGCGAATCCATTAAGCTGAATGTCCAGCGTTTCCTCGCCGTTGTTCCACATCATCTGGCCTTGCGTTGACAGCGATCCAGATGGCGTCGTGTCCATCGCGATGCTGTTCACATTGGCGAAGTCGCCCGTGTCGGATTCGGTGATCTGGCCGTTCTGAACCAGTTTCCCAGTCGTTCCGTCGAAGCGGACCAGAGCATTGTCTGTCGAGGATGCCGGACCAACGACATCGCCACTTCCGGTCGCAGTAATGGTGGTGCCAGTAATCGACAGGCCACTACCAACTGTAAGCGAGGTAAGTTTGCTTTGAGATTCGTCCCAAAACACCAGTTTGTCTGAACCTTGATCGTCTGCCGAGATAGCCTGACCAGTGATGGTGAGAATGTCTGTAACCGTTGAGTCCAGCGTCACATCCCCGCTATTCGTGCCAGAAAGCGTGCCAGACGCGCCATCTGCAATCGTGATGCCGCTATTTTGGATGACTTTACCAGTCGTTCCATCGAAGCGTGCAATGGCATTGTCCGTGGATGACGCAGGCCCATAAACGTCACCAGAAGTGGTTCCAACGGGATTGTAGCTGATGTCCACCGTCACATCCCCATCTTGAGTGACGTAAACGGTTGGCTTGCTGGCTGGCGTCGAGACGTTGACGGTTGTGCTCATCAGGCTGGAAGGGAGTATTGTGGGAGAACTTGAATGGAGCCTTGGAGGTAGGTTTGAATGCCTCCATTGCTGTCAGTGACTCGGAATTGCCAGACGTAGGTTCCTGCATTGAGGGCTAATGTTTGCGCTGGAATGGTGAAAATCCAGTTCACATCGTCGCTGATGACAATCTCGCCATCGGCAGAACTGAGTTGCTTGACCACCTGAATGTCGGATGCCTGCCTTTTGATGGCAAAGATGGCGCTGTCAGCCGTGTATGACGGTGCTGGCGTGACAGTGATCGTTGGAATCCCGCCCCAAGTGTCACCTTGGACGTAAGCCAGATTGGCATCAAGTTGAGCGGATGTTCCGGGGATCATGGCGTCTGAGCAAGGATGGCGAGGTAGATGTTATACAGGAAAGTGTTCACATCCACTGGGGGCGGAACTGGCAAAGTCTGGTTTTCGCCGGGCATAACTCAAGATTGGATGTCGCCAAGAGCAGCACGGTAGATCGCATAGTAAAGCGTCTGCGGACTGACAGGGGGCGGTGGTTTGGTCAGCGGATCATAAGTGATCGTGCCGGGATGATTGAGGTTCACCAGCGCAACACGGATGGCGTTCAGCAAATGCTGAGTGTCAACCGGGGGCGGTGTTAAAAGGGTTTGGGATTCGCCGGGCATAAGGTTACTTGGCAAAGAGTCCCATTTCTTCGGCTCGCTTCATGGCGGATTCAATGTCCGTCATGCCAGCTTCGGGGGCTTCGGTTTCCTCACCTTCCTCCTCGACTTCCATCTCCATCTCCATTTCGGGAGCTTCGATGGCAGAACCGTCGATTTCGGTCAGGGTAACATTACCGTCTTCATCGACAGTGAAGGTGCCAACAGCAGAGAAGGGTTTGCCGGGCTGTGCGTCTTGGGGGATTTCCCATCCAGAGGGGGCTTTAAAGGTGAGCATGGTAGTAAGAGAATGGGCGGGGCCAGCTTCTTGTCAAAGCCGACCCCGCCCGGTTGAGGTTAGGTCCGTTGCGGGATTACGAGCAGGCGGTGTTCACCGTCCAGTTGATCGGGCAGCGGCGGAAGCGAAGGACGCAACCGTATTCAGGGATGCCGGGCTGTGCGCCGTAGCCAAGGATGCCACGGAAGTAGCCAATGTTGCCGTCCTTGTTGCAGTCGTTGTCCTGAATGTTGCGCCACTCGAAGTTGCCGAGGTAATCCTGCGGCTTGAACTTCATCGGGCCAGCCTGAAGGGAGGCACCGGGGATGGCGAACTTGACCACCTGATTGCTCGCGATGAAGAGGTCTTCATACTGAGCGGTGTAGTAGTCAGGATTGACTTCCGCATCTTCACCAGCCGAGGTGGCAGGGAGGTAGAACGGAACGGACACCCAAGCGCCGCCAACCAGATTCCAGCGAGGAGCCTGAATGTCGATCTTGTGCTTGAAGCCTTCAAGGTTCACGAAGGAACCGCGAGGACCAAGGAGCTTGTCGGCGCTGTTCGACCAGCGGATGTTGTTCAGGCTCGTCTCATTGTTGACGAGGGTGGCCTGCGCTTCACGGCTGAGAATCAGCGGAAGGACCGGCTGACCGTATTCGTTGGTGCCAAGACCGTTGTTCTGGTGAGCGCCATCAGCAACGAGGCGGTCATACCAGTAGTCGAGCATCTCACGATTGATGGTGCCGATGGTGCCGGTGCCGAAGGACGAACTGGAGGTCGTCATGGACGAGTCAGCCACAGCCTTGTTGGAGCAAATCGAAGTGAACTCCGTCTTGCGTTGGACGGACCAAGCGTAGCGGGTGTTATTCTGAAGGTTGCGGA
>Ga0075472_10000023_pt1 | contig 47221 bp, 56 predicted proteins | sample DEB19_08_DNA_3_FD_77014 | JGI IMG/M metagenome (GOLD analysis project Ga0075472, IMG submission 77014) | Aqueous microbial communities from the Delaware River and Bay under freshwater to marine salinity gradient to study organic matter... | ecosystem: Environmental > Aquatic > Marine > Coastal ...
GCGATCGGTCGAGCCGCAGCCACTGGTGCCGGGCGAGTCGCCCCCGCCGTTGCTGAGGCAGTCGCCGCCAACCCGCTCACGCGAGCCGCAGCCACTGGTGCTGGGTTCGCCGCTCAGGCGGCAGCGATGCCAGGACGTGTCGCCGAGAGCGTGACGCAGCGAATGCTGCCCAACGAACTTGGCGGGCAAGGCGAGACGATCGGCCAGGCGATCCCTCGAGGGTTTCTCGACACGGCGATCGAAGTCGGGTCGGAGAGTGCGTCCGCTCTGCTGCCTCGTCGTGTCGCCAACTTTGGCCAGGGGTTCGTGCCGCGCCCCGTGCGTGAACTATTCCGCCGGGCTCAGATCAATGGCGTTCCCGGCGAGTACTTCGAGGAACGCATCGGCGAACTCGCCCGCGGGGCAACAGGCATCGCGACGAAGCCGGATGGCAGTCCGGACTTTGGGTTGATCGGGGCGTTCCTTCAGGGGGACATGCGACGATTCCTCGAGGACTCCGCTGTCGAGGCTGGCACCTTCGCCATCCCTGGTGCAGCTGGTGCCGCGGCGAACTTCCGCTCGTGGTCCCAGCTCCGAGGCATGCCCGCGACGGGAGGTCCGCGGCTGCTCAATGTCCCAGAGCTCGGGCTGGCAGCGACCATGGCCGAGGAGGCTCGCCACGCCGAGGTTTCGCAGCGAGCGGAAGAACGAAACGCCCGGGAAGTCCAGCGGTGGCTCGCCGAGGCGCCGGTGGCTGAGCTCCGCCGGTGGGCGGAATGGGAACCAGTCACCAGGTACGTCCCGCGCGAAGCAGTCCTTTCGTTCGCCGAAGCGAGAGACCAGGTGGCGACGCTGCTCCAACGGCAGCAACAGCAGAACCTGGACACGTCCGAGCGAGAGCAGATCAATCGGCAGTTGGATGGCCTGCAGAATCTCGCCCGCAGCTACGCCGACGATATCCTGCGAGGCCTGAGAGACGAGGCACGACAATCCTCGCAGCCGCGGCAGGGGGAGACCGCTGAACCTCTCGTCGAGGAGCGTGGCCGCCCGGCGTCGAGCATCCCTGAGCCTGCACAGCCACGAGTTGAGTCGCCCGCTCCAGCGATTGCTCCAGCCCCAGTTCCTGCTCCGGTCGAGGAACCTGCCCCGGCGGTTCCGATCGAGACTCCATACCAGCAGTTGGCGTCCGTCGCGCAGCAGCAGACCCCAACGGCCATGCCGGCCGAGATGATGCCAGAACCTGTCCGCGGAGCGATGTCGTACCGCGGCTTTGACCCGGTGCGAGGCGGCGTCGAGGACGAAGAAGGACTGGTGCCTGTCCGTGGAGAATCGCCAAGATCCCAGGGGCGAATTCTGCCAACCGGTCCAATTCCGGCTTACGAGTCTGCACCTACAAGTGGCAAAATTTTGCCACTTCCGCAGACGCAAGCCCAGACGCAGGTCGCCCCGGAGGTCCAGCAGCAACCATCGCCTGCCCAGGCACGAACCTTGCCTGAGGTCCAGCCGCAGGCCAGAGAGGCCAGGACGCAGGCGGAGGAACGGGAGCGAGAATCGCCAGCAGCTGAGCAGGCTGAGGTTGCCGAAGAGCCATCAGAAGGAGAATCGGCTCGCACGATGGAAGAGCGGACGGCCCGCGACATGGCCCTCGCGCGGAGCGGAAATCGGAATGCTCTGATCGAGAACGAACTCAAGCATTTTCAACGCATGGGCGGAGCGTACAAGGCCGCGAACCGGGAGGAGATGCGAGCCCGCGCGGCGATGGAATTGGTCCAGGCCGCCGAGAAGTATGTCGAGGCCGCGAAAAAGCCTGGGTTCAAGCCGATCTCGTTTCGTGGGTATGCGTACCGGATTGTCCGCCGCGGGCTGCTCGAAGAATCCGGAGGCGTCGTCGCTCCTGGCCGTGACATGAAGCTTACCATCGGCAGCTTCCGCAAAGCCGAGCAAAAACTGGAGACGGGACTCGGGCGGGCGCCGTCCTTTGAAGAAACGATCACCGAAGTGAACGCCGGGCGAAGGCGGCAGGGGAAGAAGCCGTTGACGGATCGGCAGCAGACGAACCTGCGTGAGGCGATGGCAGCAGAGCGTGTGTCGACGGGCCAGACTCAGGACGCCGGCGGCGACGAGCTCGCACCAATGATCGAGCGTCTCCCGTCGCGCGAGGAGATGAGCCGGGTGGAAGCCCAAGACGCCTTCAGGTTCGTAAACTCAATCCTTGCCCGGCTCAAAGACAAAGAGGCTGTCGCGGTCGCCGAAAGATTCTTCGGTCTTCAAGGAACGCTCCCTGAAGTGTCGATCAATAGCCTCAAGAAGCAGCTTGGGTCTTCGTGGCAAAAGGTCAGGGACAAGTTGCAAGTTGCCGTCGACCACCTGGTCGCCAATACGACCAGCGATCTGGTCGACATCGCCATAGGGGTGAGGGTCCCTGTAGAAGTGCGGGACATCATCGAGTGGAATTTGCGGCAGAAGCTGGCGTCGAAGGTGGTCGAAGAGGAAAAGGCACCGACTGCTCGGACACAACAACAGGACGCGATCCTGGACATCGTCCGGAAGGGGAAGATCCAGCGTGGCGCCGCACTCAACAATTACGCCGAGGCGTTTGCGGAACTTCAGGATCTGCTGACGAATGACCCGGCGGCGATGACTCTGGATCGATGGGCCGATTACCTGGAAAGCCGCGGGCTGATGACGGTTCCGAGAGATCGGGACGGCGTTAACTACCTCGTCGAAGTATTGGCCCTCAGCGGCGTAAGACGTGGGCCTGAGGAGACTCAACGTGAACCTGACAAACGAACTGCGCAAGCTGGGGGTCCAGAACCTGGGTAGCCAGAACTTCGACCTGAACCGCGAGTTGGACCGAGCGGGAATCAGGATCCTGGACCATCCGCATCTGGTCGAGGAAATCCACAGGCGGGAGCGGTTGCAGAAAGCTCTAGAGAAGCTGATCGAGGACAACAAGAGACGGGAAGCGGAAGCCCGCAAGTCCAAGAGCCAGTAGCGGCACAGCAGTCGCCTCCTGCTGCGCAAGTCATCGAGCCGACCGCTTCTAGTCCAGTCGGCGAAGTACCGCGTTCCATTACGGCACAGGTCCTAGGCCAGGACGAAGCTCCAGCTACAGCAACGCCGGCACCAGCCGCAGAACCGACGCCGCCAGCGACGCAGGAGATGCCGTCTCCGGACGTCATTGCACTTCGCGTCGAGTTGGAGCGCGTCAACTCCGAGATCGCTGCAGTCGACAGGAGAATCTCCAAGACCGGCGAGCAAGACCGGATAATCGCCAACGAGATCAAGGAGTCCTTGCTCAAGAAGAAGGAGAACCTGGAGAGGCGGATCCGGCGAGCCATCGAACAGCCGAAGGCACTTCCGAAAGCGAACCTCGAGGTCCTCCTGTACCGGCTGAAGAAACGGCAAGATGCCGACGCGAAGACGCTGAGGAGGCTTAGCGACGAAATTGACGATCTGCGGCGGCAACAGCAGACCAACCCCGGCGACGACCAAATCGAGCATCAGCTTGCCATAAACGTCGGGGCGTTGCGGGACATTCGGCAGCGGTACGACGAGCGAGAAAGGGAGATTGAGCAGAAGACAAACGCCATCGCTGCCGCCTCGGAGCCGGCGACGCAGCTTTCGACTCCCGCATTGACCGACACGCTGAAAGAGTTGGTGCGTCTCAAGCAGGCGGTTCTTGCCAGCGAGCCGGGAGGGCTGACTCAGGCGATCAATGCCGGCGTGGACGCCGTCCAGAAGGCATACGACAAGTTCAATAAGCAGCAGCTGTTCGAACTGTACACGGCGTTTACCGGGTACAAGGCCAAGGGGACATCGATAACCAAGACGGAAATGCTCCGCGAGATGATTCTGCGGTTCTCGGACTTGCAGCATCATTTCTACGCGATGCCCGTCTACCATGACGTGCTGCAACGGCTTGGCATCGACGAGATATTCAACGGCGTCGACCCGGACGACCCATTCGTTACCAGCGTTCGGTCTGCGTTCGCGGACCTCGCGTATCCAATCCTGGAGTTCCTGCAGACCCGCGGCTACAAGGTCGCCTATTACTGGGGCGACGTCGACGCGGCCCTGGACGCGATGTTCGCTGGGGCTGGAGATGGCGTCACTGGCAAGAGGCTCCGCGCTCGCGTCAACCGGATGGACAACGCGGAACTGGTCATGACCAGCGCGGAGCGGGCTGCTTCTGCAGAGGCGTTTCACAGCCGGCCTCCTGGGGCTGGAAGCTATGTGATCGCTGTCAACAAGGACCGCATCAAGGACAACCTGTTCGCGACTATCGCCCACGAGATCGGGCATGGCGTCCACGAAGCCATGATCGACGGCGGGTTCGGCGATCTCATCGAGCGGATGGTCGGGGACAAGGAGCAGGCCACGGCGAGGGTGATACAGACCCTGCGGGACAAGGGCCTGAAGATGTCCGACAAGTACCAGAATTACATCTTCCAGACTCCGGAGATTGTTGCCGAGACCTTCGCCGAGATCATGGTCCAGAAACGTGCAGGTGCGGCGCCCGCTCGGCGTATCGTTGGGTTCGTCAGGCTTTTCCCTGCCCTGGCGGATCTCCTCCGTCGCCAGATCCCATTGATCAAGAACATCAGCCCCAGCGGGTCTGGCTGGGACATCCCACAGGACCTCGCTGCGAAGGCGACGGGCGTGGCTGGTGGTGCCGGCCGGTTCGACGTACCGGTGTCGCAGGCGGTTCCAACCAGTCCTGCTGACGCGGTTTCCGAGTACCGCATCATCGAGACCATGATCCGGTTATTCGACCAGACGTGGTATCACCCTGACCACGACACCAGCACGTACGGGCTCTACAAGTGGCGTCCTGAAACGATCATGATTGGGCAGATGCACGCCGGTCGCATCGGCATCGCCACTCATGAGACGGCACACGGGATCGACAAGACGTATTACGTCGTCGACAGGATGCCACAGAACGTGCGCGCCGCGATCGCCAGCCTGAACTATGATCCGAGCATCAAGGACCCGATCCAGGCAGCGAGGGAGGGATTCGCTGAGCTCGTGCGAGTGAAGCTCACGGGAGATGGTCGACTGGTGATCCCGCCGGTGGTCGATGCCTGGTGGGCCAATTGGCGAGCCGCCAACCCGAAGATCTCCGCCAAGCTGACGACGATCGCCGACCTGGTCACCAAGTATCGTCAGCAAGGCCCGGTCGCCAGAACGGTCGGCCGAGTTGTCAACGAGCCGAAGTATCCTCAGCCGATCCTGTCGCCGGCGGAGAGGGCACAGGACATCTTCTTGAATGCCTGGGATGCATTCCAGACGAAGTTCATCGACCGGTTCCATTCGCTGTCCAAGTTCGACGCGTTGGTCGCCAAACGCCGAGGGCACAAGGATGACCTCGGTCTCTACGAGATCGCCATCGCCGCGCAGGGCACCGCACCTACGCTCGCCGCCGAGGCGATCACCCGCGGGGTGCTGACCTTCCGCAAGAACCCAAACGGCAAGTGGGAGACCGTCCGCATCAGCGAGCCGATCACGGACGTTTTCAAGTCGCTCAGGGATGGAGGCTACGACGAGAACGAGTTCATGGCGTACGCCATCTCGAGGCAGGTCCTCGATGACAGCACGCGTCCGGACGTCGACGTGCCCCAGCACGAGATCGACGATGCGAACGGGGTCATTGTCGAGATCGCCAAGGACCAGAAGAAGCTCGCTCTGTTCGATCAGGTGCTGAAACGATGGTCGGACTTCTCCTCGGCGATTCTTCAGATCGCCGTCGACACGGGGAAAATCACGCAGCAGACGGCAGACGACTTCCGCATCAATCGGCCGCTCTATATTCCCACGTTCCGTGTTGGGCACGAGATCTCCTCGGGAACGGGCGAGGCTTCGTCGGGCATGAATCCGATGATGAAACGCACTGGCTCTGGACTTCCCAGGTACAACCCCGTTCAGGCGACGCTCGAAGTCTTGCAGATGGCGTACCAGTCCGCCCACGAGCAGATCCTGATGGACACGCTCTGGACGGCGGCAAGGGACACAGAGGGGGTTGGCAGGTTCGTCGTCGAGGAGCCGATGCACATGGCTCCGCCGTTCGAGGTCCACACGGATCGCGTCAAGAAAGCCCTGATCGCCATCGGCTATAGCCAGCAGTTGCTGAACGGGCCGGACGACACGCTGCAGTTTTTCATGCCGTCCTTCTTCTACGACGGCACACACCCGGTCATGACGATCATGATCGACGGCAAGCCGAAGAACATCCGCTTCGTCGGCAATGACGGGGCCAAACTGTATCGCACGCTCGCCAGGATCAATGACCTGGAACTGCTCCACCCGGTGGTGAAGATCTTCTCGTTGATGACGGGCGCCGTCCGCGCGGGGGCGACGATGTTCAACCCCGCGTTTGCGTTGGTCCGCAACCCGATCAGGGACGTCCAGCACTACGTCATGACCTCGAAAAATGTGAAGGGCCTCGAGCAGTTCACCAGGCTCGGCCAATGGTTCGCTCGGAATCTCGTGTCGACCATGGCGGAGCTCGCTGGAAAGGACCAGAACAAGATCATCGAGTTGTTCGACGCCCTTGGTGGGAAGATGCAGCAGCACTTTGGCGTCGACCCTGGTTCCATTCATCAGACGCGTCGTCGGCTCATGGGGACGCGCACGAAGGCGGACAAGACGAAAGGAGTCTTCGGTGAGATCTACGAGGCGATGTCGTCCCTGCTCGCAATCCCCGAAGGTGCTCCACGCTTGGCGGAGTTCCATCGGGTATTGAGGGACAACGGGGTCACCGATCAGGATGTCGGGGATTACTTCGCCGGGAAGAAGGCGCTTCCGCTGACCGCTTTGTACAGAGCCATCAACGCCGGCGCCGACGTGACGGTCAATTTCAAAAAACGTGGCACGCTCGGCCGGCAGCTGAACGCGATCTTTCCTTACCTGAACGCCCGCATCCAGGGTATCGACAAGTGGATCCGTAACATCAAGGACGACCCGCGGCGGGCGATGCTCGCGTACTCGGTCATGGTCGCTATCTACCTGGCGTATCTCGAGGGCACGCCTCCCGAGGAGGAGGAACTTGACGAGACCCGCAGGGACTTAAACTGGAACTTCTTCGACGAGAATGGCCGGCTCGTTCGCTCCGTGCCGATGGCCCCGGAGTGGGCAGCAGCGTTGATGCCGATCGGGGCGTTGTGGCGATACCTCCGTCGCAATCGCCCGCAGGCAATCCCTGGCCTGCTCTGGAGGATGGGCATGGAGTTCCAGCCGTTCGGTCTGCCAGCCGGCACGCCGATCCTCGAGGCCATGGTAAACCGCAACTTCCGGACGTGGCGAGAGATTGTCCCGCGGTACATCGAGGGGGAGCGAGTCCCGGCGGACCAAGTGGCGCCGAGCACGCTTCCGTTCTATGACTGGTTGGGGAAGAAGATAGGCGTGTCGCCGGCCAAACTGCAGCATATCGCAAGTGGCCTGACCGGAGGGATCGCCACGGGGGGCGGATTCTCGCCGACGCGAATGAGCCTCGGCGTCTTTGATGAGCAGGTACGGATGATTCCTGAACTTACGCAAGCTGCTGATTGGGCAAGGCAGGAATTGGGCTCGGAGAAGAAAGCCAATCGGCCGCTGACAGATAAGCGTCGGGCCGAGGCGGCGATGACTGTCGCGCTGGATGACCTGACCAAAGATCTGAGAAGGCCAGGATACGAGGCGAAGAGCCGGGATGAACGGTGGGCGACGGATCGATGGGCGATTGGGTTGGCGATGTTTGCCCAGGGGCTTCCGGAGACGCCGGCGTATCCGAACCCACTTCGGCACGCGGCGTCTCCGGATATGCCTCCCAAGATCAGAGAGTACGTTGTCGCTTTCTTGCGGCGTCAAGCGGCAGCAACGACTCGGCCAATGCCGCTTCGTGCTCCGAGCAATTCGTCGATTGATTCGGTGCAGCAGAATTGGCGGGTGGCTCGGGCTGGGTCGACGGCGATCTTCCAGGCTCTTGGGCTGAACGACCAGCAGAGTATTCAGGCGTTTGTACAGAGGGCATCCGCGACGCCGCCACCGCGTCCATCTGTGCCAGCCAGGCAGTGACGTTGTCCTTGGGCTGGACGTAGGTCCTGAGCGTCGTCTCGATCGATTCATGGCCCAGGATGCGAGACAGCACCGAGATGTTCATCCCTCGCTCCACGGCGTCCGTCGCGTACAGATGGCGGATGCTGTGCATCGTCACCGATTCGTCGACGCCGGCTCGCTCCCTCGCGCCAATGAAGGAACGGCACATGGGCCATTTCTGCCACTGCCCACCGAAGCGAGTCGGGAAGATGTAGTTGTCCGGGGATCGTGCCCCCTTGTGCTGGTGCATCGCGGCGAGCACGTACCGGACCTCGTCGTTGATGGGGATCAGCCGCGGCTTGCCGGTCTTCTTCACTGTTTTGTGGTGGTTGAGCCTGATCAGCTTCGCCCCCATGTCGACGTCGGTCCATTTCACTGCGGCGGCTTCTCCTGGCCGGCATCCGCAAGCCCTCATGAACATCAGCATGAACTTGAATGGCTTCTTCACCTTGGCGAGGATCGCCTCGTATTCGTCCTGGGTCATGGCTCGTCGCTTGGAGATTTTGCCTGGCTCGATCTTGGAGATGGGATTGCTCGGGATCAGGCCCATTTTCTCGGCCCAGCCGAACAAGGACCGGATCGTCTTCTTCGCCTTCGCCTGACTGGACGGTGACCAGCTGGGGCGAAGCGACCAGTCATAAACGTCGAAGACGCGGATCGCCTCAACGGGTGTGTCGCCCTTGGATAGGACGAAGTCCCTGAGCGTACGAGACTGCGACTCGAGCGTGGACGGAGCCATGCCCTCAGCGGTCTTGATCCTCAGGTATTGCTCGACGAGTTCTTTCACGGTCATGGCCAGCTCTCCTTGTGTTGCATTTCCGAACTTCATTCCTTAGCCGGTGGGCTCTGAAGCGCAGTAGTCCCTGGTCCGCAGTGAAGCGTTCCAGGGGACTACAAGCATTCCGGCACCGTATGGGTCTTACGCTTGTCCGTGGCATTCAATGGCTGTCGCCACGCCGGCCTATCCGGTTGAGGCAGCCACGGTTCGTCCCTTCCTCCGGGGTTAAGGTCCACCCACCCCGCGTCACCTCGGCCCGATCTTCTACGCACTCGGCGAGGCTGACAGTCTTTCGACCGTCATTGAGCAGTACGCCCACGTTCGCCGCAGCGCCCTACGTGGGAGAGGGTTGTCAACCTGGACTATGTGTTTAGACTTATAAGTGGCAAAATTTTGCCACTTTGCTGGAGCCCAGTAAGATGACGGCTCATCTCTGGGTTGCTGGCGATGGTCACGCCAACGGCTCAAAATCATACCAAGCCGGCCGTCGAGCTGCAAACTCGGCGGCCGGTTCTTTTTCATCAGAATGGGATCTCGTCTTTGCCACTTGGTTCAGGGTAGCCTTCGTAGAGGTGGTCGCCGCGGGTGGAGCGATCCTGGCGAGCGGGTCTTGGTGGTGCCCCAATGCCTTCCGGCTTCGGGTCGAGGTATTGGATCGAGTCCGCGGTCACTCGCAGCGCGGACCGTTTGTTCCCGTCTTGGGAAGTCCACTGCTCGTACTTGAGCTTGCCCTCGATGAAGACAGCAGACCCTTTGCGGAGTCGCTCCTCGGCGTTGGACGCCGCGCGGTTCTCGCCTCGATCCCAGACCTCGACGTCGAGGAACACGGGGTCGTCGACCCACTCATCGCTTTGGCTGTCCTTGCGGCGGTTGTTGACGGCGAACCCGAACTTCACGACTTTTGTGGATCCGGCCGGTCGTGCCTCGGGATCTCGAGTCAGCCGGCCCATCAGCAACACCTTGTTCAAATTCGCCATCGCCGTAACCTCCTACAGGAATGATGAAAGTAAATGCGACTCCGGACCTCAGGCGTTCCTTCGATCCGCAGCTGAAGCAGTAATTGGTGTGGTCTTCGGGGTGCCGATATTCGGCGGTGTTGTTGCACCTGCAGCACTTCACGACGGCATCACTCTCGACGACGTTCGTGATTGGTTCCGAGCTCAGGCGGGTCGGAAGGTTCTTTGGCTGCTGGTACAGGTCTCGCCGCATGGGCCTGCCAGGCGGTCTGGCTAGTCCGTCCTTGATGACGCGTTCACGTACCATGACCGCCTCCTTGAACTAAAAACTCCATATCCATCTGGACGCCTGCCCCCAATCTCCGTATAGCCAAGTGGCATTGCGACAAGCGAAGATCCATCCCGACCGCATCTCTCCCTGTCGCCAGCGCCGCCGCGATTGTTGTGCCACTTCCGCAAAATGGATCGAGGACAAGCCCACCTGGTGGGCACCACGTCCGGATAAACCACGCCGGAAGCGCCTGGGGGAACGGTGCTTCGTTGTCGTGCGCCAGTTTGTGCCCGAGCGCACCGCCTCCAACCCTGATCCCTTGGACAAGATTTCCTGGATTCGCCAGCTTTGGCGGACGATACGCATCCGCCGTCTGCATGTCTCCGTTCTTGTGCCCTCTCACCGCCCTGGTCCCCAGCTTCTTCGTCCCGTCCTTGTTTCGCCCACCTAAGTGGTTGCTCCGTCCTCGCTTCCCCCACGGGTCATTATTGATTCTGGACCCGTCCTGCTGCCGATAAGACATGGCCCCGCCTGGGCGAAATTTCGGGGGATGCCCATTTGCGGTATTTTCCGCCCATGGAAGCCCCTTTCGGCACGAGGTGAAGCAAAGAGCATATTCGATGACGTTTTTCAATTTTTGCGTTCCGCCGGATCCAGGAATTCCGTGGCGATGCCAGTAGCAGGGATGCCAGCATCTGCCACCTTGTCGCCACCACTCGTACAGGAGCCCCTCGGGCGCTGGTTGATAGCACCAATCCTTCGATCCGCCTGCGCAGATCCAGATCACGAGCCCACGAGACACGCGGACCGCCTCGGACGTGACCGCGAGCATCCACTCCACCCATTCCAAGCATTTCCTCGTAGCGCCGATGCCATAGGTCCGGGCTTCAAGGTATGGGGGTGATCCGAATACAAGGTCGAACGTCTGGTCGGCAAAAGGTAGCCTTGCTGCGTCGCCTACCAACAGCTTCTCGATCATTTAGAACCTCCTCGGCTCCAGGTGATGGCATCGATCACGTCGCTCGCCTTGATTGCCTCCCTCTTCGCCACGACCAGCACCAGTGCGGACTTGGTGATCTCGCCGCTTTGCGCCTTGTCATGACACGGCCGGCACAGGCCGACCAAGTTGGTCTTGAGATCGAGCCTGCCGCCTCCGCCCATGCCTCGGGCGAAGATGTGGTGCGGGTCTCGCCACGAGCAGACCATGCCGCACCACTCGCACGGCCCCTTCTCGCGGAACGGTTGCAGTGCGGACTCGTCGGTGACGGAAGTGGACCAGCCGAGTACCTCGATGCGGACGATCTCGACGTGATCGTCGTCGATCATTTCCCGCGCGGCCTCGACAGCACCCTCCTTGGTCTCGGCCTCGACGACCACGACCTCCTCACCGTCGACTGTTTTCTGGAACACGTCCTCCCGGAAGTGGACCAGCACCTTTGCCATTGCCATTCGTCGGAACTCCTTTAGTGATTTGGTCGTACATCTCGCCGAGCTTTTCAGCGACTGCTTTGGGGATTGCGTGGATCCGCAGACCCTTCGCGAGCGGCCCCTCGTCCGCGTTATCGAAGGCGCCGCACAGCGCCACTCCCGACCAGTACGCTCGCCAATGAGCGATAAACTCCTCGCGTGTCATTCGCTCCTCCTAGTATTCCCTTACGCACGTTACCACCAGTTCGCAGTTCTCGAGTTTCGTTGGCTTGTCGCCGTCAGCCACGCCAGCCATGTCTGCAACCAAGCGGAAGCTTTTCGCGGTGGTCCGGTCCAGCAGCGTGAAATCGAAGCCGAGGGCATTCGCTTCGGCGGCTGCGCGGACGAAGTCGTTCCACCGTCTCTTCGCGACCAGCGCCCGCATCTCGCGACGTCGGTACTCTTCAGCGGTCAGGTTCTTGATGACGTTGCTCATGATGCTCCTATCGTGATGACGAGTACGTTTTCCTCAACGCGTCGTGGACGTCTCCGAGGACTTCCAGGTCGTGTCCGAGGCACTTGAGGTGGTTGTTGCAGTCTCGAGGGAAATGCCGCTCGATCTGTTCGAGGGTTTGTTTGATGTTGTTCACCACAAACGCGAAGTCCTCTTCGAGTTCGCGTCGGCTTCTAACTCTGGGCACTTTTCGTCTCCTTTTTGTTGGTCCATGGCAGCACGTCTGCCACCCTTCGGTCCCAATCCACCGAGGACCTGTCAACGACGTACCTCAAATCCCTCCCTGGCCATCGCCGCATCTCCTGGTGGAATAGAGCCGCGGCTTGGCCCATCGTCTTCCCCGTTTTCCCGCACCGGAATAGGCACGAGATCCATACCTTTGCGTCCTCCTTGGGCTGTGGTGGTGGCTCGTAGTTCGGACTGCCCTCCATCGAGACGAGGGCTCCGTCCTCGGTCATGACCTTGCGCATGGATTTCGTGTGTGCGTATCCGCACTGTGGGCACGTCGGCCCCTGCTGGCGCACGGCCCTGCACATCGGGCACACGATTCCCTCGGGCTGACTCTCGGCGTCACCCATCTTCGGCTTTGGCGGCGATAGCTTTGCGGCAGCCGAGGACTCGGTCTCGCCGAGCTCCCACTCGATGTCCCGGTTAGGGGACCCATGCCGCCACCAGGCCCCGCTGTGATCCTGGAAGATCGCGTACGGCTTGCCTCGGCTGGCTCGCAGGATTCGGCCGACCAGCTGCAGGTAGGTCAGTAGCTCGCCGCACGTCTGCACGAGGATCCCGTGCGCGGCCCATGGCCAGTCGACGCCCTCACGCAGTACGCCCATCGAGCACACGATCTTGAGGACGCCAGCCTTGTGCTCTTCGCGAATCCGCTTTCGCGTTTCCTTGTCGGTGGTCCCGTCGATGTGCGCGGCCGGGATCCCAGCAGCGGCGAACGCTCCCGCGAACCACCGAGACTCCGGAACGCCCGGCGCCCAGAGCAGGGTCGGGCATCCTCGAGGGAAGTCCTTCCGGTGCATATCCTGGATCTTCTGCCAGTGTTCGAGGATGTCGGCGAACACATGATGCTGGACCAGGTTGAACAGCTGCTCGCCGTCACGCACGGCTTTCGTTTCGCGTCTGATCCCTTTGATGTCCGGCTCGGACGGAGCGTACACTTTGCACCCGACTAACGCACCGTGGGCTCGCCCCTCAGCCTTGGTCCCGCCATTGATCAGCAGGTCGTAATGCTGCAGGCCGATCGGCGTCGCCGTGAGCCCGCAGATCAAAGCGTTCGTCTCCTCCTTGTACCGATCGACCAGAGGGTCGAAGTCGGCACGGTGAGCCTCGTCGCAGATGACGAGCTCAGCATCGGGAAGCATCTCTCGGGCGCGAGCGGTCTGGGCGGAAACGACCTGCAATGACGGGAACTGATCCCACCGGAAACCGGACGCGACATACCCGTGTTCGATCCCAGCCGATTCAGCCCGCTCGCCGATCTGCTCGGTCAACATTTTCCGATTGGAAAGGATCACACCCCTCCCGGTCCCGGCTGCGATCAACGGTTTGAGCAGATCGAACGAGATCTGGCCCTTGCCCATTCCCGTGGGAAGTGCGAGGCAGACCGCACGGTATCCATCCCGCCACGCCTTTCGCACCGCTTCAACGCTCCGTGGCTGCCATGGCCAGTTCGCCATCGGTTCCTCCTTATGGCCATTCGGTGTAAATCACGAGACCGTTCCCATCGGGGCCTTTCGCTTCAACCGCAGCCACGCCGTCCAGCCGAGCCAATGCCTCGGCGATGGTTCTCAGATCCTGGTTGACGTAGAACTTGAACGTCCCAGACACTGCCTCGATAAACGAGTCCTTCGCCTTCGCCGCCGATTTCTCGGTACGCCACACGCGGACCTGACGTCCGTCGACGTGTGTGTACTGCGTGATGCTCTCGTAAACCCTCATAGGTCCTCCAGCAAAATGGTGGTCGATCGTAGCTTGTCTCGTGTGTACTGCACCTGTCCGAGTTCAACCCATGTTGGGCTGTCGTTGATCAGCATGTTTGCGTGGACCAGAGAATCGAGCACAGACTTCCAGTATGAGTCCGGGTCTCCACCACGCTGTCGTGGGCCGAGCGTGATGATCAGCGAGACGCGACGTTTCTTCGTGGCCTCGGGCTGACCGTGGCAATAGACGCCGATCATGTCGCGGTCGGCATCCTTAAGCCGCTTCCGTTTGCCCCAGTGCCCGCTGATCAGCTGGTTGAGGCGGGCGGGGTGCCAGTTCGGAATCGTGACGCAGATCATGTCGCACTCCGATCACGTTGTCCCGAAAACGTCGAAACGACGACCACGCCGGTGAACGAGCACAAATCGAACGCCAGGCGGAAGGTACTTCCGCCACTGCCGCAGCCGGCGATGGAAGGCCCGCACCGAGCGGATGCCAGTGGCTGTGTTCGTGATCGCCTTCTCGTTCTCCTTGTGCAGATCAACCCACCGGCCGTCCTTGCTGACCCAGTACGGATGGCTCCAGCAGACAACCCAAATAAACCCGCTGCTCTTGATCCGCGTCCCACGAACGGTCCTGTATTTGCTCATGACGCACCCGAGGCAGAGCCGACGCAGTGCTTGATTTGGTCGAGCGCGTCACGCACGCTCCCCATCTTCACCGTGGCAGAGGTGACCTTGAGCTCATCGCACGCACGGATCAGGGCGGAGATCGACTTGTAGGCCAGGGCCTTCGCCGCATCCCGGTTCTTGCCCAACGCGGCCCGTGCGGTAGGGGCCTCACCTTTGCGGACGGAATCGACAGCTTCCCGTTGCTCCTCGGGCTCGGCGTCGACGATGCCGGCTGCGTCCGAAATGGAGATCGTGCCGTCGTCAACAGCGTCGACGAGTTCAGGCACGCCGCGGTCCACGACCTGCTCCGCCTGGCGTGCCGTCTCCCGATTCCCGAACCCGGCCTGCGTCGCCGCCGACTCCTTGGTCCGACCGTGGCAAAATTTTGCCACCTTTAGGTGCTCTTCGATAGCCCGCATGATCGCGACCTTCTCGGAAGGGGTGAACGGCTTGCGGCACTCGTTTTCGTCGTGCTCACCTTGCAGTTGGCCGGCCTCGTCGAGATCGACGATGGTCGCAGGTATCGACGAGAACCGGCTGTCCTCCTCGGCCAACACCCTGAACGCCTCGAGCCTGCGTCCGCCGGCGACGAGCTTGTGGTCCTTCGTAATGACGATGGGCTGGAGCAGACCGAGCTCGAAGATGGACTTCGCCAAACCAGGGATGTCACCCATGTCCCTCCTCACCCGGCCCCGTGTCCTGATCGCGCTCAGGGGAACATTGACTGTAGGTGCGTTTGCCACGTTTCATCCTCGGGGGCTTGATGTTCGGCACAATCCATTGGCTGTGGAAGGACTTAAGCTTCCTCAGCAACCCGTCCGTCTTGGGCGGGAGGTAAATGCGTGCAAGGAAATGTTCGGACATCACCCAGCAGTAGTAGTCCCACCAGGTTCGGCCCGTCACGAGCATGTTGATGATGCATTGGACCCGATGCTGGATCGGAACCCCGACAGGGACAACGGACGGGCACTTGATCTCCACACCACCGTCGTCGCCGATCAACCCGTCCGGACTGGCCCCGAGCCAGTCATGCCGATCGTGGACCCAGAACCCAGTCTCGAACACCAGGTTCCCGGTCAACAGCTCGTAGTCACGGCGTGCGTCAGCCTCGAACTGGTTCCCCCATTGCATCGCCCGGTTGGGGGATAGGTGCGTGATGCCCTGGATTCGCCCCCACGCAGCCTGAGGGCCGCAGTGGGGGTCGAGGCCGATCACGGCAGCAGCGAGGGATGCGGTGATACGCCCTTGCCTCGCCGAGTACCATCCGGGTGTCCGTTGTTCAGGAACGAGAAGCATTGACGGCGTCTGCTTTCGCAGCCCTCTCTTTCAGCCCTGGAATCACGGAATGAAGAAGGTACTTCCGAGCAGATTGCGACAGCGAACGGAACGCATTCTCCCAGGCCTGCTTCAGGGTGGCGGTGCCTCGGTCAGCGGCCGCATTCAGGTCAAGCATGATCTCATCGAAATCGTCTGGCTCTTCAGGCTCGGCGCTCTCGTCCTGCTCCTCGAACTCAGCCTTGAGATCAGCGACATACTTGCTGTCGTCGTGCAGGCCCATGAAGATGTCGCCGGCGAACCCGACAAGGCTCATCGCCTTGACTGTGGCGTCGGTTACAGCTTTTTTGTAGGCGTCCTCGTCGGTGAACGTGGCACCTACGTTCCCGTCCTTGCCCTTTCGCCGGCCGCAGAACACCGTGCCACCGACATGCTGGACGCAATTGCGCTCGTCGCCGAGGTTCTCACGCCACCAGAACGTCACCAGTGCGTGAGCAATCTTTTCCTCCGTGTCCTCCGCACCCTCGTCGAGCCAAAGCTTGTCGACAACGACGCCCCAGTATCGCCCGGCCGGGCCGAAGACCTCGGTCGCACGGTGATAAAGCCACTGGGGCTTGGGGCTGGTGCCAGAGTATGGTTTGCCCACGATCTTCTTGCAGTGCCTGGGGTCCGTCTTGCACAACGCTCGCCAGATCCTGGTATTTTCACTTGCCACGTTTCGTCTCCTCCTGCTGGATCAGATCGAACACCTCGCCGCGGTGGATCGCCACGTCGAGTGGCCCATCAAATCCAAGCCGCACAGACTTCCCCGTAATCTGGACGACGGTAGCCATGACTACGTGTTCGCCGAATTTCAGCGCCACGCGGTCTCCTTTTTTTCGTCCGAGCACAAGCATCTTCGTCTCCTGCTCTGGGCCAACAAAGTAAGTGGAGGTGGGGCGTCATGCCCCGCTCGGGGTGCCCAGTACCCGAGGTTCTCCCGCCCTTGCCACACTGGGCGTGGGGCGTTTACGGTTTGGCGATGGCCGTCGCCGGTTCATCGAGCACATCCATCTGCACGCCCGCCAGCACGAACTGCAGGCACTGCACCTTGACCTTGACCGGCAGGTTCGACTTGCCGACCAGGCGATCGATTCGGTCGATCAACGCCACACCAGGGTTTCGCGGCGTGCGAGGGGTTTGTTCTTCACGCTTGGGGTCATTCTTCACCGTACCATCCTCCAAATCGCTACAACCAGTCGCGACCAGATACGCTCGTGGTCGCAAAATTGCGTCTCCAGTCGGCATGTACATCATGCACGAGTAACAATTCTGGCAGACGCGTTTGAGGACCTTCTGCCCGTGGGCTTTGGCCGACTCCGGCGTCTCCTCCCATTTGCGCGTTCCGAAGCCGGGGGCAACATCCTGCCCGGCGCCACGCTGCGGACCAGAGACGAGGTAGTAGGGGTGCTGGTGGCCGAGCGAAGTGCCACGAATTCGAAGGTAATCCCAGACCGCCTTGCCCTTCTTCGAACCAAAACATCGCCACGTTGGTCGACACGGGGCTGTAGACCGCCAATACTTCGTCGTCAGCACGCCGATCCGTGCCCGCTCAACGTGCGGCGCCGGCCGGTTGACCGGATTGAGCGAAATCGCGCACATCGCCGCCGCGTGCTGGTCGCACTCGGGCAGCTGACGCAGGGTGCAGGGGTGGAATTGGTCCATGGCTTAGGAGTCCGCGTCGCAGTCGCCGAAGTTGACCTCGCCCGGCAGCGGCGCTGCGCCGTTATTGGCCCGGTCAGCCCACAACTTTTCCCTGTTGGCTTTCAACCGGGCTAGTTCCTCGGAAGCCTGACCGCAGTCATGCAGCGTCGCCGGGAGCCGCGCCGGCTGAGCCTGGGGTGTCGGCGGTGCCGGTGGCAGCGCGTTACGCAGGCCGAAAGCCGCGAAACCAGCGAGGAAGTTCTGCGCCGCGAGCTCGAACTGCCCTTGGCTCAGCTGGTAGACCGCAAGGCCGATCAGTCCCGCAGCCGCCAAATAAGTCTTGTAACCGTTCAGCACGTTCATGGGGAAACTCCATTGGTCCCGGCGATTTTCGTTGGCATCCGTTGTCAGTCCACATCCGCTCACCGTTGCACGCCAGTCGACGATCACATTGACCACACGGGAGATCTTAGTCTCGCGCTGGAAATTCGTCAATACACTTTTTCGAAAAAAGTTGCATCGCGGTGATTTTATCGTAAGGTGAACCATGCCCAAGAATCAAATCAAGGTGGCGCCGGTGCGACGATCGAGTGACTCGAGGCAGGTGTGCACGCGGCTGGGCCGTGTGTTGTGCGAAGCGATCTGGCGTGAGGCTGAGTCTCGTGGGCTGAGTGCCAACGAGTGGATCTCACGAGCGTGTGCTGAGGCGTTGGGCAGGCCGGACTTGGCCGAGGTGCCGAGGCTGAAGAGGGGCCGTCCGCGAAAAGGCCAGGCGGCTGGGTGAAGTGACAAAATTTTGCCGCCCCTACGCTTTACACGTAGGAGCGACATCAATCGAAGGGTCGCCTGCCTATCCAACCACTTCATCGAAATTGGACGCCGGATTTGTACCAGCGACCTTGACCTCAAGCTCAAAGTTGCGAGGCTCTAGGTAACCCTTCTTTATAAGGTCTTTTATCTTGTGCATACTGATCCCATGACCTCTGATCAGCGTAAAAACCGATACCCATTCCGAAGCAGACAAGCCAGTTCGCCCTAACGCACGCTCAAGTTCCGCTTTGCGGCTTAATATTTGCCTTTGATAAGAACCGATGGCTAATTTTATGTGAGTTAACGTCTTCCTCTGCAACTCAGTTAGCTTTATTTTGCTCATGGCCATGGCAGATGTTCTCTCCCTCCCAGCCCCGTACGGCGGGGCGTCCGGCCCGTGATGGGCGTTATGCACCTTACGGGTTTGCATAGAGGACGTCAGCATTGAGCTTGTTGCGATAGTGCTCCCAGGGCAACACGTCGCTCCGCCTGGATTGCCCGCTGCCCCAAATCCAACCCCTCAGCGCGTCGCTGAGGTCGCGGGCGTGCCCATCCGGTTGCAAAACAGTTTTGAGCATGCGTCCGTTGACGGCGACATAAATCATGTACTTGGCAGCATAGTCGGAGTCGCCGTTGCACAAATACTGGACTGCGACCATCTCGACAGTGTGCCCGTCTATCACTCCGCTCGACGCGTAGCAGGGCCAATCGATTACCCACGCCTTGCGGACAACGGGGTCTTTGCGTCGTCGCTCGACTGCTGCGGCTTTGATGTCCAACAACATGGTCATCTCCTTCGATGCGGACTTGGGACCGCGCCCCACAGCGGGGCGTGCATTGCACGGGCGTGTGCCCGTGCCCTCTGCAGCTATTCCGCATCGTGGACCACGACCGACGCTGCCTCGCTCACGACTAGGCCGCAGTCGATACCGATCGCGAGGAGCAGGGACAGGATCCATGGGCATCCGGCGATGGTGCTGATTGCGTGCGAGCAGTGGTAGAGGCTCAGCACGAGCAGGGCGACCGTGATGCCGCCGGCGGCTTGGGCGAATCGGCGGAGGTTGGCACGGTGTGCCCAGCAAGCGACTTTGCTGAGTCCGTAGACGAAGAGGGGGATCGAACCACCGACGATGGCAGCAGCTGCACCACCGACGACAGACTCGGCGTTGGCATCGGCAACGGCGGCGAATCCATTGAGGATCGAGGACATGCCCACGCCACAATACACGTAGCGTTTGCTCCACGCCTCGAGTTGACGTTTGGCGTTCTGCTTGCCAGTCGGCTTGGCCTTTGGCTTGGTCTTGGCAGCGGGTTTGTGATGCCCATTGACGGAGGGGCGGGCGTTCAGTAAGGTGTCCATTGTCAGTCTCCTTCCGGGCCAGCACGCCTTGCACGCGTTGCTGGCCCATTTAGTTTAGTGCCAGGCGACATGCCTGGCACATTGCGTGTGTCCGTCCACGACATCGCCTTTCTGACCTCTTTTTCAGCGTCTTTCCACTCGCTGCTCGGGTGATGGTCTTTTACGGTCGCGCCCAGGTGACTGGCGAGCAGAAACTTGGCTGCAGACTGGCTCGCGGACGTCATGACTCCAGCATCACGCAGCGCTGCACGTAAGCTGCTGACAGCAGAGACTACCTGCTGTGCCGAGATCTCGGCGACCTTCCTGCTGCACCACGTTTGCAGCATGGACCGCTCCATCCTGCTGAGTGTCGGCTCGCGGACCTCGGTCCCTCGGTCTCCCCCGTCCGGGAGGAGCTCCTGCATCCACCACGTTCCCATGACTGCCTCCACGTCGGAGTAGTCGACTACGATGCTGGTGAGTTTGCTGAGTCGGGCGGCACATTCAGATCTGGTCTTTGAGCTCATCGCCTCGGCCTTTAGGGCCTTCAGCCTGCCCTGGCGATACTGTCGGTCGTCTTTGCTCATGGTGCACCTCGGCAGTCAAGGCCAGCGATTTCGTCCTCGCTTCGCTGATGCCTCGCGATGCCCACACGAGGCCGCCCGCCACGCCCCAAGGATCATTCCGAATCGCTCATACAGATCTGAGCGTGCTGGATAGCCTGCCGAATCTTGAAATGGCATGGCTCCGGGTTACGGTTGTACGCAGCGACGATCTCCAGCAATTCGGGGATGCACCGCAAAGCGTTGAACTGCTGCTCCCACGCGAGCCTGCACTGCTCGCACGACTCGACGTTGTGCGCGTCGTCGTGCCAGAATCGGCGGCAAAACCTGGTCATGACCGTCCTCCTTTGCTGCGGACTTGGGACCGCGCCCCACAGTGGGGCGTGCATTACACGGACTGGGTCCGTGCCCTCTGCGGTTATTCTGGTTTCGCGTAGAGGATCCCGAACGCCTTGCTCAGTGTCGCACGGGCGAGGCCGCGCCGGGTCAGGTAGTCCAGAGCTCGTTTGGCTCGAGCGCGGTCGATTCCGCCCTCTTCCGAGTAGTAGCCGACCGAGGCTGGGGCTGAATCCAAGAGCTCGAGCATCGCCATGCAATCGATGCCGAAACGGGACTCGATCAATTCGCCGTGCAGAGTAGCCATGACAGGTCTCCAGGGTAAGGGTGAAAGCTTTGGCACTTGGCATGAGGCCGTCATTGCGGACGGCCCTGTACCGAAAGCCCTAGCTGACCAGGGTGAGCGAGAGTCGGCGGTAGGCCGACACCACGCTCTTTCCGCCGTGGGCGATGATGGCAACGGATGCCCTCCCAGGGGCGCCGTTGGTGCCATGGCACGCAGCACATCTCGAGCAATCCATGCGAGTTCCGCCCTCGGGGGAAGCCGGACACACGATTTCGCCTTGCTCGATGGGATCGGCCGCGTCGGTGCGGATGCGGAATGTTCTCCACCCCTTGGCTTGGGCCTTGACTGCGTCAGCCACGGTCTCAGCACTCGCCATCACGTACCGGGCGAACCGGGCGAACCGTTTGTCGCGCCACTGGTGGGTGTACCCGGTGCGTTTGCTGGCCAGGCGGATGAACGGCGCCCATACGGCAAGGGGGACAGCACAAGGATCGCCGTAGGAGCCGAGTCGAAGCTTGCGTCCCCGTAGTAGGTGGGCATGTTTGGAGCGGTCGTAGGTCGGGTACACGCCACGGCGATATGCGTTCCACACGGCCAGCGGGGCGTTCCGCACGTTGACGTAGCAAGTCCGCATGCGGTTTACGCCGCCGTCGATCAAGCCACGGTGTGGGCAGTCGCCGCAGATGGAGCGGTCGTCGCCTTCGTTGATGGCGACGGTGGGCGATACGTCCGAACGCAGGACCCATGTCTGGACCATGTCGCCTGTCTTGGGGTTATTGGTCTTCAGGGTGGCCACTACCACGATGGGTTGACCGTCGATGGCACTGGGGCCTTCGTGCAGCACGATACCGCGCACTCCGGACATGGTCAGTCTCCTTGGCTAGGGGTTGATGGTCTGCGACGTCTTGCACACGTCGCAAACCGCATGGGGACGGCGACTATCGCCGATTTTCGATGGCCCATGGCATAGGGGCGGACGCATCCGCCCCAGTGCCGCAGGTCGGTCGTCGTATCGCTCGTTCTCCTCTCGTATGTCCACCACGTCGACCACGGCACGGATGAGGCCCCAGAAGGCGAGCGGACCCATGATGGCGCCGGTCCAGCTGCCGGTGAGCTCATAGCCAGCCCATGCAGGTCCGACCAGTAAGCCGGCGATGGCGCCAGTGGTGAAGATAGCAGCGAACACGTAGTCTTCCAAGCTCATAGCAATGCTCCTTGGGTAGGTGGTGCAGGCGATATGCCTGGCACTCGGCGTGAGGCCGCCACTTCGGACGGCCTTGCACCGATGGCCAGAGCTAGACGCGGTCCCAGCCACGGTGGGTGCGGACTTCCTCGCGGGCCTTGGCACGGGCCTCGTCGTCGAGTGCGGTCAGGAGCATGGTCACGGCTTGGCCAGCGAACCACATCGTGGCGACGGTGTAGGCCATGGCCATGCCATACTCTCCGCTGAGGGCGTGGGCGGCGATGGCGACTGCGGACAGAGCGACGCCAACGGTGGTGGACACAAGACCGGCGATCAGTAGGGCACGCATGGTAGACTCCTTGGGTGAGAGCGGACTAGCCTCATCAGCACACGAAACCACGTGTGGACGGCGATCGCTCGCCGTTTCGGCCTATCGCTGCAGGTTTGCGGACGGTGCACACAAAGTGTCCATAGCCTGCCGCCCATGGTAGACGTCATACCGCCGACGCCGCGGTAACTGACGCACCCGACGCTCCACATGGTCCAACGCGTCATCCCCATGTTGCGACACCTCCGCCAACGCCTTGACTACAACCGCTTGGGCCAACCGTGCTACGTAACTGCTCATACGTCACCTCTCTAGTGCGGTGGTGTACGGTTCCCAGCGAACCGTCTCACACAATCGGCATGAGACCGGCGATCAACCGCGTTTTTGCTACTTTGATGTAAGTAAACGCGTGCGTGCGTGCGGTTTTTTCCCTCACCCCCGGGGCCTGCCGCCGCGGCCGAGTAGTGTATTCTCTTTCCACCCAGACTCGTGATTCTCCTTCCGGCTAGACCCGCATTTTGGCCCGTCACCCCGGCCTCTCGCTCGAGGGGTTCCTCTCCTCTCTGGAGCCGCCTTCTAGGCGAAACCATACCAGCACGACTCCCTGTTTCGCCTCCACGAAACCTTAAGATCTCGTAAGGTTACCCCAAAAACGCGGGCTGACACATAAGCTATTCCCTAGAAATTAGGTACCTGGACCTAGAAGTGGCAAAATTTTGCCACGTTGGAGGGGAGGGGTGGAAAGAGGTGGGAAAGTGGGGTTTGAAGAATCTTATTGATGGTTTTATGATGTGCCTTTGCGTGAGAGGTTTACCGCTTGTGGCGGTAGCCTCTGGGAAGCCCTTGGGGAGGGAGACTTCCCCAGGGGTTTTTGATGTGATGGAGGAGAATTGATGGCTGGCTTCGATGAGAGTGAAGTTGGCGTCGACACGCAGCAGTGGGTTAGTATCCCAGGACGTGTCCATTCCAGGCTGAATGTGTTGGCGCGTGAGATGAAGATGGTGCCGTCCGAAGTGATCGAGGTGGCAATCAGTGCCCTGGAGATGTCCATGGGCGATCATGATCTTCCAACCAAGTGACGTGATCGTTTCACGTCACACCCCGCAGGCGACTATCAGCGCCTGCGGGATATAGTGTCGCGCAGGCATGCAAAAAGCACGGCTCCCCAGCAATGGGCGATTCCTGCGACGTGGGCATAGCCCAGAGTGTGGATGCGACACTTCCAAAATGAGGAGGCGAGACGAATGGCGTTGTACGTTGAAAGCGAAGTGAGAGGCATGAGCCAGCAGGTGAAAAAGCTCGAGAAGAACATCATGCGCGAGTGGCCCAAGGAGGTGCAAGAGGCGTTGGCAAAGCCAGGCGACGTCGAGGAGTACGCCGACCTACTTCACCTGCTGCTCGACGCGAGCGACCGCGCCGGGTTCACTTTCACGGACGTGCTGGCCGAGGCGGTGAAAAAGCTCAAGGAGAACATCATGCGCGAGTGGCCCAAGGTCGAAGCCAAGACCGAGCAGGCTGAGCCGGCCAAGGCCGCCGCCGCGGAAGACAACACGGCCGTCCTCGCTGAGGCTGCCGACCCTGAAGGCGTACCTTGAGGCGTTGCCGGCTGCGGACTAGGAGGGTGAGGGGACGGGCATGGATGCCCATGAGGGGAACGATCATCGCCGCTGTAGCCAACCCCACAAATGACTTGAAGCGGCCTTTTATCCTTTTCAGCGAAAGAGGCCCGTATTGGGACGCGAGGGCAGAGCGTCCCCAGCTGCGTGCGGTAGCTGTGACAGCCGCCGGAACGCCCCGCGAAGGCGTGACAGCCGGAGAGACGGCAACGATGCGTGGGCGGGCATGGCGACCCGTGTAGCTAACGCAGGCCAGAGGAGTGTTGGAGTGCGACGCCGACCGCATGGTTTGCTTGGGCGGCTTGAGCCCCTGTAAGTCGGTACGCGAAATCTGACTCCCAACCAGGTTCGACTCCTGGACGCATCAATTCAACCAGAGGTGACGTATGCGACTGATGTTGATGCATCGACTTTTTGGCGTCTGGGGCTCCCTTGATACGTTTGGCGGAGGCCGAGTGGTCTTGGTCGACAAGCGTGGGTTCTATTTCGACGAAGACAACAACGTGTGGCGGAACACGCGGTCGGTGGCAGCGACTTTTGTGGAGGTGACTCAGGTTGTCGACGAAGACAACGACGTGTGGCGGATCGTGAAAAGCAAGCGGAATCGGGAACTCGAAGGCGACGGCGGAGAGATGAGGGCCGACAGGCAGGACCAGCATACGCGACGGCACGCCCGTAGCAATGCCGGCAAATGTGAGGCCCAGCAGGGTATGCAACCCAAGATCGCGGCCGAAGTGACAGCCCGGAAAGACGGGCATTTTCCGGTGCTGGTGCAGAGCCGACAAAGATGCGGCCCGCGAACGTGGCGGTTAATCCTTCATCCATGATAGGCCGAACAGGCGGTTCGATTCCGCCGACCGGAGTTTTTACGACGAGTTTTTCCTTGGAGGTGACGTGATGGCGTTTGACCAAGCGACGATCGATAAGCTTCGCGCGTTCGTGAGGGATGGAACTTTCGACAGTGTTTCCCAATACGCGGAGATAGGCCACTTCAACTCGTGGCGTACAAAGTGGGCTCTGGCGCAGTTCGGACCACGTAGCCCGATCGGCCCCTTGAAGCACCTGAAGCGTGAGGCTGACGAGGCGATCACGAAGCCTCAAGACATCACGGAGTACGCCGACTGCCTGCACTGCCTGCTTCACGCGGCCCAATGTGCCGGGTTCAGCCTCGGCGAGTTGATTGGAGCGGCCTGGAAGAAGCTCTCCGAAAACATTCTCCGAGAGTGGCCCGAGACGGTCGGCGACGAGCCCACGGAGCACATCAGGAGCGAATGATGGCGAAGGACCAAGCCAAGACGTGGCTCCACGAGTTGGAGACGCTCATTGCCCTCATGGGCGAAGTGGATCACAATCAAGCCCTGGAGAAGGCCGAGGCACACTCGCCAACGATGAGGGCGCAGCTTGAATACTACCAACACCACCCAGATGAGCGAAAATCCGTATTTGACAAGTACGCTCGGCTTCGAGAAAAGCGATACGCCCGTGTCGAAGAAGCCCAGGGGAAGACCCAGGAAGAGTGGCTCACCGAGCGTTCCTACCAAATCGCGAAAGACTGGCTCCAAGACCTCGACCGTCGTGGAAGAGACAAGGCCGACGCCAGGTCCGTCGAGCCAGGATTTGAAGGACATGGCCTGCAGAATAGCGGACCAATCCTACAAGCTTGTTCCGAAAGACCAGGAAAGTAACGTCCGGTTCCGCGCGGACGTCCTCGAGCGGTGCGCGGCCGACGAGGAGTTTCGTTGCCTCATCATGGGCATCTGCTCGCGGAACATTCTTTTCTGGATGAACGTATTCGTTTGGAGTCTGGACACTCGAAAGCGGAACCCACACACGCCTTTCATCACCTATCTCTGCCAGGACCATGCGATCTTGAAGGTGGTTGAGGCGATCGAGTCCGAGGAGCCGGGCCTGCCGCCGATCGTCGTCGAGAAGAGTCGCGACATGGGCGCCTCGTGGATGATCCTGCTCATCTTCCTCTGGTATCTGATCTTCTTCCCGAGACAGCTTGAGTTCTTCATGCTGTCGTACAAGAAGGACCTCGTCGACGGCGACGCGGACAGTCTCTTCGGGAAGATCGACATCGCCATCGACTCGCTCCCGTCCTGGATGACTCGCCACCTCAAGCGGACGGAAATGCGAATCCGCAACCGCAGCACCAACACCGTCATCAAGGGGCAGGCCACGACCGAGAAGGCGGGCATCGCCGGCCGATACCGGGCCATGCTCTTCGATGAGTTTCCCCTCGTGGACGACGCCGAGACGATCTACAACAAGACCGGCGACTGCTCGAACGTCCGCATCTTCGTGGGGACCCCCAACGGGACGCATACGAAGTATTACCAGCTGACCCAGGAGAAGCACGTCACCAAGATCCGGATGCACTGGACGCAATGCCCGGCGAAGACGCGAGGGCTTTACACCTGGAACCATGGCGACAAGTCGCCGACCATCCTGGACAAGGGCTACACCTTCCCGGCGGATTACCCGTTCGTGCAGCACCACAACCCGGGGCGCCCGAGGAGCGTCTGGTACGACTACGAGTGCAGACGCCGAGGCTACAACAAGATCGCTATCGCCCAGGAACTCGACATCGATTACCAGGCCGCGGTCTGGCTCTTCTTCGACGCGGCGGAAATCAGCCGTTTGATCGCCACGTACTGCCGTGATCCGGACCACATCGGGCACATCCAGGACGGCAAATTCGTCGAGCACGCCAGTGGCCTGTGGAAGATCTGGTTCAAGTTGGACGGAAGGTCGCGTCCGGCTTACGGCAGATACGGAATTGGCTGCGACGTGGCGTCCGGAACGGGCGGAAAGTACGGGACTGCCAGCTGCGCAACCGTCGTCAACCTGGACACGGGAGAGAAGGTGGCGTCCTTCAAGAGCCCGCACGTCCCGCCAGCGAAGTTTGCCAGGATTGTCGCTGCAGCGGCGTCATGGTTCCATGAAGCGACCGTGAACTGGGAAGCGCAGGGCGCCACGGGCACGCAGTTCCGCAAGACGCTCATGGAGGAATGCGAACACACGAACGTCTACTTCCGGAGAAAGGGCGATGACACGCTCACTCCGACGATCACGGATAAGATCGGCTGGGACGCATCGGCGGATCGCCAGCACAAGCTCTTGGAAAGCTACCGAGGAGCGTTGGCGTCCGGCGAATTCCTCAACCCGGAAGCCTCGGCACTGGAAGAGACCAAGAAGTTCATCTATGATGCGGGTGTAGTGAAGCATACGCTGCAGCTGGTCAAGGATGACCCGTCCGGGGCGAAGGCGAACCACGGCGACGAGGTAATCGCGGACGCGTTGTCATGGATCCTGGTCCGAGATGACGGAGCGGTCTCGAGGAAAGTGAAGGCTGCGAAAGCCAACGAGCCGGATGTTATGATGGTGGCACCGGTGGGCAGCTGGGCCTGGCGAGACGAGCAGGACCGACGACGAGAGGAAGTGGCGGAATGGTAAACGAAACTCCTGAGCCAGGCAAGCTGTACATGACTGGGCTCCCTTCGTCGGGGTTTGCGACGGTCCATGGTCTGAGAGCAATTGATGGTGACACTTTCGAGGCAGCGTTCCTGGTCCCGGTCGTCGTTCGCATTCACGGGATCAACGCCCCGGAAAGGGGCAAGCCGGGCGCCGCCGAGGCCACGGTGGAACTGAGTAAGGTCGTGACAGGGCAGCTCACGACGCTCAAGGTGGTCGGCAGGGAAAAATACGGCAGGCTGCTTGCCGATGTCTGGGCCGGGGCTGACGGTTGGCTGTCGGACGCGTTCATCAAGAAGGGTCTGGCGGTCCCGTACGAGGGCAAGCGATGATCAGTCTCCCGCAAAAGTTCTGCAACAACCTCGTGGAGTCTGTCCGGTGGTCGCGGCGGCAATGGTCCCCCATCATCGCCAAGCGACTCGAGGTCATCCGGCAGTACGTCGGCCGCCATTACAGCAACTCTGGCTCGAAGGAGCGGGTCCCGCTCAACTTCATCCGCCTCATGCTGTCGATCCTCCAGAGGAATCTTGTCCCGCGGACGCCGCGGTGCATGCTCCAGACCAGGGAGCGAGAACTGCGAGCAATTGCCAACGCGCTGGAACTCTGGGCCAACGACCGGTTCCTGGCGATGGGGCTCGAGAAAACCTTCCAGCGGTGCGTCACGGACGCCGCGTTGTCCCCGGTCGGTCTGGTGAAGGTCGGCGTGGCGGCAAACCCGGAGATGCCGGACTACAACGGGCCTCGGCACGACTACGGTCAGCCGTACGTCGACAACATCGACGTCGAGCGTGCGGTGTTCGATATGGCCGCGGCCCGGCTCGACCAGATGGATTACGTCGGCCATCGCATCACGGTGCCGAAAGACCTGCTCGCCGGCCAGGAGGGTGTCGACCAGGATCTCCTCAAGAAGCTTTCCCCGGATTACCACACGCAGATCAACGAGCAGGGGGACGAGAAGACGGAGAGGATTTCCCAGAGCGATTCGTACTATTTCTCGCGGCTGAGAGAGTACGTCGACCTCTGGGAGCTATACCTCCCGGTCGAGGGGCTGATGGTCACCTTCCCCGTCCAGGGGAACACGATCACGTCGAAACCATTGCGAATCGAGCCGTACGTCGGTCTCGTGTCCGAAGAGCACGCCGGCCCGTTCTACTGGCTCGGGTTCGATGAGGTGCCAGGTAATCTGCTGCCTGCTCCTCCAGTTCACAACATCCTGGACATGCACGATGTTGCCAATCGGATGGCGCTGAAGACGTTTCGCCAGGCGCTGCGTCAGAAGACCCTGCTAGCGGTCCAGAATGCTGTTCAGGCCGAAGGCGAGCGGATCAAGAAGGGTGGCGATGGCGACATCATTCCCGTCTCGAACCCGGATAACTTCCGCGAAGTCCGATTCGGCGGAGCCGATTCCCAAAACGCCGGCTACCTTCTGCAGATCAAGCAATTGATCAGCTACTTCGGCGGCAACTTCGACGCGATGGGTGGGCTCGCCAAGCAGGCGGACACGCTCGGCCAGGACAAGATGCTGGCGGACGCCGCGTCCCAGTCGATGCAGTACATGCAGGCCGAGACCGTGTCGTTCGCCCGGCGTGTCATGCGAGGGGTGCTCTGGTACGAGTGGCACTCGAAGAAGAACATGACCGCGAACATTCCGATTCCTGGCATGCCGCAGATGACGGTCCCGATGGAGGTTTCTCCCGAGGACCGCAAGGACGCGTTCTTCCGGACGAACTTCCAGATCGACCCGCACTCGATGCAGTCCTCGACCCCGCAGCAGAAGCTCCAGAAGTGGCTCATGCTCGCGGAGAAGTTCTTGATCCCTGGCGCCGGTGCGTTCGCCGCGCAAGGGGCCGGCGTAGACTTGATCGGCCTGGTGAAAAAGATCGCCAGCATGATGGATATCCACGACGTCGACGACGTGCTCGTATTCGCCCCTCCCCCGCCGGACATGGCCCAGGGGCAGGGTGGTGGAGGCGGTCAGCCGCAACCGACGAGTGGCAAGCCGAACGGCAATTACACCAGGACGAACGTGTCGTCTCCTGGCAACCAAGAGAACGCGATGATCCAGCAGCTGATGAATTCTGGAGAAAATTAAATGGCAGGGCAGATCCGTTACTTGCAGCACGGCGGGGTCGAGTATTATATTGACGGGAAGAAGGTGACTAAGGAAGAGCATGACGCCGCCTTCCCACCGAAGGAACTTGGAGGTTCCGGCCCGTACGCGAATCCGCTATGGGCAGGTGGCGCCTGGGTGAGCGACGCGTTGATGGTTCACCCAAGCCAGCGGCAGGAAGCCATCGAGTGGTCAAAGAAGGTCGGAGTCCCGACGCATTACCGTGAGGACGGGACTCCCGAAGTGCTGGATCGAAACCACCGGAAGCAACTGCTCAAGGCTCACGGGATGCACGACAACCGTGGCGGGTATGGTGACTGATGGCAAACGAGATTTCTCTCACTGGGACGCTGACCATTTCCCCATCGGGTAAGCGGTCTCGCTCGATCACCCTCAGCACGCTCGTCACCATGTCCGGTGCCAACTACATCGAGCGGTCGCAGTCGATCGGAACCACGGCCGAGGCACTTGACCTGGGAGAGATCGGAACGCCGGGCATGCTCTACATGAAAAACCTGGATGCGACGAACTACGTCACGATCCAGGACGGAGCAAACGGGACCGCGGTCGCGAAGATCCTTCCCGGCGATGAGGCGGTATTCATGCTCGGAACCACGGCGCCGTACGCCAAGGCGAACTCGGCGGCGTGCGTCGTCGAGTACACGATTGCCGAGGCATAGGGTTTCGGCGTAGGAGTGGCAAAATTTTGCCACTTATCTCAGGGTGGAGAAGCGGGCATCTCGCCAGGCTCATAACCTGGAGACCGGTGGTTCGAATCCACCCCCTGGGACTTCGAAGTAGCTCAGCAGCAGAGCGCCGGGCTCAAGCCTGGAGGTCGATGGTGCAAGTCCGTCCTTCGAGCCTGTAGACGATTCATCCACCATGTGTGGAAGGAAATCTTTCGCCGTCTGTGATGGCGGCGATTGCGGAAAACCTGATGGGGGCACGGCGAGATGGTCGCCGCGCTTCGCGAAGGCAGACCGGCCGGCCAGCCGGGAAGATGCCGTTACCATCGCTGCTCCGAACGGGGTGCAGGCGACACGATCGCTTGCCCCCGTTTTCTTTTTTCAGGAGCAGCAATGTCCGAAGGTGTTGCCGAGGCCGAACAAGTCCAGTCGCTCGCATCCCCCACCGAGCATGACGAGTCCGGGTTCTTTCTGAATCCGAAGGCTGTCGCCGATTCTCAGTTTAAGGAAGGCGAGCCCAAGCCGGCCGAGGTGGTAAAGCCTCGCAAGCCGGAAGCGAAGGGCGTCGCTCCGCCGGAACCGACCCACATCCCCGAATCTCTGTTCGAGCTCGCCGAATCGCTCGGTGTCAGCCGTGAGGACGCCAAAGCGTTCGGCAGTGCCGACGCTCTCAGCCGCACGCTCTCGATCCTCCGTCGTCAGGCCCAGGCCGAATCCGCTCGCCAGCAGCAATCTCCGCAGACTCAGCAGCAACCCAAGGAAGACGAGCCGTTCAACCCGGACAAGTTCGCCTCGGACGAATGGCTTCCCGAGTTGAAGGAAATGGCCGCGGTCGTGGCGAGGCTGGAGAAACAGAATCGCGACCTGGCGAACCAGGTTCGCCAACTGTCCGGCATCGAAGGGCATCGCCAGAACGAGCAGGGCAAGGCCATGTTCCATGGCGCCGTCAAGGACCTCGGTCTCGAGTCGGTGCTCAAGAACCCAGCCCAGGAGCAGTCGCTGCTCGCCAGGGCGAATGGTCTGGCCGAGATGTACCGTCAAATCGGCGAGAAGGTCCCTCCTCCGAAGGAACTGATCGGCCAGGCGGCTCAGCTGCTGAAGCTGAACCCGCAACCACGTCAACCGCAGCAACCCGCTGCCAGGCCGCGCCACACGAATGGCGTCGGCGCGCCAACCCACCGGCGGTTTGAAATGGAGCGGCCGAATCGGCTGGCCCAGACTCTCGCCGATCACGGAGTCGATCCTGGCCCGGAACGCCAGGAAACCGACTACAGCTTCTTTCTTGGGCAATAACCGTCACGGCGTAATGCTACGGCGGAACAGAGGAGAACAAAATGCCTACTCTTGAGGCACAGACGATTCCGGACCTCATCCAGGCGACGCTGGATGATCTCCAGCCGATGACGCTGACGGACCTGACGACCGACGTGCAGGAGCACGTTGCGTTCAACCGCCTGATGAAGAAGTCGCAGGTCGACTTCCAAAGCGGTTTGCAGGTTCGCATCAACATCATGACGGCATCCGTCAACAACGCCCGGTTCGTCGGTCTCTACCAGACGGACGGCGAAATCAACCAGCAGGATGTGCTGGATCACGGCAGCGTGCCGTGGCGATTCAGCGATTTCAACTGGGCGTGGGATGAGCGAGAAATCGACATCAACAACGGCCAGAGCCAGATCCAGGACTACGTCAAGACGAAGCGGCAGGCGTCGCTCATCGGCTGGGCGGAGTTCATCGAGACCTGGTTCTGGGGATCCGTTCCCGCGACCACGGACGTGAAGACTCCGTACCCGCTGCGGTACTGGATCGTGAAGTCGACCAGTAGCGCGGGGTTCAACGGCGGCGCCCCGACCGGGTCGGATTCGGTGGCGTACACCTCGGTGGGCGGGATCTCGCCGTCCACGTACTCGCGGTGGAAAAACTACACCGCGCCGTTCACGAACATCACGGAGGAGGACCTGATCCAGAAGTGGCGCACGGCCACTCGCAAGGTCAATTTCCGCCCGCCGGTCGGCGTCCAGATGACGAACATGTTCGGCACCGGGCTCATGTACGAGCACTACACGAACGAGTCGAACTACACCCAGTTCGAGTCGCTCGGTGACAAGCGGAACGACAACCTCGGCTACGACTTCGCCGGCCAGACGCCGACGTTTGCGCGAGCTCCCGTGCAATGGGTGCCGAAGCTCGACAACGACACGGACGACCCGATCTACAGCATCAACTGGGGTCGCTTCAAGACGGCGATTCTCAAGGGCAAATGGATGCGGGAACGCCCGGCGATGCAGGCCCCGTTCCAGCACAACGTCTGGGTCGTGTGGGTCGATTCCCAGTGGAATATGATCTGCTCCGACCGTCGCTCCCAGGCTGTCCTCAGCCGCTCCGCGTCTTACACGGGCAACTAATCGCTGCCCCTGGTGGCTGCGTCAAACTCAACAGACAGAACGTAGGGAGGTCTATCGATGACTCTGGCAAAAGTTTATCCGACCGGGACGCAGAGCAATTCCGGTCCTGGCCCGTCGCCGGCGGTATTCGGCCGGATGCCGACGCTCGACGCGATCCACGACCCGAATATCGGGGTGGTGGTCCGCGAAGAGTTCTCCAAGTGGGGTCCGCACAACTCGACGGTCTCCGCCGCGATCACTCAGGGCGTCAACCTGCATCACCTGTTCATCTCGGCGAACGGGACGATCGGCGATGCCGCTCTCAAGAACGCCTCGGCCGTCAAACTGGACGCTGGTGCGAACGACAATGCCGCGGCAGTGATCGCGAATGGTGCCGGCGGGATCACGATCAAGGCCAACTCCGGGCGAAAGGTCGCCTATGAGATCCGTCTTCGCCGTGACACGGTCGCCAACACGAAGCACGGCACCTTCGCCGGGCTCACGGACGTTTACACGCCCACGGCGACGGCGCCGATTCAGGCGAATGGGACCCTGGCGGACAAGAACCTGATCGGGTTCCACATCCCCGAGGGCGCCGGCTCGACGGTCTGCTGCAAGTACAAGGCGAGCGGTCAGACCGAGCAGAACCCGGCCAACACCACGATCGCCGCGGATACGTGGACGAAGCTCGGTTTCTACTTCGACGGAGCGGAGACCCTCAAGTGGTTCAAGGATGGCCAGGAGATCGCGGCGGCTCGGCTCGGCTCGAGCAATCTGACGGCGGCCACGTTCCCGTCCAACGTGACGCTCACCGACATCGTCGGCATCGTCAACGCCACCGGGTCCAGCCCGGGCGCGACGTACGTCGACCGCAAGGAAGTGCAGATGACGTTCGTGGACGGCGACTGATCCTGATCCACCTTGGGACGCCCGGCTTGTGCTCTGAGGGGGGCCAGGCCGGGTTTTTTAGGCGGAGCCCATGAGCTACGAAGCGACGTACGACGACCTCCGGAAAGACGTGGCATTCCTGCGAGGGTGGGGCCGCGACACTACGGCATGGTCCACGGAAAAAACCGAGACGATTGAAGCGGTCATCAAGTCAGCGATGCAGCGATTCCTGTTCGGCTCGCTGATCCCAGGCTCGCCCAAGGCATACGACTGGTCATTTCTGCGGCAGACGGCATATCTCACGACGGCGGACGGGCAGAAGGCTTACGACCTGCCAAGCGACTTTGGCACGGCGGAAGGGTGGGTATACTTCGCGGGCACGAACACCACACGTCGTCCAGTGCCGATCGTCAACCCGGCGCTCGTCGACAGCCAGCAGAGCCAGTACCCAAATGCAACCGGTTATCCGCAACTGGCGGCGATACGTGCGAAGAAGAGTCATGCGAACGCTCCCCAGGAGTGGGAGCTGGTCTTATTCCCGAGTCCGGACGCAACGTACTCGTTGAGCCTGCCCTACAAGATCGTGGCCACGTCGGTGAGCGAGACCGCACAGAGCCTGCCTGGCGGAGCTCTTTACGCAAGAGCGATCAAGTACGCGTGCCTGGCGGAGGCGGCCAGGACGCTCGACGACAGCGCGGCATACGAGCAGGACTACCAGTCGGCTCTTGCGGCGGCGATCGACCTGGACGCACAGCACCGCGGCACGAACCTTGGTTACAACGGAGACCCATCGACTGGCGATTTGTCGGTTGGTGCCGAGAGAAGTTACTATGTGACGGTCAACGGAACGCAGTATTGACGGGGTCGGAACAGAGGAGAGAAACGTGGACAACATCATGTTCAACTTGGCTCGGGCGACGTGGTCGCTTCCCGACCCAGGGACCGGCGAGGCAATCACAATCCAGCGGAGTGGGATCATCGAGATCACCACTGGCGCCAGCGGCGAGACGAACTCGCTGGCGGACCCGGTGAAGGAGGGGATCCTGGTCGGGTTTCTGCTGATCACGGACGGTGGTGGCGATCGCGTCATCACGGCGGCGTCCGCGATCAACCAGTCCGGCAACACGGTGATCACCCTCAACGACGCGGGCGACTTCATCATGTTGATCAGCGTCAAGTATGGCGCCACGAAGGGTGCCTATCGGTGGAAGGTTCTTTCAACGGACGGGCCGACGCTTTCGTAATCAGGGGGTGGTCATGGATTCGTCGATTTCTCCTGAGGCAAGGAAAGACCTCATTGGTGCGTTTGCCGAGGCAGGCAAGACGTGGGGCGTCCCATCGGTCATGGTCTTCATTCTCATGGCCGGCATCTGGATGTTCCTGTCGCGGACGCTGGACATTGGGGCGAGAGTCGCGGATGCACATATCGCCCACATGCAACAGGTCGGCGTCGTGATGGAGAAGTCGAGCGTCGCTCTGGAAAAGATCGCGTCTCGGCTCGACACGATCGAGAAAAAGCTCGAGGGGAAGTGATGGAACTGGAGCGTCTTGCCAGACTTGGGTTCAGTATCGCCAAGGGGATCGCCGCGGCCATCCGTGCGTACCAGGAGTTCCACGGTCTCGAGGTGACGGGCGAACTGGATACGCCCACCATCCGCTCCTTGAACGCACCTCGATTCTGTGGCTGCCCTGATGTGATGGCGATCTCCTCCGAGATGGAGGCGAATCGCTGGCCGGATCCGCACATCTACTGGGGGTTTGCGAACGAGTGGCCCGCATCGATCGGGACGGAGAAAGCCAAGGAGGCGATTACCTGGGCGACGCAGCAATGGGAAGCGGTGTGCGGTGTGCGTTTCAAGTACTGCGAGACTGGGTTTCCCCCAGAGGCGAGATCCAGGTGCTTGATTTCATGCTCGCCCATTGATGGCGCGATGGGCGTTCTCGCACAGAGCGAGTTGGCGAATGGTCGTGACGGGCGGAAGACGCAGCAGTACGATTCGACGGAGCGGTGGGTCGTCTCAGATCGGCCGGCGAATGCCCAGATTGACCTCGCCAGGGTGGCGTGCCACGAGCTCGGGCATTTCATCGGCATCCCGCACATTGCGTCGGGGAACTTGTTGCAACCGACGTACGACGTGCGGATTCGGGGGCCACAGCCCGGGGACATTGCCGAGGCCAGGGCGAGATACGGTCCACCGATCGTCGATCGTCCTCCGCCTTCGCCGCCGGCCCCAGCAGTCGAGAGGTACATGATCGAGGGGTCAGGGATCAAAATCACCAAGGTGTAGCTATGATCGCCACCGTCAGGATCTGGCCGATCAACGGTGAACCGAGAATCGTCCGTGTTGAGTGCGAGGACGACGACTCGGCCAGCGACGCCGAGATCCGATGCGGGGCATGTTTCTGGCCCATGTGGGCTGAACGTCGGCCTGAGTTCGTCGGGTGGGACCTTTCGGAAAGCGTGGACCTCGAAACATTCTTCGAGCCGCCGATCCAAATGGGCACGGAGTGGTTTTCCTATGAGACGATTCTGCCATGATCTTGGGTGCGCGGCGGTGTTCCTCGCTGGTGCCGTGGTGGGGGCGACGGTCCTCGCTGCGTTGGTGATCGTCGTCGCCATCCGCGGAGTTCCGGCTCGCGGGTTCGAGCCAGTAAAGCTGCAAAGCGGGATGACGCATTGGGGCGAGCTACAGGTTGTCCAAGACGCGATCACCATCAATGGAGACAAGGGATGGACGGCGTCTGGGACGATTCAGCGCAATGGCGAAATACACCTGCTGTGGAAGAACCAGAAGGACGACGGCAGCGAGGCGTACGCCCTGGGCGTTTACCGTTTCGACGAAGGGCAACTTAACGGCAGGTGGGGATGGTTCGCGACAGTATCCCGAGGTGACGACGGGAAAATCCAAGGGGCGAACTTCTTCGAGACGATCCTGGTTGTCCCGTACGAGTCCCCACTGCGATAGCGAGGCGAGCGTGTGGTGTCGCTGGTATTGCTCCTGGGGGTGGCGGCTGTCGGGCAGACGGCGATCAGGCCAGAGCACGCCCTGATTGCGTGGAGGGACTTGTCGCATGCGGTGCCCGATCACCTCAAGGCCCAGACCCGCTACCTGATCCGTGGCGAGTACGAGCACGAGCAGGCGGTGATCTCGGGGCACATGCAGCACCTGTCCAGGTCGCCGATTATTCGCAAGCCGGTGCTCATCGAGAAGCAGCTGTACCGGGTGTACTTGAGCGACTACAGGATCAACCCGGCAGTGTACGAGCGCCTGGCGGGTGTCGACCCGTACGCCCACTGGGATGTGGACATCAAGGGAAAGAAGGAGAGAACCCACAATCCCCTGCTGATCGACTCGAAGGACGGCGTGAATGCGATGGAGTACCTGGTCTATTACACCAGGAGCAACACGCCAATCCTGACGGCCGAGTGGTTTTTCAATCAGACGGCGATCCAGCAGGGGCGAGTGGCGGGCTACTACGATTTCCTCGAAATCAAGACGGTCGCCGACTTCGAGAAGCTGATCGGATTCGACCGGAAGCTGGCCAAGGACTTCGGGCAGATCCAGCGCGAGGCGATTGCGATCTCGGAGGTGACTGTCGAGGGGCCTCGTGGGATCGTCAGGAAAAATACCCTCGGTGGCGGGTACTGGGTTTCGATTGATTTCAAGGTCGCGAAGGGGTTGAAGAACCCGCTCCGCATCATCGGCGAGGACCTCGAAAAACAGAAGGACGCGACTGAAGGGTTCGGCCACTTACCCAACGGATTCTGGGCGACGTTCGCGGCAGACGCTGGCGACAAGCTTCAGGATGTGGCGCCAAACTTTATCGCGGGGGACACACGGAGCAAGAGCACCGACAAGCAGGTTCACCCGAACATGGGGTGCCTTCGCTGCCACACTAACGCCGGGCTCCGCGACCTGCACGGGTTCTTTCGCCGGAACTTCAGGGGTGGTCACAATGGCCTCGACATCGCGTCGCTCGACTACGCGAAACAGGAGCAGTTCCGCGAGGAATACAGCCGCAACCTCGATCGGTTTCTTGAGAATGATCGACGACGGTTTCGTGATGCGGTTGAAGAGGCGACTGGGCTGGACGCCAAGAAGTACGCCGAATACTACGCGGCCTACTGGGAGCGTTATCGAGACGCTGAGGTCGACTTGGCATGGGCGGCAAAGAGTGTCGGCACGACGCCCGAGGAGTTGCGGCGAGCGTTCGACGCCCAACTCCCGAGGCCAGGCCGAGTGATCCAGATTGACCCGCGATACGGGGCTCTGGATACGGTGCTGACCGGGCTGCTCAACGGGGACAAAATCTCGATCAGCAGCTGGGAGGAAGTGTATCCCCTGGCTGTGATCGCGTGGAGGGGGAATCGAAAGTAATGGCGTGGAAGAAATACGAGTTGCCCTGGTGGTGCTACTGGCTGCTGGATCGTTTCCAGTGGTTCCGTCGCTGGCGTGGTGGGCATTGGGAATTGTGGTGGAACGACCTGACGCGGACGAATATGTGGTTCCATGTTGATCAATGCAGCGGGCGTGGGATTTCGCAGCACTACCGTCCGCCATGCTGCATGGGCAGTCCGCTGTGTGAAGACTGGACAAAGGAGAAAGCATGAAACGACTCGCACTCGCGGCTCTGCTCGTTGCAGGTTCCGCTCACGCTCAGCACTGCCACATCCCGGCAGCGACGTACCACCCGCCCGCGCAGCAGGTGCTCAACTACGGGCACGGGCACAATTACGGGCACGCCTACCAGGCGCCGTACCCGTATCCGCTCGTGGCGTTTTACCCGATCGCAGGCTACGGCTACCAAGCCCCGCCGACGCAGGCCCAGGTGCAGGCGACGGACGAGATGAAGGAGTTGCGTGCGGCGGTAACCGAGCAGACGAAGGCCCTGGCGATCCTCGCCGAGGCGGTCAGCAAGTTGAAGGCAAAGTGATGGTACAATTAGCGATCATGTTTTGGTGGATGTCAACGGTGGACCCTGATCCTGGTCCACCTCCACCAAAGCCAACGTCAGTGGAGGTCGTACATGAAATTGCATAAATGTGGCAAAATTTTGCCACTTCTCGCCGCGATCGCGTTCACCTCGTTCGCTGAGGCCGGTGGTCACCCGGCCGTCCAGCGGATCATCGTGGAGGAACAGGCCCAGGACTACTGCCCTCCACCGCAGCAGCAGGTGAGGCAGCGGGTCCAGCGGGTCATCGTGGAGGAGCAGACCGCTCCGCCTCCGGTGTACCAGCAGCGGATCTTCACCCAGCGAGTGGTGACCCAGCGTTTCGTGGCTCAGCCTCGCCTGAGCATCAGTATCAACCGATTCCACCGATAACCGCACGGGAGAGACGATGTCGATCACGATCAAGACCAAGGTCTCCAACATGGACAAGGTCCGTTCCACGAACGCGACCGACACTTCTTTCCCGTCTCGAGTCCCGACCACGACCCAGCCATCGGGCGAGGGGGTCTATGACGCGGCGAACGGCGCCGCGGAGACGGGGAACATCCTAAAGATCATCCCGTTCGGGGTTGGGTCCAACGACCAGACTTTCGACATGCGGGTGATCGGCTGGTCCAAAGTCGGGACAGGTGTCGGGTCCGGCATCTGGATCCCGGTCATCCTGTCCCAGGTTTCCTGCACCCTGTCCAGCGCGTGCCCTGGCGTGGCCAGCACGACCGTGGACAACACCAACCTGTTCTGCGACACGATCACCGCTCTGACGGCCCTGAACACGCTGACCTCGGTCGAGGTCGTCTCCCCTGCGAATGACTTCCCAGGATTCCTCGCGGTCGATTACCGCGGGTTCAAGCTGATCGAGATCGTCTTTGACATGACCGGTGCCACGAGCGGGAACGCACTCGTTGGCACCTATTGAGGTGACCCATGGCGGACAAAGTTTACGACGAGGCGATCAGTAAGTTTTTCAACGGGACGCTGTCCTCCGCGGACACGTTCCGCCTGGCACTGGGCAACTTCACGTTCAACGCCAGCCACACCGTCTTCTCCGACATCAATGCAGGAGAAGCGAACGGGACTGGGTACACGGCGGGCGGACAAAACCTCAGCAGCGTTGCCATCTCAAAGCCCGGCGGGGCCGGGACGTTGCTGAAGTTCTCGAGCAATTCCGCGGTCTGGTCGAACGTCACGATCAACTGCAACGCAGGCGTCATCTACAAGCTCGGTGCGAACGCGGGCGTGTCCAGCCTGGTCACGTTCCTGGACCTAAAGGCTGCCAATGGCAACGCCAACGTCGTCGTCAATGCGGGCAACCTGACGATCGCACCGAACGGTTCGAATGGGTGGTTCAACGGAGTAGCGTCGTGAGAGCTCGAAGGCGGACCCAGATCGGTCGCCGAGTCGACAACTCGACAGCGAATACCGGTACGGTGCTTCGCCCGGGTGGTAGCCAGATTACGTTTACGGCTGGTCAGCCAGCCATCTCGATTGATACCACTATCACCACGTCGCAGGCAGCGATTACGTTCACGGCTGGGGCACCAGCGATCGAGACGGTCAAGCACCAGGCAGTAGCCGGGTCGGCGATCACGTTTACGGCTGGCCAGCCCACGGTGACGATTGTCAACCCGCCGTCAGCAAACAAGGTATTCCAGCTTACGCCTGCCAGCATTCAGCAGTCAGGTGGCTCAGTAACGTCATGGGATGACGAAATTGCGGCGTACGATTTCACGCCAGGGACAGCCCCAACGGTCGCGTCGGCTGCGCTGAACGGATACGATGTGGTCGAATTCGACGATGCGAGCTCGCAGTATCTGGCGAGTTCTTATACGCCGTCTGGAACACTAACCATTTTGTTGGTCGCAAAGTTTACGGTATTTAATGATGCCGGCTCGGCACACCAGCTCTGTGCATGCCACGACGTCTCAAATCCAGACGGTGGCTTCACGATCAATGACAGCAACTTGAGTGGCATTAGCAGCGATTACCTTGGGTTGCAAACGGGCATCGGTGGCGCATGGGTTAGCGGTGCGATATATACGGGCTCGACGTCGCTTGATTCGTCGTGGCATATCTATGGCCTTACTGTCAGCGCATCGACCACCAAATTGATTAAGGACGCAGTAGTGTATACGGACAACTCCCATGGGGCAATTGCGGCTGCCCTGACGCTGACACTTGGCGGCTACAATGGCACCGGCTTGTTTGGTGGGCAGATCGCCGAGGTCATTTACTGGGACGACGATCTCGACACGGACCTGTCAACGGAGATCGCGGCCCTCCAAACCAAGTACGCTCTGTAGGAGATGCCAATGGCTCAGATTACGATCAACTTGTCTGACAACCTGAAAACCGCCATCGACGACGCAGTGGCTGGCCAGAACAATGCCGCGTTTGTGGCGTCAGGCTTGACCAAGGAGGCTTTCGCCCAGAAGTTCCTGGCAACCTTCATCAGCAACATGGTCCGCGGCTGGAGGGACCGCAAGAGTCAGGAAGCGAACGCCACGCAGGCCCAGCTTGACGCAGCGTCGATCACCTTCGAGTAACAGCCATGGCCAAGAAGAAATCCGGCGATTACCTGCAGAAGGTGCAGCTTCCGCTCAAGGGGCTGTCAGAACAGTTCGCCTATGGTGACCAGCCAGCTGGCACCACGGCGGGAGCGATCAACGTCCGCTCCTTCGAGGCGAGCACAGGCCGGCGCCGGCTTTCGTCCAGATCGGGAATCAGCAAGTACGCATCCACCCAGGTCAACGGCAACGCATCGATTCAGGACATCACATCCATCACGATCGCCAAGTCGTCCCTCACCGGCCCTGGCAACGTCATGGCGACCGGGAGCAACGCGACTCTCGCCCAGATGTTGGATCAGAACCAAGTGACGCTGTACCAGCAGGCCACGTCCCTCGGCAACGCTCCGGTCAATGTTCACATGGACACGGATGGAGTCGGATACGCCGGCGCCGTCAACGCGACGAGATCCATGAAGCTCATCCGTGTCGAGGCCAATGGCACGCTCGGGTGGGCAGCGAACACTACGATCTCGGGAACGGGCACCTGGGAAATATTTGGGATGGATTCCAATGCAACGCAGCTGTTCGTCTATACGGCGAATGGCTCCGCAAATGGGTCCATCTATCGGTTCTACAAAAACAACGGATCGCTCGTTGATGCCGGTGCCTGGCTCCAGAGCCCAACACAGCTTAAGATTCCGCAAGTGTCGACCGGCGTAACGCTGAGGCCGTACAAGCTCATCGCAATTACGAACGGCGTCCTTGGTATCGCCAACAACGGAAGTAACCTGCAGCAGATCACGCTGTCCACTGGGGTTGGCGTCAACAACTGCACGTTTGGGATCGGGGCTACTACCACCACGGAGGCGTTGTGCGCTGACGACAGCGGGAACTTCTATATCACCGGGGATTCTGCCAACGCCTCGCGAGACACGCTGGCCAAGGTCAACTCGTCAGGAGTTGCGGTGTGGCAGGTCAACGCCGTCTACACCAGCCTCAGCTATGACCTGAGTGGTGCCTCGCTGCTAGCGATCACTAGCGCAGGCGTTCTGCGAGACATCGACCCGTCCACTGGCAACACCACTCGCACATCCAATTCGACGCTTGCCAATCCGGTCTCTATCGCAGCCGATGGGTCGAACGGGTGCTTTGTTGGCGGGGACAACGGGTATCAGAGATTCGGGGCGAACCGCACGATTCTTTGGACGCAGAACGTCACAGCCTCCTCGAAGGTTGCCGTTGCTTCAACGAACACCAACACGTACAGCACGTCGAACCGCATGTCGTCAACGCGGAGTGTGATCGGGCTGGTGACTGCGGGCGGGACTGTCGCGACGTTCTCAAACTCCACGCTCGGGACGGTGACCAATGGCACCGTGGCCATGTCATCTTCTGCCAGCGTGGTGTTCTCGGACGTCAATGGGCTTTATGTCTACTTCGTCGACGGCACTCAGTACAAGCGGTTCAATACCGTCAACCGAGCCATGGAGTCATGGACCGCGTCGAACGGCTCATTGCCGATCGACACTTTGTACGAGACGTGCCGGCTCATCTGCACCTGGCGGGGCAGGACAGTTTTGTCCGGACTCCGAGGCGACCCGCAGAACTGGTTCATGTCTGCCGTCGACAACCCACGCAACTGGGACTACGCTCCGTCGCCGACCGTCGCAACGCAAGCTGTCGCTGGCAACAACGCCGAGGCCGGACTCGTTGGCGATTTGATCAACTGCCTGATCCCGTACTCGGATGACCTTCTCATCTTTGGGTGCGACCACAGCATCTGGGTCATGCGCGGAGACCCGATGGCAGGCGGGCAGATCGACCGCGTCTCCGACACGATCGGCATGGCCTGGGGCCGACCGTACTGCAAGGACCCCACTGGCGCGGTGTACTTCTTCGGAAGCCGCGGCGGGGTCTATCGCATGGCCCCTGGTGGGGCACCGGAACGCATCAGCCAGCCGATCGAGGAACGGCTCGCCGATATTGACCTCTCCACGACGGTCGTGCGGATGGCTTGGGACGATCGCCAGCAGGGGTGCCACCTGTTCCTGACTCCGACGACGTCGACCACCGAGACGACGCATTACTGGTTTGACCAGCGATCCCAGGCTTGGTGGGCGGACCAGTTCGGCAACACGGACCACAACCCGAAATCGGTGTACGTCTTCGACGGCGACACTCCATCTGACCGCGTCGTCCTGCTCGGCTCGTGGGATGGGTATCTCCGGATGCTTGACACTGCGGCAACGGATGACGACGGCACGGATATCGACTCGTACGTCTACTTCGGGCCAATGAATGGCGAGACGGGAGAAGTGCTCCACCTCAAGGAGCTCAAGGCGTTGATGGCGGAAACGTCTGGGAACGTGACGTGGAGCGTCCACACTGGTAGTTCTGAGGAACTCGCCTTCGCCGCCGACGCGACGAGCAATGGGACATGGACGGCAGGCGACAACCGATTCGATCTGGTCATGCGTGCCGGGCAGGCGATCTACGTGAAGGCGTCGGCAAACACGACGTGGGCGATGGAGATGCTCATGGCACGGATCGAGGAACTTGGAGCGACTCGTCGCAGGATTGGTGAGTGATGCCAGGTCTTGGTGGATTCCCCAGAGACCCGCGGTCAGACGCACGTACCCGACGAGGCCAGCAGCGTCTCAGCGGCACCACGCTCTTCCTTGGAGACGGCGTCCAGCTCGACGACGACGGGAAGTTCACGCTGGCCTTGAACGACAACGGTGGCCTGCAGAACGACAACACGGGCTTGTCGATCAAGATCGCCACGAACGAGCCATTCAGCACGTCAGCGTCCGGATTCGCCCTGACCATCGGCGCCAACACTCCGCTCTCCAAGACGGGCGGCAACCTGACATTCGTCATCGGCACCAACGAGCCGTTCAACTCCCCGCTCGGGAACTTTACGCTCAAGATCGGCACCAACGAGCCGATCTCGAAGTCTGGCGGGAACCTCGCTCTTGCGATTGGCACGAACGAGCCCATCTCGAAATCAGGCGGCAACCTTTCGCTGACGATTGGCACAAACGAACCGCTGGCGAAGACAGGCGGAAACCTGGCGTTGAGGATTGGCACCAACGAGCCACTGTCCAAGTCCGGTGGCAATCTTGCCCTAACCATTGGGGCAAACGAACCAATCTCGAAGACGGGCGGGAACCTCGCCCTCCAGAACGGCACGACATTGAAGAAGCCCGGCGGAACTCTGGACGTCGCACCCCAGGGCACCAACGGCTCGATTCAGTTCAACAACAATGGAAGCCTCGGGGGTGCCAACGCCTCGATCAACATCACGGAGGAGGGCTACCTGAACTTGCCTGGCGGGCTCAGGATTATGGGGATCGTCTCCTCGGCGGCAGCACCAACGACCGTGGAATTGCCGAGCAACGGCAGTATCGCGATTCACCGGAACACGGGCAATGGCACGATTGCCTTGGCGTTCAATGACAATGGTACAATACGGGCGACCGTGCTGTCGTAGAGAGGTGCATAATGCAGGCCGACTACTATAGGGTGGCTGACGCGCAGACCCAAGCCGAGCTCGAATGGAGGCGGCAGGAAAGAGCGCGACGCGAGAGCATGTTTACTCCTGGCGTCGACTCCGAGCCCACGACGACAGCCGAGCCGGACCCAAGCCCAGGACCTCCGCCACCTGCCCCTCCGTCTTCCGAGCCAGGGCTGACGGTCTACATCGACGACCCCTACATTCCGGACTCGTTCGGCCGCGGCAACTGGAGCGGTGAAGGTTCTTCATCGGGAGGGTCTGGTGGATGGCCAACGACCTGGGAACCAAATGAGTTCGGCGGCGGGCGTGGTGGCTCACGCGGCGGAGGTGGTGGTGGTGGCAGATCCGGCGGAGGTGGGGGTGGAGGTGGTCGAGGCCGCGGTCCTGGCGGGGGGCGTGGCGGCGCCGGCGGCTTCGGTGGCGGGGGGTACTCTGGATTCGGAGGCGGTATGCCAACCAACATTGGTCAGTCCTTCACGGACGCGCAGAACGCGGCAAACGCCGCAAACGAGGCGAGATACCAACTCGCGTACAACCTGATGACGGCCGGTCGCAATACCGGCAGTGCCCTCTTCGAGGAGGCGGGCCGCGGCTATCAGGACCGGTACAACCGCAACATGGCGATGGTCAATCAGTTCGGCGAACAGCAGCGTACCGACGCTCGTCGGCAATACGCGCAGTTTGGTGCCGCTCAGGACCAGGCCATGATTTCTCGCGGGCTGGGCAACACGACAGCACGCACCGCGGTCGCGCAAGGGAACAACGAGGAGTTGAGCAACGCCCTCGGGCGGATCAACGAGCAGATCTTGCGGCAGCGGTTCGCGGCGGACGCCCAGCTTTCTGGGGACTACCTGGCGAATCGTCAGCGGTACGCGGACTTCTTCATCAACGGGGCGATGCAGCAAGCTGGGCTCGTCGAGCGTCGAACGGACGAAGGGCCGAACTTCGCCCAGTACCAGGCTCTGGCTCAGCAGCAAGGCCAAGCCCTCGCCGCGGCACAGGCTCAGCAGCAGCAGTACGCCCAAGCGGTTCGCAACCAGTACTACGACAACATGGCGAACGGCTTTTTCGCCAGAGCGAATGGCGCCAACCTTGGAGCGTTGAATTCGTACCTCTACCTTCAAAATGGTGGTGGAGGCTATCGGGATTACCAGGAGCCGTTCTCCCAAGAACAGCTTGATTGGGGCGGTTGGTAACCGATCGCTCTGAGGCGAACATCAAACCGTTGAGGTGGGATCTATGCCGATTGTCGTTTCGCACGGAAACCCAGGACCGTTCCTCGGGGCCGCCGTTGGAGCTGGATACGCCGAGGAGCAACGCAAACAGGAAGAGATTGCGTTGCGTCGTGCTGCGCTGGAGCAACAAGTCCAGCAGCAGCTGCGTGACGACTACCTCCGCGCACGCGGCCAGGACCTCGATTATTACAAGACGAACGCCGGGCTCGCCGACCGTGCCGACCATGACATGTTCATGGCCGAGGAGAACTCGGCGAATCGTCAGGCCGATCGTGAGGCAAGGCAGAGCGAACTCGCCTACCGCACGCTTGTCGACCAGTACAACCGCGACCAGGACCGAGAACATCGGACCAATCTCCAGATGCTCCGTGGCGATCAGGCGATGGATCGCGTCGACCGTCGCGTCAACAGCCAGGAGGGGATGCAGAACACGCGGAACCAGGCGGCGATGGATCGCCTCGACCGCAGGCTGGAGTCGCAGTACGAACTCCAGGGTATCCGTGGCGACCAAGCGATGGAGCGTGTCGATCGCCGTCTCGAGGGAGCAGGTTGGCTCCAAGACTTACGAGCCGAGCAGCGATCCGAGATGCAGCGACAGGGGCAGCAGGATCGCCTCGATCTTTACGAGTACCGGTTCACCCGCCAGCAGCGGCAGAACCTCGAGAACATCGCCAACTCGCTGTCCATGCTCGACCAGCGACGCGAGTCCGGGGAGATCACGGACGCGGTTTGGCGTGAAGGCCGGCGCCGGCTTACGGGCATGGCCAACGCAATCCAGCCGGCACGTCTCCCGCGCGGGACGGACGCAGACGGCGGGGTCTCTGCGAATGGGCATCTGGGGATTGGCGATCGTGTCGTCGCCGGGATACCGGACAACGTCCTCGAGACGCTCCGTGCGAACCCGAACATCCGCCTCGGCTCGGCGCCTGGGACGTGGGTCGACACGGAGTCTGGAATCACCTGGCGGTTCAACCCCAAGAGTGGGCAGAGCGACATCGTCCACAATCGGAGCGAGGATTTCTCCCGATACATCGAACTTGCCGGGCGTCAGCTTCAGCCTGGGGCTCAGGCGGATCAAGTCATAGCGAGAGCCAGGGAACTTTACGATGCCGCCCTTGGCGTGAGTCGAGGGCGAGCCGCGGCGAATTCCACCGGTGCGATCCCGCCGAGGCCGGAACCGGCTCCGCTTCGCCCCAGTGAAGATCCAGCGATGGCTCCGCCACCGCCTCCTCCGCCGATGGGTGCTCGCCCGAGAGACCCGCTTCCGACCAGCCAGACGAGACCTTTGCCTCCGCGAAGTGAGCCTTCATCGCCACCACCTCCTCCGCCATCATCGGTTCTGTCCGGCAGGATCACTCCAGAAATGGAGGCGTCGATTCAAAGGGAGGTTGCGGCAAGGCTGGGAATTGGATCGCAACCGTATACGCCACCCCCACCACAGGTCAGTCACCCTGGGAACCCAGC
>Ga0075472_10000024_pt1 | contig 47108 bp, 46 predicted proteins | sample DEB19_08_DNA_3_FD_77014 | JGI IMG/M metagenome (GOLD analysis project Ga0075472, IMG submission 77014) | Aqueous microbial communities from the Delaware River and Bay under freshwater to marine salinity gradient to study organic matter... | ecosystem: Environmental > Aquatic > Marine > Coastal ...
AGCATGTCCGGCACCACACCATAGAAGTCAGCGCCAAAGGCCGTGCCCATGCGGCCAAAGCCGGTGATGACCTCGTCAAAAATCAGCAGGATGCCGTGTCGGTCGCAAATCTCGCGCAAGCGCTTGAGGTAGCCCTTCGGTGGAACGTACCAGCCCGCGCTGCCAGCCACGGGTTCGACGATGATGGCGGCCACATTACTGGGGTCATGCAGGGGCAAGATACGTTGTTCCAGTTCCACCAGCAGATCGTGGTCGGACTCGGGTTCGCCGTTGTAATAGGCATGCGCCGGGTCGTGGGTGAAGCTTAGATGATCCACCCGGGGCAGAAGGGCGCTGCCGAACATCTTGCGGTTGGCGGGGATGCCGCCTACGCTCATGCCGCCAAATCCTACCCCGTGGTAACCGCGCTCGCGGCCGATAAACACGGTACGGTGCCCCTCGCCACGTGCGCGGTGGTAGGCCAGCGCCATTTTCAGTGACGTGTCGGCCGCTTCTGAGCCGGAGCTGCAGAACAACACCTTGTTCAGGTCACCTGGGGCCAGTGCGGTGATGCGCTCGGCCGCCTCAAAGGCCCTGTCGTTGCTGGCGTTAAAGGCGGTTGAATAGTCCAGGGTGTCGAGCTGGTGCTTGATGGCTTCGTTGATTTCCCGACGGTTGTGACCTGCCCCCACGCACCACAAACTGGAGATGCCATCGATCACCCGGCGCCCGTCGTAGGTGGTGAAGTACATGCCGTCAGCCGCCACAAAAACCCGTGGGTCTTGGCCAAAGCTGCGGTTCGGGGTGAATGGCAGCCACTGGGCCCCCTGACTGAAATTTTGGTAGACCATGGCAAATTTTGATTGAATTATGTTTCTAGGGCGTAGATTGATCATAAGCCAAACAAACTGATCGACCCACCCAGCAAATTCAGCGGTCCCTTCCACCGTCATACTTAGATATGCACAAATTCACTACGATGTAATGCCGTGAAACTAGGTCGGCGCTTCAGCCAGAAGCTGGTTTTTTAATTGTTCTACGGACAGGCGGTCGATCATCCCATGTTGCCTTGACAGCCATTAGAGCCCACCCAGATAATGAGCTGATGCCATGCAATGCATGACAACAGTTGCTAAAACTTCTACCGGAGACTACATGCGGAAACTAATTGGTTCACTAAATCGGGTGCTTTGCGGTGTAATTCCTGTTCTGGTCTTGATGCTCAGCCTGGACGCACAGGCCCAGACCTTTCCCACCAAACCCATTAAGGTCATCGTGCCTTTTCCCGCTGGGGGTACTACCGATATCGTGGCGCGCATTGTGGCGCAACGCATGGGCGAATCCATGGGCCAGCCAGTGTTGGTAGACAACCGGGGTGGTGCAGGTGGAGCGATTGGCGCCGACCTGGTAGCCAAGGCCGCGCCGGACGGCTACACGCTGCTCATGCACAACATCACCTTCCCTTTGTCTTCGGTGGCGCAGACCTTGGCCAATCGCTCGCCCTTCAATGCCGAAACTGATTTTGCGGGGGTTTCCATCGCAGTTTATGTGCCGTTTGTCATGACCGCCAACCCCAGCGTGCCGGCCAAGGATTTGAAGGAACTGGCGGCATTGTTGCGCGCCAACCCAAATCTGCAATACAACTATGGCTCCACTGGACCTGGCTCAGCCGTGCACGTGTTGGGCGAATCGTTCAAGCGCGATGCCAAAGTGGACATGCAGCATGTGCCTTTCAAGGGCGCTGCGCCCCTCAAGCAGGAGCTGCTGTCTGGGCGAATACAGTTCGGCGGCGACCAACTGTCCTCTTCCCTGGCCGAGATTCGAGCGGGCACCTTGCGCGCCCTGGCGACCAACGCCTCCAAACGTATCGCAACGCTGCCCAATGTTCCCACTGTGCGTGAACTGGGTTTCCCGGACCTCGAACTGGAAGGCTGGAATGGCCTATTTGCGCCGGCCAAGACGCCGCGCGACATCATCGACCGGTTGCAGCGCGAGGTGGCTGCAGCGGTGCGCCACCCCGAAGTGGCCAAGCGCTTAACCGAATTGGGGGCCGAGCCGGTGGGCTCTTCGCCGGCTGAGCAAGAAGCCATGCTCAAGCGCCAGATGGATCAGTTTCGACCAGTTATCCGGGCAATGAAACTGGATTGAGCCGAACCGCTTGCGCAGAACGCAAGCGGCCCGACGAGCGCCCTAGCTGCGGCCGCCAGTTGCCAACCACCAGACCGGCAGTTGCGTGCAGTCGGCGTGGTTCAGGCCGCTGTCCGCAGCGCGGTCGAAATTGGCCAGGGTTTGTGCGGTCAGCGGTATTTCCCGGTGTTGGCTTTGGGCATGTTGCAGCATGGCGCGCAGATCCTTGCGCATGGTGGCTACATCCACCGTGATGGGACCGTTCTTGTCGCCGCCCAGGGCTGCGGCAATCATGCCGCCCCGCACCTTGAGCATATTGGGCCCACCCGAAGATTCGGTCAGCACATCAATCACCCGCTGTGGCTCCAGGCCCAGGGGCGCGATCATGGTGAGCGCCTCGCCCAGGGTTTGCCAATACACCATCAGAGGCAAATTCACTGCCAGCTTCATCATGGCCCCGGCGCCATGGCCGCCGACATGTTCGATGCGCTTACACATCTGCTCCAGCAGTGGGCGCGCGCGTTCCAGATCGGCTGAGTCGCCACCCACAAAGGCCATCAGCTTGCCTTCTTTGGCTGGGCCCACGCTACCACCCACGGGGCTTTCCAGATAGGCAACCCCCAACGCACTGGCCCGCTGGCCCATGTCTTGCTGCTTGGGAGGGCTGACCGTGCTCATTTCCAAAAAGATCTGGCCAGCCTTGGGGGCGCTGAGCAGACCCTCTGGAGAAAAATAAACCTCGTCCAGCGCCTGCTCGTTGGTCAGCAAGGTGATTACCAGTTCGCTGGCTTCAGCCAGGGCGCGCGGGCTGTCTGCCCAAGGCAAACCAGCATCCAGCAAGGGTTGGGCCTTGGAGCGAGTACGGTTCCAAACCGTGACTTGATGGCCCAGTCCCTTTAAGCGCAAGGCAACGGCGCTACCCATCTTGCCTGTACCGGCAATTCCTATTTGCATAATGTCTCCTAACGATCAGACGAAAGATGCGCACCATGGTTGGTGCAGATAAAAAAACCCCGCTGCTGCGGGGCTTTGGGGTCAGGCGGCCTTGGCCACCTTTTCCTTGATACCCAGTCGATCGAGCGCATCAGCCAGGTGGGCCACGCTGCGATCAACATTGTGCAGCTTTTCAAGACCGAACAAGCCAATCCGGAAAGTGCTGAAGTCTGCAGGCTCATCACACATCAGGGGTACGCCGGCGGCAGTTTGCAGACCCTGTGCCAGGAACTTCTTGCTGTTCTGGATTTCCGAGTCGGTGGTGTAGCTCACCACCACCCCAGGTGCCTTGAAGCCATCGGCAGCCACGCTGGGAATACCACGGCTTTCGAGCAGGTCGCGCACCTTGGCGCCCAGTTCCATTTGTTCCTGGCGTACTTTCTCAAAACCATACTCCTTGGTCTCACGCATCACCTGGTCCAGCCGTGCCAATGCATCGGTGGGCATGGTGGTGTGGTAAGCATGACCACCATTTTCGTAAGCTTCCATGATCTGGAGCCATTTTTTCAGGTCGGTGGCAAAACTGGTGCTGGTGGTGTTGTCAATGGCCTTGCGGGCACGCTCGCTGAGCATGACCATGGCGCAAGCGGGCGAGCCGCTCCAGCCCTTTTGAGGTGCGCTGATTAGGATATCCACTCCAGTGGCTTCCATGTCCACCCACATGCAACCTGACGCAATGCAGTCCAGCACAAACAAGCCGCCCACTTCATGCACCGCTTCGGTGACCTTGCGGATGTAATCATCGGGCAACATGATGCCAGCCGCAGTTTCCACATGGGGCGCAAAGACCACCGCAGGCTTGTGCGCCTTGATGGCGGCCACTACTTCATCAACAGGGCAAGGCGTCCAGGGGGCTTGAGGGCCTGTGCCGATTCGGCGGGCTTTCATGACCGTGCTTTCGGCCGGGATGCTGCCCATTTCAAAAATCTGGGTCCAGCGATAGCTGAACCAGCCATTGCGCAGGACCATGACTTTTTTGCCAGTGGCAAATTGCCGGGCGACTGACTCCATGCCAAAGGTGCCGCTACCGGGGACCAGTACGGCAGATTTGGCGTGGTAAACCTCTTTCAGGATGCCGGAAATATCCCGCATTACTGACTGAAAGCGTTTGGACATATGGTTCAGGGCACGGTCGGTATAGACCACCGAAAACTCAAGCAACCCATCAGGGTCAATGGTGGAAAGCAAGCCAGGCATGAAATACTCCGTTTTTCAATTAATTCGCCATTTTCTCACCAACCCGGACTTCGCGTTCGGGAACCCAATCCGGGCTGAATTTTGTCACCCCGGGCGGCCATAGCAGCACCACGGTGGAACCCAGCAGAAACCGGCCCATTTCTTCGCCCTGCCGCAACCTGACTTCATCAGGCGCGTAGTGCCAGCACCGGGGTCTGGAAGGCCGGGGCGGGTTGACCACCCCATGCCAGGTGGTGGCCATGCTACCCACGATGGTGGCACCCACCAGCACCAGCGCCAAGGGTCCGTGGGCCGTTTCAAACAGGCAGATGACCCGCTCATTGCGGGCAAAAAGACCCGGTACGCTAGCGGCCGTGGCCGGGTTGACCGAAAACAGGTCACCCGGGACATGGATCATCTGGGTCAATCGGCCGTCGCATGGCATATGAATTCGGTGGTAGTCCTTGGGTGACAGGTACAAGGTGGCAAACATGCCTTCCCGAAACGGCCTGGCAAGGTCAGCCTCCCCCCCCAGCAGCGCCGTTGTGGTGTAGCTGTGTCCCTTGGCCTGAAAGATTTGATCATGCTGGATCGGCCCGAGTTGACTGATGGCGCCATCGACCGGGCAGACAAAGCGGGCCTCGGCCATGGGGCGGGCCTCGGTTTTCAGAGCGCGGGTGAAAAATTCATTGAACGTGCCATAGCTGGCCAGGTCTGGGTTGACCGCTTCGGCCATGTTCACCTGGTAGCGGCGGATGAAACGGCGGATGATGGTGGTCGTGACCCAGCCCCAACGCCCGCCTGCCACCCAGCCGGCAAAGGCAGTCAGGGCTTTTTTAGGCAATAGGTACGGCAACAGCATTGAAGAGCGATCGGGCAGGAGCAGGAAATAAGAGCGGGGAATTATAAAGAGCCAGGGCTAGAATCACTGCATGAACGCCCCTGATTCCGCCCTTCATGTTGAAGCTAGGCAGCGCAGCCAACGTCAGGCCGAGGTAGTCCAGGCTTTAAAAGCCGTTCTACCGCAAGAGGCGCTGCTGTGGCACGTAGAAGATGTCACGCCTTACGAGTGTGACGGACTGACCGCATACCGGCAGCGGCCACTGGCCGTCACCCTGCCCGAGACCGAAGATCAGGTACAAGCCATTTTGAAAACCTGTCATGCCCTGGGTGTGCCGGTGGTCGCCCGGGGGGCTGGTACGGGTCTATCCGGAGGCGCCATGCCATTGGCCGATGGGGTGACCTTGAGCCTGGCGCGTTTCAACCGTATCCTGAAGATCGACTCCCTGAGTCGAACCGCCGTGGTCCAGGCCGGGGTGCGAAACCTGGCCATCAGTGAGGCAGCAGCGCCCTACAACTTGTATTACGCACCTGATCCCTCCAGCCAGATCGCCTGCACTATCGGCGGCAATGTGGCAGAAAACTCGGGTGGTGTGCACTGTCTCAAATATGGCCTGACCGTCAACAATGTGCTGAAAGTTCGTGGCTTTACTGTGGCAGGAGAGCCCATCGAACTGGGCTCTGAAGCACTGGATACACCCGGCTATGACCTGCTGAGTGTTTATGTGGGCTCCGAAGGAATGCTGGCAGTGACGATAGAGGTCACGGTAAGGCTGGTTCCTAAGCCTCAATTGGCCCGTTGCATCATGGCCAGCTTTGACGATGTAAGAAAGGCTGGCGACGCCGTCGCCGCAGTGATTGCTGCAGGAATCATTCCCGCAGGTCTTGAGATGATGGACCAGCCCATGACAGCAGCCGTTGAAGACTTTGTCCATGCCGGCTATGACTTGAAGGCGGCGGCCATCCTGCTGTGCGAAAGTGATGGCACCCCGGAAGAGGTGCAGGAAGAAATTGGCCGCATGAGCGAGGTGCTGCGCGCGGCAGGGGCCACAGCCATCACGGTCAGTCGCGATGAGGCCGAGCGACTGCGTTACTGGAGTGGCCGCAAGAATGCGTTTCCGGCCAGCGGCCGCATGGCGCCAGATTACATGTGCATGGACTCCACCATACCGCGCAAACGGCTGGCCGACATCCTGTATGCCATTCAGGAGATGGAGAAGAAATACCAGCTGTCCTGCCTCAACGTCTTTCATGCGGGCGACGGCAACCTGCATCCGCTGATTCTGTTCGACGCCAATGACCCTGACCAACTGCATCGCTGCGAGTTGTTTGGCGCAGACATTTTGGAGACCAGTGTGGCCATGGGGGGCACGGTCACCGGCGAACATGGTGTCGGCGTGGAAAAGCTCAACTCCATGTGCGTGCAATTCAGCGCCGAGGAAAACCGGCAGATGCTGGGCGTCAAGGGGGCCTTTGACCCGCACAGTCTGCTCAATCCGGGCAAGGTCATTCCCACCCACAACCGCTGTGCTGAATACGGCAAGATGCTGGTGCGTGCGGGCAAGCTGTCACATCCCGATTTGCCAAGGTTCTGATGCCGCTTACGCCTTACCGGCCCATCCGGCCCTACGTCAGTTGGCGTGGGCGGGTTAAAGGAAATTCGCGGCCAGCTCCAGATTGAATCATTTCAACTACCGATTGTCATGAACGCCCTGCGCGGATTTGCCTGGCTTTTGGCGCTGCAATCGGCCGGCGAGCTGATTTCTCAAGCAATGCACTTGCCAATTCCTGGCCCGGTGGTGGGCATGGTGCTGCTACTGTTGGCGCTGAGTTTCGAGCAGGTTCGCAAACCAGTGGGTGAATGCGCTGAATTTTTGCTCTCGCACCTGTCCTTATTGTTTGTGCCGGTAGGCGTGGGTGTGATGACACATCTCAGCCTGATCAGTGAGTACGGGCTGCGCATGTTGCTGGTGATTGTTATCTCCACGCTGATCGGATTAGCGGTCACCGCGCTTATGCTGCAAGCTCTGATCAAGCGCCCCAGGTCCGGTGACTAACATGTCCAACTTCGTCGAACTTTGGGTCTACCTCTCTCGTACACCCCTGTTTGGCTTGACCGCCACCTTGGCCGGCTATGTTTTGGCGCACGCGGTCTACACCCGCTTCAAACAAGCGCCATGGGCCAATCCGGTGCTATGGACCGTGCTGATCATCGCTTCTTTTTTGATGCTGACGGGCGTACCCTACCCAAGCTATTTTTCCGGCGCCCAGTTCATTCATTTTTTGCTGGGGCCAGCGGTAGTGGCGCTTGCCTGGCCGCTGTGGCAGCGCCGGCTCGAATTGCGAAAGCGTTGGCGCCCTTTGTTGCTGGCTGCTCTGGTCGGAGGCGCTGCTGCAGCCGGCTCGGCCTGGTTATTGGGAACCCTCATGAAATTGCCAACCGAAGTGGTGCTGTCCCTGACCACCAAGTCGGTCACCGCGCCGGTGGCCATGGGCGTTTCGGAAAAAATTGGCGGCATCCCTGCTTTGGCAGCAGTATTTGCGGTGCTGACGGGAATTATGGGTGCGCTGATCGGGAAATACCTGTTTGATTTTCTGCATGTTCCCACCAACCCTGCCGGATGGAGATCGCGTGGCTTTGCCCTGGGCACGGTCTCGCATGGCCTGGGAGCTGCCCGTGCCCTGCAGGTCAACGCGGATGCCGGTGCCTATGCCGGACTCGCCCTGGGCTTGCAAGTGGTCCTGGCCTCTGTGTTGATTCCGTTGGCGTTTCGCTGGTTGTAAATGATTGAGCCAGTTGGGGCAGAGATCAGCAATGCCTTTGAAATCTGACATGCTCTTGGAACAGCCTGCAGCCTGGTGGCTTCCGGGTGGCCACCTTCAAACCATCTGGCCAGCCCTGTTTTCCCGTCGCCTGAACGGGCCGCCCTTGCATTTTCGGCGCGAGCGCTGGACCACCCCGGATGCAGATTTCATCGATGTTGACTGGTTGGACAAGCATGCCTCGAAAAACATCTTGCTGGTGTTGTTCCATGGCCTGGAGGGATCATCACAAAGTCACTATGCGCAGGCCTTTGCCGACTGGGCGCGTGAGACGGGTCTGGCGTTTGCACTGCCACACTTTCGGGGTTGCAGCGGCCAGATCAATCTGGCGCCCCGTGCCTACCACTCGGGCGACTTTCAGGAAATCAACTTCATCCTGAATCAATTTCGTCACCGGCACTCAGGTCCGATCATCGCGGTGGGTGTCTCGCTGGGCGGTAATGCCCTGCTGCGCTGGGCGGCCGAGATGGGCCAAGAGGCCGACAAGCTGGTGACGGCAGTGGCAGCGGTGAGTTCTCCGCTGGATCTGGCGGCCGGGGGGTATGCCATCGGGCGGGGCTTGAACCGTCAGATCTACACCCGCATGTTTTTACGCAGCATGAAGCCCAAGGCACTGGCCAAGCTGGCACAACATCCGGGCCTGTTTGACCGGCAGGTGCTGCTGGCAGCGAATGACCTTTATGCCTTTGACAATGTGTTTACTGCGCCACTGCACGGTTTTCGCAATGTTGAGGACTACTGGGCGCGTGCTTCAGCCAAACCGCACCTGCACCGTATCCGACTGCCTGCCTTGGCGCTCAATGCCAAAAACGATCCTTTCGTGCCCGCCTCAAGCCTGCCACTTGTCCGGGATGTGGCCCCCAGTGTGACCCTGTGGCAACCATCCCACGGGGGGCACGTGGGCTTTGCTCAGGGCCGCTGGCCCGGCCATGTGCGCGGATTGCCGGATGCTGTGGCTGGCTGGCTGTTGCAACATTGCGAGGTCTGAGCCTGGTTAACTTCTGACCGAAAATTAAGCGAAAGCAGGAGCATGAGCTACGACTACGGCTTAAGTTCCAGACCCATGACAGCATCAATCACTATTCAAGACCCCAATGGATGACATCGTTCGTCAGGCCATGGCCAAGTGGCCCAATGTCCCGGCCTGCTACGGCTGGCTGGGTCTGGACGCGCGCGGCCAGTGGTGGATGCGCAATGAGGCCGCGCAGGCCGCAGGCAGCTTTGCCAGCGGTGCCTTGGGTGCCAAAGGCTCGCTGCTACGGCATGACAAGTTGATCGACTTCATCGGGCGCAACTACCTGGCTGATGACGCAGGCTGTTGGTACTTTCAAAATGGACCGCAGAAGGTCTTTGTTGAACTTGAAATCGCGCCCTGGGTCTGGCGCTTGCAACCTGATAGCACGGTACGGTCGCACACCGGCGCACTTGCCGCTGTGCAGTCCTGGGTGCTGGACGAACTGGGGCGGGTTTTTATTCTGACCGATTTGGGGCTGGGACTGGTGCACACGTCCGATGTGACGCTGGCCGCCGACCTGATTGAAGCAGAGCGTTGGCCCGTCATGGAAATGCACAGCGCTGATTTGCCCGCGCGCTTTGGCTATGTACTAAGCCCAGCTGGTTCTAAGCCTTGCTGAATCAGGCCGATAATCACCCCCACAGCTGCGCATTCAACGGCTGCCTGAAGGCCAAGACAAGCCGTCAAGACAAGTAATGAGCGTCAAAAAATTGTTTCAACTGGATGGCCGGGTCGCTTTGATCACTGGCGGCTCGCGGGGCTTGGGCCTGCAGATGGCAGAGGCTTTGGGCGAAATGGGCTGTAAGCTGGCAATCTCTGCTCGCAAAGCCGATGAACTCGCCCAGGCCAAGGCTCATCTGGAGCAACTGGGGTTGCAGGTGCTGACAGTCGTTAACGACCTACAGCAACCTGATCACATTCCTGAACTGGTGGACAAGGTTCTGGCCCGGTATGGCGTGATCGACATTCTGGTCAACAATGCCGGCGCCACCTGGGGAGCCCCTGCTGAAGACTACCCCGATGCGGCCTGGCACAAGGTCATGAACCTCAACGTCAATGCCACCTTTTTTCTATCGCGTGAAGTGGGACGACGCTGCATGATCGGGCGTCAGCAGGGCAAGATCATCAACATTGCATCGGTGGCTGGCCTGAAGGGAACTGCCGCTGGGGTACACACCATTGCTTACAACACCTCCAAGGCTGCAGTGATCAATTTCACGCGCACCCTCGCAGCCGAATGGGGCTGCTACAACATCAATGTCAATGCGATCTGTCCAGGATTTTTCCCTTCCAAAATGTCATCTGGGCTATTGGAGAAAGTTCAGGAGGCCGTCATTGCGCGGGCGCCACTGCATCGTATCGGCGGCGATGAAGACTTGAAAGGCGCGGTGGTGTTCCTAGCCAGCGAAGCTTCACGTCATATCACCGGCCAGTATCTGGCAGTCGATGGCGGTACCTGCATCGTATGAATGCAAAACTCCAGCCCGCAGACCTCCAATCCCTGCTGGCCGCTGATTTCGGCTCCATTCCGGCCATGGTGCATGCCCACGCCCTGGTAGCCCCCGGTCAGAGGGCCCTGGTTCAGGGCGACCAGAGTCTGAACTATGCCGAACTCGATGTCCTGAGCGAACGCGTGGCGGCCAGCTTGCAGGCTAGTGGTCTGCAGGTCGGCCAGGCCATCGCCCTATGCGCAGCGACCTCAATCAACTATGCGGCAGTGTTTTTGGGGGTATTGCGGGCCGGAATGGTCGTGGTCCCTCTGACGCCAGGGGCAACCCCTGCCAGCCTTCAGGCCATGTTGATCGATGCCGATGCCAGGCTTTTGTTTCTGGATGACAGCGTCAAGGATCAGGCTTCAGAAATTGCGATCGATCGCTTGCAGCGCATCAGCCTTGACGATTCCGGGGCAGGTAGGCCATTGAGCGATTGGCTGGTAGAGCCAGGCAGACCAGCGACGGCAGTGCAGTTAGACCCGGACCAGCCCTTCAATATCATCTACTCGTCTGGCACCACCGGTGAGCCCAAGGGCATTGTGCAGCCCCATGGCATGCGATGGGCCTACTCCAAGCGTGCAGCCAAGTACGGCTATGGGCCAGATACCGTGTCCCTGCTGTCCACGCCGCTGTACTCCAACACCACGCTGGTGGTCTTCTTTCCGACCTTGACTTTTGGCGGCACGGTGGTGCTGCAGGCTAAGTTCGAGGCCCAAGCGTGGTTGCGGCTAGCTGAAAAAGAACGTATCACGCACACCATGCTGGTGCCCGTGCAGTACCAGCGCCTGCTGGCTCATCCTGAATTTGACCACTTCGATTTGTCCAGCTTTCGCTACAAGTTTTCCACCAGCGCGCCCTTTGCACCAACGCTCAAGGCAGAAGTACTTCGGCGCTGGCCGGGTGGCCTGGTTGAGTTTTATGGCATGACCGAGGGCGGCGGCTCCTGCATCCTGGAGGCGCATGTATTTCCCGACAAGCTGCACACCGTGGGCCAACCGGCTGCCGGTCATGACATCCGCTTGATCGATGAACAGGGCGACGAGGTCAGCCTCGGGCAAACCGGTGAAGTGGTCGGGCACTCGCCCGGCATGATGAAGGGCTACCACAAGCGCCCTGATCTCACCCGGCAGGCCGAGTGGTTTGATGCGACGGGCAAACGCTTCATCCGCACGGGCGATGTGGGCCGATTTGATGAGGACGGCTATCTCACCCTGTTGGATCGGCGCAAGGACCTGATCATCTCGGGCGGCTTCAACCTCTACCCCAGTGATCTGGAGGCGGTCTTGTGCCAACACCCTGCGGTGCAGGAAGCCGCGGTGGTGGGGGTGGCGTCAGAGCGATGGGGCGAGACGCCGGTGGCTTTTGTGGTGCGTCAACCGAGCCAACACATCACAGCGGCTGAGCTGAAAGACTGGGCCAATCAGCGACTGGGCAAAACCCAGCGTCTGACCGATTTACGTTTCATGGCATCGCTGCCGCGCAGCCCAATCGGCAAGGTGCTCAAACGCGAGTTGCGCGACAGTTGGTCGAAGGCCTGAGTTGGCCACAAAAAAGCCGGTCAGCGGACCGGCTTTTTTGCTAATGGAAATGCTGTCTATTTGGCGGTTTGCTGGACGGGCGCTGCCGGGGCCGTGGGCAACGCAAATTTGGCGCCCCCGGCATTGGCCATGTAAACCACCGCACCGGCAATTTCAAGATCAGTGTGGTCTCCACCGCCCTGAGCGGCCATGGCACCTTTGCCCTTGAGCGCAGAGTTCACCAAGGCTTCCAGACCCGTCTTGATGCGCGGGCCCCAGGCGGCGGCGTCACCAAGCTTGGGGGATCCAGCAACGCCAGTGGCATGACAGGCAGCGCATTGGGCCTTGAAGACTTCTTCGCCAGCCTTGGGCGGGCGGTTTGCATCGCGTACCTCAATGCTACCCACCTTCTGCAGCCGATTGTTCACCGACTGCTCCATGTTGCTGGAGCCGGGTGATGTTTTGGGAGCAGAACTTACATACTTGGCCAGCCCAATGATGATGAACACCGGGACGACGAACGCAGCGATTGACGCCCAAAGCAACATTGAGGGTGTCTTGATAGGACCAGTATGGGCTTCATCTTGGTGGTTATCGCTCATGGTGACCTTATGATGGGTGAAAAATTGTTCGGCGATTATAGCCAGCCACCACTTGCCCGCTGATGAATCAAACCCTTGATCTACTAGAGACCCCTACCCTGCTCCTGGATGCGGCGCGTATGGCGCGCAATATTGAGCGCATGCAGGCGCAGGTTCGACGGCTGGGTGTCAATTTTCGACCCCATGTCAAAACCAATAAATGCTTGGAGGTCACTCGCCGCCTGATGACCAGTTCTGCTGGACCGATCACCGTGTCCACCCTGCAAGAGGCCGAGCAGTTTGCCGCTGCCGGGGTCACTGATATTTTGTATGCGGTCTGCATCGCACCCAACAAGCTCAATCATGTGTTGAGGCTGCAGGCGAAAGGGGTGCAACTGACCATTATTTTGGACAGTCTGGAGGCGGCTCGGCGCGTGGTTGAGCAAAGCAAGGCCGCTGGCCAGCCCTTTGGGGTGCTGATAGAGGTGGATTGCGACGGTCACCGCTCGGGGGTCAGGCCTGACGCACCAGAGCTGATCGAAATTGCCCATCTTCTGCAGGCTGGGGGCCAGCAGTTCAGGGGGGTAATGACCCATGCCGGCGAGTCATACAACTGCGCCACACCGGTAGCCCTGCGTGCCATGGCCGAGCAAGAGCGATCGGCCGTGGTGCGGGCAGCGGCCCGTTTGCGTGACAGCGGTCTGGCCTGTCCGGTGGTCAGCGTAGGTTCTACTCCAACAGCCATGTTCGCCGAGCATCTGGAAGGCGTAACCGAAGTACGTGCCGGTGTCTACGTGTTTTTTGACCTGGTCATGGCCGGCCTTGGTGTGTGTTCGATTGATGACATCGCCCTGTCGGTGTTGGCCAGCGTGATCGGTCATCAGCCTGAGAAAGGCTGGACCTTGCTGGACGCCGGTTGGATGGCCATGTCGCGGGACCGTGGCACGCAACAGCAGACCGTCGATCAGGGCTACGGCCTGGTGTGTGACCTGAAGGGGCGGCCGCTAGAAGATTTTGTCCTGGTGGGCGCCAATCAGGAGCACGGCATCATGGCCAGCCGCTCGGGACGACGCGATGGCCTGCATCTGCCGGTAGGCACCCTGTTGCGAATTCTGCCCAATCACGCCTGCCCAACCGCTGCCGCCTATGATCATTACAAGGTGCTGGATGCGCAGGGCCACATCAGTGCCCAGTGGCCGCGTTTCAACGGTTGGTAAATTAAATTTGAACAGACTATGAAACTAATCTCTGTCCCTGGCGAGCCTTCCCCGGCTGGCCACTATTCGCCCGTCGTCGAAGCTGGCGGCTTTGTTTTTGTCTCGGGCATGCTGCCCTCGACCAATCCTGAAGACGCCCAGCGGGATGATTTTGAGACCCAAAGTCGTAGGGTGCTCACTCGTTGTGCCCAGGCATTGGCCGCTGCGGGCTGCAGTTTTGAGCATGTTGCCCAGTGCACGGTGTACATCGTGGGCAAGCAACATTGGGCATCTTTCAATCAGGTTTACCGGGAAATGTTTGGCCCCCACAAGCCAGCTCGGGCTGTGGTGCCGGTGCCCGATCTGAACCACGGTTTCCTGGTGGAAGTCACCATGACCGCCTACCGCGGTGAGGGCTAGGAAGGTTCAGCGGATAGTGCTCCCGAAGGTGATGTCCCATAGCCTGTTCGGCTTTGTGAACTCTTTGTGAATTTCACACGACGCGTATCCTCCGGGGTTTAAACACCTCTAGACTGGCCCACGGGCTTTAATTGGCCAAAAACCTTGATATTGATCAATTTCAGGAGTTCAGGGTTGATTAGTCTGTCAAGTTCCAACAGCGCCAGGTCGTCTCCAGGTAGCGCCAGACAGATATTTGGCAAAGGGGATTGTTCCGCCGTCTGGCGTTGAACAAGTGCAAGCCTGGCTACGGCAGGGTTCGCAACAGCAATAAGTGGAGGGGGGTAAATGTCATTTAGCCAGAGCTCATCTTCTGAGGTGACGACTGTTGTGGCCGGTTCTCAGCATGATGAGTTGCTCGATTGCCTTTTGATTCTGGCGCGTAGCCACGGCGAAACCCTGACCCGAGATGCCGCACTGGCAGGCTTGCCGATAGAAGGCGGTCGATTGTCGCCTTCCTTGTTTGAGCGCGCTGCCAAGCGAGCAGGCTTGAGCAGCCGAATTGTCTATTCGCCCATCAAACAACTTCGGGCCGAACTGTTGCCCGCAGTTCTTCTGTTGCAGGACGAGCATGCCTGCCTGCTGCTGGATCGATCGGCTGACGGCAAGACCTTGCGTGTGGTGTACCCGGAGTTGGGAGAGTCGCCAGTGGAAGTGCCGCTGGTCGACATCGAGGCCAATTACATCGGACGTACTATCTACGCCCGCCCTCGCATGCGCTTTGATGCCCGCAGCCCACAAGTGCGTACTAGCCGCCACGGCCACTGGTTCTGGGGCGTGATCGCCGAGAATGGGCTGCTCTACCGCGATGTGCTTCTGGCAGCCTTCTTGGCCAATCTGTTTGCCCTGGGCCTGCCCATGTTCACCATGAATGTGTACGACCGGGTGGTGCCCAACCAAGCCTTTGACACACTGTGGGTGCTGGCTTCTGGCCTGTGTATTCTGATTGTGGGTGATCTGCTGCTACGCACCATGCGCGGGCGCTTTGTTGATCTGGCCAGCAGCCGGGCTGATGTCAAGTTGTCGGCCTACATCATGGAGCGCGTCCTTGGCACCCGCATGGAGCAGCGGCCCGTGTCGGCCGGCTCTTTTGCCGCCAATATGCGCTCCTTCGAATCAGTGCGCGACTTTATTGGTTCTGCCACTGTGGTGGCTTTTATTGACCTTCCCTTTGGCCTGATCTTCATGGTGGTGATCGGTTGGATCGCCTGGCCGATGCTGATCCCCCTGGTGGCCGGTGCCCTGTTACTGCTGTTATTTGCGCTGACCGTGCAGCACCGCATGCATGAGTTGGCTGAGACCACTTACCGCGCTGGTGCCCAACGCAACGCCACCCTGGTAGAGGGGTTGGTGGGTTTTGAAACCGTCAAGGCGCTGGGGGCGGAAGGACCGATCCAGAACAAATGGGAAAAAAGTGCCGCCTTGCTGGCGCGTGTAGGGACTCAATTGCGATTCTTGTCCACCTTGGCCAGCAACAGCTCGGCCTTTGTGCAGCAGGTCATCACCATGTCAATTATTGTGGTGGGGGTCTATCTGATCGGTGAAAAGATGCTGACCCTGGGTGGTCTGATTGCCTGCTCCATGCTGGCCTCACGCGCCATGGCACCAGTAGGGCAGGTGGCTGGTCTGCTGGTGCAGTACCACACGGCGGCGACAGCGCTGACCTCGCTCAACGAGATGATGAACCGCGAAGTCGAACGCCCGGCAGATGCCAACTTCATCGCGCGTGGCAACTTGCAGGGGGCGATCGAGTTTCGTGATGTCAGCTTCACCTACCCCGGACAGCAGACACCTTCGCTGCGCAATGTCAGCTTCAAGATCCAGCCGGGCGAAAAAGTGGCGTTGCTGGGTCGAATTGGCTGCGGCAAGACCACCCTGCAGAAATTGATACTGGGACTTTACCGGCCCAGCTCAGGGGCAGTGCTGATTGATGGCATCGATCAGCGCCAGTTGGACCCAGCCGAGATGCGGCGCCAGATCGGCTATGTGCAGCAAGATGTGATGTTGTTTTACGGCACCTTGCGTGACAACATCACCATGGGCGCTCCGCTGGCCGATGACGCTGCGGTGCTCAAAGCCGCAGGCATTGCCGGTATTTTGGACCTGGTCAATACCCACCCGCAGGGCTTTGACATGCTCGTCGGCGAGCGCGGGGAGTCGCTCTCGGGCGGTCAGCGCCAAGGCGTGGCCATTGCTCGAGCGGTGATCAATGATCCCCGTATTCTGTTGCTTGATGAGCCCACCGCCTCCATGGACCATTCCAGCGAAGAGGATGTCAAAAAACGGCTCAAGGAGTTTGCTCCGGGCAAAACGGTGGTGCTGATCAGCCACCGCACCGCCTTGCTTGACTTGGTGGATCGCATCATTGTGATTGACGCTGGCCGCATTGTTGCTGACGGACCCAAGGAACAGGTCGTCATGGCCCTGCGTCAGGGTCGCATTGGAAAGGCCGCATGATGGCCGAAATCAACGAAAATCAGTTCCAGAAAATCGCCGCCGGGGTGGAGCAGGCAGGCAAGCTCACCCCCAAGCCGATAAAGCGCGCGGTGGAAAAAATCTCCACCCCCATGGGTGAGACCCATCTGGACTGGGCCAGCGACGCTGATTGGGCCCACTTGCAGCAAGAGCCATTGCGAGCACGCCGCCTGTTGCGGCTTGCCGCCTTGATTTTGTTGTTGCTCTTGGTCTGGGCCGGCGTTAGCCCGATCGACGAGGTCACCCGTGGTGAGGCGCGGGTGGTGCCCACCAGCCAGGTGCAGATTGTGCAGAGTGTGGACGGTGGCGTGCTGGAAGAAATTTTGGTGCGCGAGGGCCAACATGTGGAAGCTGGCCAGATGCTGGCTCGGGTTGATACCACCCGTTTTGCATCCAATCTGGGTGAAAGTCGCGCCACTCAATTGGCCATGGAGGCCAAGTCACTCCGTCTGCGCGCGCTGACCCAGGGGACAGCTTTCAATCCTTCGGCCAAACTGGAGCGGGAAGCCCCGGATATTGTGGCGCACGAGCGGCGTCTCTACGAGTCCCGTCGGGTTGAACTTGACGCTCAACTGGCCGTTGCACAAAACCAATTGGTGCAACGTCAGCAGGAAATCAACGAGGTTCGTGCGCGGCGGGAACAAGCTGAGCGAGGTCTGGAGCTGGCCCAAAAAGAACTCGCGTCGACAAGGCCTTTGGTTAGCACCGGCGCTGTTTCGGAAGTGGAAGTCATTCGGCTAGAGCGCGAAGTGGCTCGCCTGCGCGGTGACCGGGAGCAGGCCATCGCGCAAATCTCCCGGGTCCAGGCGGCCATCGCCGAAGCTCAACGACGAATCGACGAAGTGCGGCTGACAGCCCGAAACCAGATGAGCGCCGAACTTTCCGAAACCCTGGGCAAGCTCAGGTCTGGCAGCGAAAGCGGCAAGGCGCTGGAAGACAAGGTGGTCAAGGCCGATTTGAAATCGCCGGTGCGCGGCACTGTCAAGCGACTGCTGGTGCCGACTGTGGGTGCCGTGCTTCAGCCCGGCAAAGAGGTGTTTGAGGTGGTACCCACCGACGATGCATTGATCCTTGAAGTGCGTATCACCCCGCGCGACATTGCTTTTTTGCGGCCAAAACAAGAGGCCCTGGTCAAGTTCACCGCCTATGACTACGCCCTTTACGGCGGGCTCAAGGCCGATGTTGAGACCATCGGCGCCGACTCGGTGCTCGATGACAAGGGAAACGCCTTCTACATCGTTCGGGTGCGCACCCGTGCCTCAACTTTGGGTGAGAACCTGCCCATCATCCCCGGCATGGTGGCCCAGGTGGACATCCTGACGGGAAAGAAGACAGTGCTCACTTACCTTCTAAAGCCCGTACTTAGGGCAAAGTCGAATGCCATGTCGGAGCGTTAGCCATGGGGCTGCATTATTTCCTGGCCTCGTCGATTAGCAAGCCGCCAATTTCTCCATCCGAGCGCTGGCGGCTGGCATTCCCTGATGGCAAATGGAGCAACTGGGCCTCGATCAAGTCCAAGTCCAAGTCTGGCGATGTGATCTGGCTACCAGTCTTGCACGCGGACTGGATGAGCAAGCTCAGCCAGCTGCTCAAGGCCGAGCCCGGCCGACGTGTGGTGGTGCTCAGCCCGTTGCCCTATGACGCCGAGGGTCTGCGCGCCATCAATTTGGGGGCACAAGGCTACTGTCATCTGCATGCCGTACCCGAATTGCTTCGCGATGTGGGCCAGGCGGCTGAAAGCGGGGCGTTGTGGATTGGCCCGGAGCTGGTGGAGCGCATTGTGGCGGCCACCCGCGATCTGCTGGGCCGCGCCGGGCCAGCGGCTACCGAGACCTTGCCCGAACCTGATTTGTCAGCCCTGTCCCCACGTGAAGTTGAGGTGGCACGCGCGGTGGCCGAAGGCAAGACCAACAAGGAAGTGGCCAGAGTGCTGGATATTTCTGAGCGCACCGTCAAGGCGCATCTGGGCGCTGTCTTTGAAAAACTGGGCGTACGGGATCGGGTGCAGCTGGTGCTCCATCTTTCTGCTGGGAACCATGCCCTACACCTGGCCGGTCAACCCCATAATTGAACTAAACCATGGAAAGTCCCGCCACCTCTCTTTACGTCATGCGAGATTCGCAAGGCCAGATCGTGCGCCTGGCGCGACAGCTCAGCGCGGCTGAACTGGCCTCAGAGCCAGGTTGGCTACTGGCCTCAAGCACCGACCCCGATGTCCAGACGTTTTTGCAGGGGCTTTATGGCGCAGGCAACCCACTGAGTGCCAGTGATGCCGGGTTGGCTCGAGTCACTGAGGACCTGATTGAGGTGCTGATTGACCGAGGCGTCATTCAGTTCACTGATTTGCCAGCAGCCGCGCAGGCCAAGCTGCTGGAGCGCCGCCAAACCCGCAACACCCTGGGCCGGCGGCTCCAGCTATTGGCGGATGACCAGGGAGAGAGCGAGACGGTCTGAGGCTTGGTACCCATCTGCGGATCGCAATGAACACGCACTTGACGTGCTCTTTTTATTGAGGTGATCTGAACGCGATTTTGTCAGCGCATGGAAGTGGCCAGCCACCCCGGCGCTTGTACCAGCCGTTCATCGAAGGTGTGCTGGGCCTTGCCATACAGCCCCAAAATCCGCTGCACATAGTGGCGGGTCTCGTTGAACGGGGGTACCCCGTGATACTGATCAACCCGGCCTTCACCCGCGTTGTAGGCGGCCAGTGCGTAGGGCAGGTTGCCGCGGTAATAAGCCAGAAGCCAACGCAGGTAGCGCATACCGCCCCGTAGATTTTGGGTGGCGTCAAAGGCGTTTTTCACATTGAAGCGCGCAGCCGTGTCGGGGATGAGCTGCATCAGACCCTGCGCCTGCTTGGGTGAGCGGGCATTGGATTCAAAGTTCGATTCGGCCGCGATGACGGCCAGCACCAGCTTGGGATCGAGTTCGTGCCAGGCGCTGAGCTTGGTGGCCAGCGGCACGATCCAGCGCTTGTGCTGCGGTAGCTGGCTGACCAGCTTGTCGATGCCGGCCCCGTCTGCTGCGCCCAGCTCAATGCGCAGACCATTGAATTCTGCTGTCCTGATGGTTCCCGTATCTGGCTCTGCTGCGGTGGCTAGGGGCAGCGGGGCTTTTTTGGGCAGCGCCGCATGGGTCATGCACCCGGGCAGTTCGCTGGAGGTGAACTCAATGGTCTCCAGCATGCGTGCAGCCTGGGTGTGGCCGCGTGAGCCTGCCAGCGAAAACAGGGCGGCCGCCAAAGCGCGGTCTTCGGCTACGCCCTGGCCAAAGGCGTACAACATGCCCAGGCGGTATTGCCCCTCGATGCTGCCCAGGCTGGCCGCCTGACAGTAGCGCAGCGCAGCTTGCCAGGCACCCTGCACCGGGTTGTCCAACTCTTCCAGCGCATTGCCTTGCGCCAGCAAGTTGCGCAGGGCAGGCGGCTCGGCGTCGAGCACAAGTTGGGGCGTGGGCAGCAAAGCTGCACCAGAGGGTGCCCCGTTCAGAACACCCGTTGGGGCTGCATTGGCCATGCCGTGAAACAAGCCAGCGCCAGCCAGCAAACCGCAGACCAACCCGCTCAGCAGACCGGTGGGGAGCTGGCGGCCAGTTCTCATCCGGTAACTCCTGGCCCGGTGGCGCCGTCAAAGCCCAGCTCAGCCAGCAAGGACAAATCGTCCATGCTTTCCACGCCCAGGGCGATGACGACAATGCCCAGGGCGTGGGCCATGTTGTTGAGGCCGCGCAGCATTTCCTGGTTGCCAGGGTTTTGAGCCAGGCCGCGTACATAGCTGGGGTGAACCTTGATGTAATCCAGCCCCAGACTGGCAAGCTTGTCACTTTCGGCAAAACGTTGGCCAAAGTACTCGATGCCTACCCGACAACCCAGTGCCTTGAGGCTGCGTGCCAGGTCGCGGAAGGCTTCAAACTGACGGAACACGCCATATTCGGGCACTTCAAACAAGAGCCGCTTGCACAGAACCGGGAATTCCTGCAAGAGGATGAGCAACTGGTTGCGGAAGTTGAAGTCTGCAATGGTCTCGGCAGAAAGGTTGACCGCCACATCACCAACGCTTCTTTGCAGGTGGTCGATGGCCAGTCTGACAACACTCAGGTCAATCGGTGCCGTCAGGTTGAGCTTAGCAGCCATGGGCATGAAGTCGCCGGCAGACAGCAGCGGCTCACCCGACTTGACGCTCAGGCGGATCACGCCTTCCTGATGCAGTGTGTTGGTAGTCCCCTTGGCACCCCCTACCACTGGGAAGAAGACCAGGCTGAGCTGACCGCCTTCCACAGCCTCGCTCAGCAGGGTGCGCCATTGCTCGGCCGGCACATTGATGCGGTGGCCCGTGTCTTCGAACGCGTGCCAGCTGTTGGGGCCTTTGGCTTGGGCCTGCGCCAGTGCCTGATCCACCTGGGTAAGCACCTGCCCCGGGGTCTGCTGGCGACGGTACGGCACCGCGGCCAGGTGAAACAAATCAGGATAGAGGGCACCCCATTTGGGGAGCCAGGCCAGTTGAAGCGCTGCATGAATATCTTGTGCGGCAGCCTGGGCTGATTCCTGCGTGGGGCAGATCACGGCAAATTCGCCACCCTTGACGCGGCCGGCGCGCTGGCCAGGCCGATCGTTGCCGGTGTCATACAGCGTTTTGCCCAATTGCCGCAACATTTCGTCTGTTTGCTGGTGTCCCAGCTTGGTATTGATCTCATCCAGCGGGGCTAGGCGCACCACCACCAGACTGCCCACCGAGCCATACTGCTCGCTCGAGAGGATGTCACTGAAGTGGGAGAGGAAGTAGTCACGCGTGGCCAGCCCGGTGACTGGGTCATGGTTGACGCGCTGGCGTAATCCCTCCAGGCGCGAAGCCTCCTCGGCAAACATGGTCTTGAGGCGGCCCACCATGTCGTTCATGGCCCGGGTCACGGCGCGCATTTCAGGGGTGCGCGGCTCGGCGACGGTCAGGAAGCGACGCTCGGCAATTGCGTGGGCCTGTTCCACAACGTTAGTAAGCGGCCGGGTGATGATGCGGATGGCCAAGGTTCCAATGGCGCCGGCGGCCAGGCTACCCAGCACAAACCAGGCCAACAACTCTAATGTGCCTTCCCACAGGCTTTTGTAGGCGTATTGGTCATGGCTGGCCAGCGTCAGGGTGCCAAATTGTTTCCAGCCATCCTGGATCAGGGCCCGGCCAGGTTCGGCGTGAATCGGGATCAACCTGGCAAACCAGAGCGGCGCGCCTTCGAGCTCGCCTTGATAGACCTTCTCGATCATGGTCCGACCCTGAGGCGAGGTGATGCGGATAAAACGGTAGTGGCCGGCATCAAACTGGGCAGCTACCTGGAGCTCGACAGTGACAGGGTCTTTGTCAAGTTGGGTGAGCGAGAGGGCCAGGGAGGTGGCGTTGTCGATGTTCTTGACCTGTAGCTGCTGCTCTAGGTAGTGGCGTGCTGACAAGACGCTGACGATCAGGCTACCCCCAAACGCCAGGGTCATGGCCAATACGATCGCTATCCAAAGTTGTTTGATGAGTGACATAGTGTGTCTCCCGGAAGATCCAAGTTAGGTGTTATCGACCATCAGTTGAAGCCATCCTGACGAATTCGGTCGAGTACATCCCGCCAGCGCGACAGCCGGGTGGTGGGGTCGGCAGAAGAGTTGGTGGCGCCTGGCACCCACAAGCCTTCGTTGTTGAAGCTGAAAACTGGTGACAAATCATTGCGCTGAGAGCCCGGACGGATGGAGCCGATTAGGTTGTCCAGAATCAGCGGTTCGTCCGTGGGTTTTTCGTAATAGCCCAACACCATGTGGGCCTGAGTACGGGTGGTGCCCATGCGGGCCCGGACATAGATCATGCGCAACTTGCTATTGGGCACGCCCAGCAGCAGCAGGGTGGTGTATTTGGCAATCGCGTAGTCCTCGCAGTCGCCAGCGCCCCGCCCCATAAATTCAAGCGGGGTGGCCCAATAGTCGTTTTGTTGCCAGACCACGATGTCGTCTTCAAAAAGTATTTTTCGGTTGAAGAAGGAATTAACGGCCTCCAGCTTTTCCGCCTCGCCCAGCCCGCGTGACTGTTCCAGCATGGTGCGCCAAGCCAACACCAGATTGGCGCCACGGGCGCCGTAACGCTCCTGGGCCAGCGTCTGAACCCGGTCCAGGTTGGGTGCCGCGACCGACAGGCCCAGCAAGGCAGCCAGTACCAACCCGCTGATCATCATGCCGGCAAGCGGATGACGAAACCGAAACCGCAACGGCAACACGGCAAGCTGCATGCGAAGTATTCTGAACCTCATCCCTTGACCCGAATGACAACACCAGAGCTGAAGATTGCGCCAGATCAGGGATGTCTGATTTCTCGGTAGTCGTTGCCCGCCAGTGATGCAAGAGCACCCCAGCAGTTGCGATTACCTGACATTGATAATAGTTTAGGGAGGTCGACCCGACCGGTCATGTATTTCAGTCAGATTGACGACTTGATTTCACAATAATTTCACAATGACGGGCGCTGAAAGCGGCTGTCAAGCGTCGGCTAAATTCCGCGAGCTCTGAGATCACTCGTTTGCTAGGGGGCGTGCTGATAAAATCCGCCACCTGCTGGTAGTTAAGCCAGCAGTGAATGCGGCTGTAGCTCAGTGGATAGAGTATTGGCCTCCGAAGCCAAGGGTCGTGGGTTCGATCCCCGCCAGCCGCGCCAGATCAAGACTTCTGGTGATTCCCGCGAACTGCCTCAGGCCGCCTGGGCCGGGCGTGGGTCACGCAGGTAGGCCAGCGCCAGCCAGGCCGTAGGCACCACCACCAGACTCAGGGAAATCAGTTGGGCGATCCAGCCCTCGGCCAGGTCTTCTGTGGCCAGGTGCAACCAGGCATTGTCCACGCCCGGTACCACACCAGCTTCGGAAAATTCATGCAGGCTGTAGATCACCAGTTGCAGCGCAAACAGCATCAGGAACCAGGCGGTGACACGGAAGAAGCGCCCAAGCTGGACTTTGTGGCCGTAGCGCACCCACAGTAACCCGATGCTGGCAGCAATCAACAAGCCCAATATGCCACCCACCGTCATGGGCCAGGCCTCAGTATTGCCTGCGAGTGAGGCGATCATGGTGGCGGTTTCAATGCCCTCACGGCCCACCATGAATATGGTGAAGCCAAAGACAGCCCACCAGGCGCGCTGACCACTTCGGGCGGCGGCCTCTTCCAGTCGACGCGCAATCTCCTGGTTCATGCCGCGGCCAGCCCGCATCATATGCATGACACACCACCCCACGGCCACAGCCGCCAGCAAGGCCAACATGCCTTCATGGACTTTGGACAACGCCCCAATGCGCGACAGAACGACACCCAGGATCGCAGAGCCGGTAACTGCGAAGACCACGCCAGCGCGGATGGCGCCCACCAAGGCGTCCAAGTGCAGGCGGCGCAGGTACAAGGTGGCAATGGCCACTACCAGAAAGGCTTCCAAGCCTTCACGAAAGCTGATCAACAAGGTTTGAAACACGACAAGATCCCAACGATTTATCGCAAATGATAACGATTTTCATTATCCTTAAGTATTTCCGACTAAATTTGTCAGATTTTGGCTGTCCTGACCGGGATCATGGGTTTTGGCGTTCGGCCTAGACCTTTTGATCCTGCTTCAATTTCAGGGCAGTCTCATAGAGCGCATTGCGTGGCTCGTTTGTGAATTCAGCAACCAACCTCACGGCAGTTTTGTGGGGTAACTCGGCCAACAATAGCTTCAGCAATTGATGACTGGATGGCTGGACCTGATCTTCTGAGCGGTGGTGAGTGCTGGGTTGGGGATGCACAAGCAGCACGAACTCACCGCGCGAGCGCTGAGGTTTTTCAGAAAGCCAGCGGCTCACAGCATCGGCCCGAAGCAGGCAGACTTCTTCATACTGTTTGGTGAGCTCCCGACCGATTGTTACGGGTCGCTCACCCAGAATAGCCAGCGCACGGGCCAAGTCTTCAATTCGATGGGGTGCTTCGAGCAGCACGACGGGGCGGGCCTCTTTCGCAAGCGCCTTGAGTGCAGCCTGGCGATCACTGGCTTTGCTGGGCAGGAAGCCAGCAAAAACAAAGCCGGCCGGCTCGGTGTCTGTGCGTGCGCCAGCTACGCTCAACAAGGTTGTGATACTGCTGGCACCGGGAAGCGGGATCACCGGCAAACCGGCCTGATGAACCGCTGCAACCAGGCGCGCGCCTGGATCGCTGATTGCAGGTGTTCCGGCATCGCTAACATAGGCCACGCGTTGCCCCAGGTTCAGGCGATCGATGAGAGCAGCGGCAGCTTCACTTTCGTTGTGTTGGTGCAAGGCAATCAAAGAAGACGGGCTGTGATCGATGCCGTAGGCCCTTAGCAGGGACTGGGTGTGACGGGTGTCTTCACAGGCCAGTGCATCCACCAGTTGCAAAACATGCAAGGCGCGCAGTGTAATGTCAGCCAGATTACCAATGGGTGTGGCCACCACATACAGAGCGCCCTGCGGATAATGCTGTGCAGCAGCAGCATCATGGGCAGCTTTCAGGGCAGTGGCGAAAGAAGCATTCAATGGAATTCCCCAAAAAAACCAGCAAGCAGACCGGAGACGCCGCTGAAGCAGCCGCGTTGCAACATCTGCAGAAAGCCGGACTTCGGTTGCTGGGTCGTAATTATCGGACGCCTGGGCGCGGCGGCGGAGAGATCGATTTGATCATGCGTGAGCCGGGCGGCACCGTGGTTTTCGTCGAAGTACGCAAGCGGTCCAGCGCCACTTACGGCGGTGCTGCAGCCAGCATCAGCCGGGGCAAGCAGCAACGCATTGTGCTGGCCGCACGCCATTACCTGATGCAACGAGGCACCTTTCCCCCGTGCCGCTTTGATGTGGTGAGCCTGGGAGAAACCGAGCTGCAGTGGATTAAAGGTGCGTTCGACGCTGAATGAAACAACTCTGTACTGAAAGCGCAAGTTAAAAAGTCAAGACGGCGGTTATGATTGCAACCCATGCTCGAACAACGTATTCAACAGCATTTCATTGATAGTGCCGACCTCAAGTACCAGATGGCCGAGATACTGGTAGCGCCGATTGCAGCAGCGGTTCAGGCCGTGCTGGCCTGTGTAACCGGTGGTAACAAGGTGTTGGCGTGTGGCAATGGCGGTTCAGCCGCCGACGCCCAGCACTTCGCGGCAGAGTTTGTAGGTCGATTTGAGCGTGAGCGCCCCGAACTCGGCGCTATAGCACTCACCACCGACAGCTCGATCCTTACGGCAGTGGCCAATGATTACGATTTCAACTCGGTGTTTTCGCGTCAAGTCCGTGCGCTGGGTCAGCCTGGCGATGTGCTGTTGGCCATCTCAACCAGCGGGAACTCGGCCAATGTACTGGCAGCGATTGAGGCCGCCCATGAACGTGAGATGGTGGTGGTGGGTTTGAGCGGTCGTGACGGTGGCAAGATGAGCCGCGCCCTGCGCGACACCGATGTACATATTTGTGTGGCAAGTGACCGCACTGCACGGATTCAGGAGGTGCATATTCTTGCCTTGCACTGCATCTGTGACGCGGTTGACGCCCAATTGCTTGGAGATCAGGAAGCTTCGACATGAAATTAAAAATCCGTAAATTTGCCTTGCTTATAGCGCTGACCGCTAGTCTGAGCGCCTGCGCGCCTGTGATGTTTGGCGGGGCGGTGGTGGGCTCGCTGGTGGCGGTGGATCGCCGCACCTCGGGCATTCAGCTGGAAGACGAGCGTATTGAATTGCGCGCAGCGCAATTCATCAGGGACAACCTGGGAGACCGGGTCCATGTCAATATCACCAGCTACAACCGCCAGGCACTGGTCACCGGTGAAGTGCCCAATGAGCGTGACAAGGCTGCAGTGCAGCAACTCGTTGGAAGAGTCGAGAATGTGAAGCTGGTGGTCAATGAGTTGGGCGTCATGAACACATCCTCTCTGAGCGAGCGCTCCAGCGACACCCTCATTACCGGCCGGGTAAAGGCTGCGCTGGTGGACGCGCAGGATATTTTTGCCAACGCTTACAAGGTAGTGACTGAACGGGGCACGGTGTACCTGATGGGTCGAGTCACCCAGCGTGAGGCCAATCGAGCCACCGATATCGCCCGTGGAATCAGCAGTGTAAAAAAAGTGGTGCGGGTATTTGAGATCATCAGTGAAGAAGAATTGCAGCGCCTGCTGCCCAAACAACCTGAAAAGGACAAGCCTGAGTCGAAAAAGTAGATAAATCAAGCACGTCGCGCCTCGTATCGGGGGCAAAAGGCGTGCAAACGAACAAGCATAAACAAGGGCGCACCAGCGCCCTTGTTTATTTCAGGCGCTTGATCAGGCTGGAGGTATCCCAACGCTGGCCGCCCATCCCCTGCACATCGGCGTAAAACTGGTCGACCAGCGCAGTGACAGGCATGGTGGCACCATTGCGGCGGGCCTCTTGCAGGACCAGGCCCAGATCCTTGCGCATCCAGTCCACGGCAAATCCAAAATCGAACTGGTCGGCCACCATGGTCTTGCCACGGTTATCCATCTGCCAGCTTTGGGCGGCGCCCTTGCCAATGACATCCAGAACAAGGTTCATGTCGAGCCCGGCGCGCTGGCCAAAGGCCACACCCTCGGCCAAACCCTGAATCACGCCAATGCAACAGACTTGATTGACCATCTTGGCCAGTTGTCCAGATCCGCTCTCGCCAATACGGGTGAAAGCACGTGCAAAAGCCATGGCGACTGGCTTGGCCGCATCAAATGCGCTTTGATCGCCGCCACACATCACAGTGAGGACGCCGTTTTGCGCGCCTGCCTGGCCGCCAGAGACTGGGGCATCCACGAAGTGCAGACCTTTCTTGCGTGCATGGGCATAAAGCTCACGTGCCACTTCGGCGGACGCGGTCGTATGGTCGCAGAAGATGGCCCCTGCCTTCATGCCAGCCATGGCGCCATCGTCAGCAGGGCTGTTGCCCAGCACAATGCTGCGCAAATCGTCGTCATTGCCAACACAGGCGAACACGATATCGGCATCGGCAACTGCCTCGCGTGGGGTGACAGCGTAACGGCCACCAAACTCGTCCACCCAGGCTTTAGCCTTTGACTCGGAGCGGTTGTAGACGGTGACGGCGTGACCGGCACGAGCCAGGTGACCGGCCATGGGGTAGCCCATGACGCCCAGGCCAAGAAAGGCGACCTTGCGGGCCGGGGTGGCGTCATAGCTTTTGGAGGTGATGTTGCTCATGGTTTTTCTGAAGTGAATCGGGGGAATTTTGCAGCCAACTTGTATTTGTTGGCCAATACGGATATTCCGGCCCTATCCTACAGTCTTCGGCTGTCTTATAAAGACGTTCGTGGCTGGAGGGTCCGATCTCGGCCGATTGTGGCCGGGGGCGGCCTCATGTAGCCAAGTTTGGCCGCAACAGCCGCTTTAGACGATGGCCAGACCTGAGGTGTCGGATTCCAGCGACATGCCTTTGGCCCGCTGGCTATTGAGCTTAATCTGCAGCCGCAAATCATTGAGAGAGTCGGCATTGCGCAGTGCGTCTTCGTAGGAAATCTGAGAGCTCTCAAAAGCATCGAACAAGGCCTGATCAAAGGTCTGCATGCCCAGTTCGCGACTGCGTTTCATCAGCTCCTTGATCTCGGCAACTTCTCCCTTGAAGATCAGATCGGCTACCAGGGGTGTGTTGAGCAATATTTCGACGGCCGCAAAGCGGCCCTTGCCACTTTGCTTGGGGACCAGCCTTTGCGAGATCAGGGCTCGCAGGTTGAGCGACAGGTCCATTAGCAACTGGGCGCGGCGTTCCTCGGGAAAGAAGTTGACGATACGGTCCAGGGCCTGGTTGGCACTGTTGGCGTGCAAGGTGGCCAGGCACAAATGGCCAGTCTCGGCAAAGGCAACGGCGTGTTCCATGGTTTCGCGGTCCCGAATCTCACCCATCAGGATCACATCGGGAGCTTGACGTAGGGTATTTTTAAGGGCTATTTCCCAGTTGTCGGTATCCAGGCCGACTTCCCTTTGGGTGACTACGCAGTTTTTGTGCGGATGAACAAATTCGATCGGATCCTCAATGGTGATGATGTGCCCCTGAGAGTTTTCATTGCGCCAGTCGACCATGGCAGCCAGGGTGGTGGACTTGCCCGAGCCGGTGGCGCCCACCAGGATGCACAGCCCACGCTTAGCCATGGAAACATCCTTGAGCGCTGGGGGCATGCCCAGGCCGTCCAGCGTCGGCAGGCTGGTGGGGATGACGCGCAAGACCAATCCAACCTTGCCCTGTTGCACAAAGGCATTGGCACGAAAGCGTCCGATCGAGCCAGGCGAAATGGCAAAGTTGCATTCCTTGGTGCGCTCGAACTCGGCGGCCTGCTTGTCATTCATGATCGAGCGCGCCAGAGCGAGGGTATGAGCGGCGGTAAGGGCCTGCTGCGAAACCTTGGTGATCTTGCCGTCAAATTTCATAGCCGGAGGAAAATCGGCAGTGATAAAGAGATCGCTTCCGTTGCGACTGACCAATGCAGTCAGCAGGTCATGGATGAATTTGGTGGCTTGATCGCGTTCCATAAGTCACTCCTCTACCAAATCAGTCGTTCATGGCTTTGCCCACTGGGTTGAGGGTGGGTTACCGGGCGAACCGGGCTCACCCAGCCGGTGGTTAAAGCGGGAAGTTCTCCGGGATCTTGGCCTTGCTGCGTGCCTCGGCGGGGCTGATGATGTTGCGACGCACCAGTTCTGTTAGGTTTTGATCAAGTGTCTGCATTCCCACGCTGCTGCCGGTCTGGATGGAGGAGTACATCTGGGCCACCTTGGCCTCACGGATCAGGTTGCGGATAGCCGGTGTGCCAATCATGATTTCATGCGCAGCCACCCGACCGCTGCCATCCTTGACCTTGCACAAAGTTTGCGAAATCACTGCCTGCAGGGATTCAGACAGCATGGCGCGGACCATTTCCTTTTCTTCAGCGGGAAACACATCGATGATCCGGTCAATGGTCTTGGCGGCGCTGGAGGTATGCAGCGTGCCAAAGACCAGGTGGCCGGTTTCGGCAGCGGTCATGGCAAGCCGAATGGTTTCCAGGTCACGCATTTCACCGACCAGAATGCAATCGGGATCTTCGCGCAAGGCTGATCGGAGGGCGTTGGCAAAGCTGTGGGTGTGGGGACCGACTTCACGCTGGTTGATCAGGCATTTTTTGGACTGATGGACAAACTCGATTGGGTCTTCCACCGTCAGAATATGACCGTATTCGTTCTCGTTGAGGTGGTTGATCATGGCAGCCAGGGTAGTGGACTTGCCCGACCCAGTCGGGCCGGTGACCAGGACCAGGCCACGCGGCTTGAGCGCCAGATCGGCAAATATCTTGGGCGCATTGAGTTGCTCTAGCGAGAGAATTTTGCTGGGGATGGTTCGAAAGACGGCGCCTGCGCCACGCTGCTGATTAAAGGCGTTGACACGAAAACGGGCCAGGCCATCGATCTCAAAAGAAAAATCTATCTCCAGGAATTCTTCAAAATGCTTGCGCTGTGAATCATTCATGATGTCGTACACCATGGCATGAACCTGCTTGTGCTCCATCGGCTCGAGATTCAGGCGGCGGACGTCGCCGTGGACCCTGATCATGGGCGGCAGCCCGGAGGAAAGATGCAGGTCAGATGCCTTGTTCTTGACACTGAATGCCAGCAGTTGGGTAATGTCCACAGCTTGTACGTCAGTTGAGCAGTTTGATACGCTTGGAGCATTATGACGACGATCGAAGCCAATCTCCAAATTGTCCGGGCGCGTATTCTTGATGCATGTCAACAGGCTGGACGAAGACCCGAAGAGGTGCGACTGCTGGCTGTGAGCAAGACCGTGGCGCCAGAGTTGATCGCCCTGGCGCATCGTGCTGGCCAGCAAGCTTTTGCAGAAAACTATATTCAGGAAGGCGTTGAAAAGATTTCGGCCTTGTCCGCCCTGGGGCTGGAGTGGCATTGCATCGGCCCGGTGCAAAGCAACAAGTCGCGCCTGGTGGCCGAGCATTTTGACTGGGTCCAGACGGTTGACCGGTTCAAGATTGCCCAGCGGCTTGAACAGCAGCGGCCCACGCATCTGCCACCGTTACAGGTGTGTTTGCAGGTTAATGTCGATGGGGGCCCTAACAAATCGGGGGTCAGGCCCGAACAGTTGCCAGAACTTGCTGCGCAAGTCAGCCAGCTCAAGCACTTGCGCCTACGCGGCCTGATGTGCATCCCGGAACCTGCGCCCGACTTTGAGGCGGCGCGATCAGTCTTTGCCAAGGCACGAGACCTGTTTGACCAACTCAATGCAGGCGGACTTCAGCTTGATACCTTGTCCATGGGCATGACGGCCGATCTGGAGGCTGCCATTCATGCCGGCAGCACCATGGTGCGGGTGGGTACAGCCATTTTTGGTGCCCGCGCCTAGGCGCCGATTCGGCTTTGACAGGGTTGCACTGAACCGAGCTGCGTTGGCTTCTTGCGGCATGCACTGGAAATCTGAAGGTCGATAGTGCTAAGAGGCTGATCAGCGCGACCGTTTCAGGCGTGAGGGAGTAGGCTGCGAGCGCTCGCTAGCGGCTGCCTGACAGGCTTGCCGGTAGGCCTTAAGCGTCTTTTGGGCCCGTCCAAGGACCGACTCCTCTTCAAAAGTTCCACCTGCCGGTGTCCATCCCGAAGGTGTTCCGGTCAGCAGCTCCAGGGCTTCACTGAAATGCTCGGCGGTATGGATATGAAATAGCCCGTCTTTCACCGCAGCGATCAGCGCATGGTCGAGCATCAGATGGCGCAAATTTCGGCGCGGAATCAGAACCCCTTGCTGGCCACTGAGACCAAGCGCCTGGCAAAGACGAAACCAGCCGTGGACCTTTTCGTTGATGGCGCCCACTGGCAGGATTTCACCATGTTGGTTGAGTGCTCCGCTGACCGCAATATCCTGCCTTAGGGGCAAACCAGCCAGACAGGACAGCAGCACCAGAAATTCGGAACAGGAGGCAGAGTCGCCCTCCAGTCCCTCATACTCTTGCTCAAAAGTGATTGCGGCAGTCAGCGCAAGCGGAGCCATATGCCCGAAGAGGGCAGACAGGTAGCTCTGCAAAATGAAGATGCCCTTGTCATGGATCGGGCCGGTCATTTCAACTTCACGCTCAATATTGAGCACCCCTTCCTCGCCGGCAGTGGTGCGCGCGCTGACCCGAACCGGAAAACCAAAGCGGTGGTCACCCAGGTCAACCTGGGTCAGGTTGTTGAGCTGACCCACCCGCATACCCGTCACAGCTATCAGGCGCTCGCCATCGACAACGCTTTCAATCAAGCGCTGTTCGGGGTAGTTATGCCGGTAATTTCGGGCCTGCAAGGCAGATTCGACATCAATGGCCTCAATCCGGGTTGCCGATCGCGCGCGGCATAAAGCCGCGCTTTCGATCAACAAGGCCTCGGTATCGGCAAAGACCACGCTCTGCCGAGTCTGGTCATCCACTTCTCGGTGTGCCTGCTCAAGCAGCCGGGCCACCGCACCTGCAGAGCAATGTGGCAAACCCAGACGAATGCAGGTATGAGCGATCAAAATGGCCGAAGCATGTCGCACTTTGGGGTGGTCCGGCACACTTTCGGCAAAATCCACCTTGACCCGAAAATGACGGACAAATTCCGGGTCGCTGGCCTGCAGTGCGTAATACTGCTCGATCGAGGCTATCAACACAATCTTGACTTCCACGTCCACTGGCTCTGGCACCAGCGAGACGGCTGTGATGGGTTGCATCGGCAGGCCAGGCTCTTCAATTTGCAGTCGGTTGTTGCGCAAAAAGCGGCGCAATTTTTCTCCCACCAATTCGTCGGCCATCAGATCGCGCAAGTGCAGCATGAGATAGCCCCCATGTGCACGCAACAGGCTGCCCGCACGGATCCGGCTGAAATCGGTGACCAGGGCCTCGTCTTCATACTGGTACTCGATGTTGCCAAACAGGGTGCGTGACAAGGGGTTGTCTTCCACGATCACTGGAGCGCTCTCCAGGCTGCTGTTATCCACCACCAGATTCACCCGTAATCTGGACAAGACCAGGCTGAGCATCGCCTGGTGGGTGTCCTCATCTGATTCAGGAGTCTGGAACAAGTCCAGGTTATCCAGCAGATCGCGTTGCACCTGGTCCAGATAGTTGCCTAACTTGACCGCATCCTTGATCTGCTTGCGCAGACTGCTGCGTATCGATTGCATGGCACCTTCCAGCATCGGCTTGACCAATTGCTGTTGCAGGTGGCTCAGGCGTTGGTTGTTGTCTCGCTCCAGCGGTCGCATTTTTTCAATGTACCGATGAATCGCATTGCGCAGCTCCTCCTCGGCAATGTCGATTTCCTCCCGTTGGACCTTGCTTAACTGCAGGGTCGCCTTTTCGGTCATAGGCTGACCCTGCGCATCACGCAGAGTCAGAATCAGGTTGCCGCTGTCGCGGTGCAGACTGAAATGACGTGCTTCAGCAAACGCTGACAACTCGGCATAGGCCTCGGTTTCCTGGGTCTTGAAAGTGCGCTGGATGCGCTCACTCTGGGTCTTGAAATCCTGGCTGGCCAGTCGCCGTGGTATTTCAGTCTGCAGGTCTTTGGCAAGCTCAGACATCTGCTGCCGCAGCAATCGGCCCTGGCCAGCGGGCAGTCGCAGCGCCAGGGGCCGTTCGGGCGCGTCAAAATTGTGCAGGTAGCACAAGTCTGGCGGAACCGGTCTGCCAGACGCCATTTCAAGCATCAGTTGACTGAGCAAGGTGGTGCGGCCACTCCCAAGTTCACCCAGTACAAACAGGTGATAGTCGGGTTGATCCAGCGCCAGCCCGAAACGGGCCGCTTTCTCGGCACGTTCTTGACCCACCCATGGCAGCAACTCTTGCGCCAGTTTGGAGGTATTGTCAAAACCCAGCGAATCCGGATCGATTACCAGACGCAGATCGAGAGGGCCATGCGTGCGCAAAGTCATGCGGGCATCCTATCGAGCGCGGTAATTTCACGGCAATCAAGATTGGAAATTTGACGATCTGGATCAAATCATTCAGTCAACAATTGGCTCGATCCAATTGCGGGAGGCTGTGGCCAAGTCAGTCAGCCGCAGGTTCTTGGCGCGCTAGGCCGTTGAATAGGTCCAGGCAGCGCTCCCGCCAGGCATAGACCGGGTCATCTTCTGCCAGCAGCGGGTAGGAGCTGCTCAGGCGGGCCCATTGAAATCCACCAAAAGCCAGGTAGTCAGCATAGCTTGGGACCTCGCCGCCGACAAAAGGACTCTCTTGCAATTTCATGCGCATCGGGCGCAACGACTCTCGAAAGGCACCGACGCGGTCATCGCGACCGGCCTGGACCTCTTCCAGAGTCTTGCGAAACTGTTTTTCGCGAGACGCACGAAAATAGGCGTGATCATCCGGATGCAGACTGTCATGCAGGTCGCGCAGGATCAGACGAATGATGCCGGCGTGCACCGTGGTCTGCACCCAGTACTGAAAAAAGCGCAGAACCTGTGCTGCAGAGCCTGAGCCAATCAGCGCTGGCTGATCTGCAAAGGTTTGATCCAGATACTGGACAATGGCCCAACTGTCTGTGACCCTCTGGCCTTCATGTTCGATGGTTGGAATCGTCAAGCGTTCCCCTCCGGGGTTGATGCTTTCGATCTGCCCAAAGTGCAGGTCCTCGACCTGATAACCAATTTGCTTGTGCGCCAGCGCCATGCGCACACGCCAGGAGTTGGGACTGAAATGGGCGCCACGCGCATTCACCAGGTCATAAAGCAGCATGATGGATTCCTTGGGTTAAGAGACAGAATTTCGTGACCAGCTCCGGCGTGCAAAGACAAGCAAATTAGCACCCAGAAAGGCCGCCAGCAGGTACTGGAAAGGCAGGTTTTGGACAAAGCCCATTTCGTCGCTGAGCAGGACATAGGCGCTGTAGAAGCCCAGCAAAGCCAGGGCACGGGTAAGCCAGCTGTCGACCTGTTGCCAGCGCCCGGGCAACTTGTGGCTCAACCAGGCGCCTGAGAGGCCGCACCAGAGCCCGAGCGCGGCACCAACGGCGACATCGGCCGGCCAGTGAGCGCCAACCGCCACCCGCGACAGGGCCACGCCCAGTGCCAAACCAAATAGCCAGAGGTGACGTCGCCGTGTTTCGGGTGCCAGCGAAAAGTAAATGGCTGCTGCCCCAGCAAAAGCCGTGATGGTGTGGCCAGAGGGCATGGCTGCCACATAAAGCGGCTCACCAATGACACGAATGCCCTCAGGGCCAAGTGCCTCCAGAGGTCTTGGGCTGAAGAAGAAACTTTTGCCGCTGCGAGTGGCCAGGCCTGCCAGAGGCGCGGCACATAGCCAGCTCATGATGAGGCGCGGCTGATGCCACAGGGCCGGTGAGCTGAAAGCAAAAATAGCCCACCCGGTGCCCAGCAGGGACAGCAGAGTCCAGGTCAGATCAGGCAGCAGACCCAGGTAGCGGTTGAGCGCGTAGAAAAGCCCGGGCTCATACCACCTTAGCCAAAGTGGCAAGGAGAGCATAAGGAGTACGGCCGGCGTAACCCAGTGAATGGGCCTGATGGCGGGCGGGGAGTGCGAGGAGAGTGAGGAGGCTGACATGAATGCAAAGTAGCTGTCGCTTGATTCTAGGCGTCAAGGCTAGCCGGATCGTCTCGGTTGGGGTTGACCCCCCCAGTTGGTGCAAAGGTAAAAGCTGAAGTGCGCAATGGGCCGACCAGCGCGTTCAACCTTCAGCGTGTCTAGTTTTTCGCAGCGCTCAAATTGGCCGCTACCGACCGGCTGTTGGTAAGCCATCTGCGACCAATCCAGCAACAGTGCGTTGGCACCACTTGCCAGAGGGCCGGACCATATTGAAAACTGATCAAACCCGGGGGCGATGACATGCACGGGCAGAGGGCGGGCATACCAGGCAAGCCGGCTCGCCAGGGTCCAGTTCTGCACCACCAGACGTGTCTCTCCGGTTTTTTTAGCCAAAGCCAGGGCGTGTTGTCCCGCCCGGTCCCAGCCGTAAAAGTCGGTAAAAGGGTTGAATGTCTCGGGTTGACGGTCATCACTACGAAGTTGGGTGGGCCCGGCACTCAGAATCAACAAAAACAAGCCCAAGGAAAAGGTGGCCTGCAAGCCAGCGAGGAGCCAGATCAGCCAGCGCTGACCGCCAGCCCATAGCCTGCTCAGTCCCAGGCCGGCAAAGGGCGCCAGCGCGACCCAGGCCGGCGCAGTCCAGTGGGGCAGGCTGGAGCCTCCCCCGGACAAATAGGCCAACACCCCAAAAGGCAACAAGGCAAACGTGGTCAGCCAGCGTGCCGCTTGCTCAATGATGCGTATCTGTCGGATCGCCGCCAATGCGCCCCACAGCAAAAGCGGATAAAGCATGAGCTGGACAAGCATGAATGTAGCCAAATGGCTGACTTGCCAATGGCTACCGGCCCCATGCTGGAGCTGGTAGCTGAAGGAAATCCAGTGGTTGCTGGCATTCCACAGGAACACTGGCAACACCATGACCATGGCCAGGAACATGGCCAGCCAAGGCGCATAGTGCCGCAATAGACGCGCGCCATGGGCTAACAGCAAACAGACTGCGACGGGAATTGCTGCAAACAAGGCGGTGTATTTGGCAAGTCCTGCCAGCCCCAGCAGGACCCCCAGCAGTAACCACTGGCGCAGCTCAGAGGCGTGAACGGGTTCAAGCAGACGCAAGGTTTGCAGCATCAATGCCGCGGTAAAAAACATCAGGAGGGTGTCGGGCAGCAAGCCCAGTCCCAGAACGTGGGGCAATGGTGCCAGACAGAAGGCCAACAATGCCCAGCTACCACTTGATGTGATCTGCGATGGATCAGAAAGAGGTGCGGACCTTAGATGCAAACGAATGGCAATGTGATAAATCAGCAAGGCGGTGGCCAGCCACAGCGCATTGGGCAACAGGCGCAATGTCCCATCAGACACGCCCAGTTGGACCAGCGGCCACTGTGACCAGCCGACCAGAGGCGGGTGATCGTAGTAGCTCAGTGCGGGGTGGGCTGCATACAGGGCGTAATGCGCTTCATCCCCAGTCAGCCCGACGCTCCAACCAATCATGGCATGGACCAGTGCGATTGCGATGAGCAAGCTCACCAAGGCGCGTGGTATGGAGGGAAATAAGGTAGTCAAGGGCAAACTGGGGAAAAGAATGAGGCAAGTCTAATTCAGTCATTCGCCCCGGCTGGGCCGCAAGTTCCTGATTGACGCTAGACTTGTCGAATGGACGAGCTAGCCAGTGAGATCGACCCCACTCTCTGTCCCTTATGCGGCCAGCCAAACGCCTGCGCCCTCGAGATCGAGCGCAGCACCGGCGTCAAGCAGGCACCTTGCTGGTGTACCCGGTTTCGTTTTGACGCCAACTTGCTGAGACGGATTCCACCTCAGGCGCAGGGATTGGCCTGCTTATGTCGGCATTGCGCCAATCCGGAGGATTTGGCATGAAGCGCAGCCATGAGGAGCAGCGGCTGGCTTTGCGTTCAACCTGGCTGAGCGTATGGGTCAATTTGATGTTGGCGCTGGCGCAGGTGGTGATTGGCTGGTTTGCGCGTTCGCAGGCGCTGATCGCCGACGGGTTTCATTCCCTGTCAGACCTGGTCGCTGATGCGGTGGTACTTTGGGCGGCGGATCAGTCTCACCGCGAGGCTGACGACACCCATCAGTATGGCCACGCACGGTTCGAAACAGCAGCCTCGCTGGCGGTAGGGCTGATCCTGATCGCCACAGGCATCGGGTTGCTGTGGTCAGCTGGCTTGAAGCTTCATGCGGGTGAGGCCATGGACGCGGTCCATCCTGTAGCGCTGGCAACGGCTGTGCTGACCCTGGTGGCCAAGGAAATTCTGTTTCGTTATATGAGACATGTGGGCGAGCAACTCAAATCCTCCATGTTGATTGCCAATGCCTGGCACGCCCGCGCGGACGCGGCCTCCTCGTTGGTGGTGGCGGTGGGCATAGGGGCCAACCTCTTGGGTTACCACAGCATGGACGCGGTGGCAGCCATCATCGTGGGCTTCATGATTGTCAAGTCGGGTTGGACCTTTTCGGTGGACGCCTTTCATGGCCTGACCGACCATGCGCTGGATCCCGATCAGATCGAGCGAATTCGAAAAACCATTCTTGCTGTCGACGGCGTACGCGATCTGCATGGCCTGCGCACCCGTCGCATGGGAGATTGGGCGGTCATTGACATGCATGTCGAGGTGGATTCACACCTGAGCGTGTCAGAGGGGCACTATATTGCCGAGGTCATTTCAGCCCGGGTTAAAAACAGCCACCGGGTGGCCGAATGCACGGTCCATATTGATCCCGGCTCGGTAAGGCAACTGGAGCGCGTGTTGGCCTTGCCCCCGCGCACCAAGGTGCAAGCGCTGGCGCAGCAGGTGCTGGGTCAGCCTGCGGCCATCCGATTGCACTACCTGGACACTGGACTGGAGGTGGAAATCGAATTGGAGCGGCATGTCTCGGCGACCGAGCTGACGCGCCTGAAGCTTGAACTTGTCAAAGCCATGGACGGTGAATCCCTAGCGCGGGTTCAGATCAATTGCCCGCCAAGGGGCGATGTGTCATAAGAAAAAATCGGGGTGAAACGTCAGCTTGAGGTTGGCCCGGCTCCAGCAGTTTCAGCTGGTCACGGCCTTTTCCAGGGCCTCGACAAACATGGCGGCGACATCAAAGCCGGTCTGATCCATGATTTCCCGAAAACAGGTGGGGCTGGTGACATTGATTTCGGTGACATGTTCGCCAATCACATCGAGACCGATCAACAGCAAGCCCCGCGAGGCCAGAACCGGACCAATAGCCTGGGCAATTTCAAGATCGCGCGGGCTTAGCGCACGGGCAGCGCCCACACCGCCGGCGGCCAGATTGCCGCGCACTTCGGTGCCCTGTGGAATACGGGCCAGACAAAATGGAACAGGCTGGCCAGCAATCAGCAAAATGCGCTTGTCACCCTCGCGGATGGCCGGCAGAAACCTCTGCACCATCACGGTCTGCGCGCCATGACGGTTGAGGGTTTCGGTGATAACGCCCAGATTGAGGCCGTCGCCCCTGACCCTGAAAATACCCATGCCGCCCATGCCATCTAGCGGCTTCAGGATGATGTCCTGGTGCTCGGCATGAAAGTCTCGAATGGCTTGTTCGTCACGGGTGACCAGAGTGGGGGCAGCGTATTGTGAAAATTCAAGTAATGAGAGTTTTTCCGGGTGATCGCGCAGGGCGCGAGGCTTGTTGAATACTTTTGCGCCTTCCCGTTCCGCCTGTTCCAGCAAGTGGGTGGCATAAAAATATTCGCTGTCAAACGGCGGATCCTTGCGCATGAGCACGGCATCAAACTCGCGCAAGGCAGTTATGCACGGGCTGGAGGGCGTCGTTACCAGCTCAAACCAGTTCTTTTCATCACCGGTCAATTGGATCGGTCTTGCCTGGGCCTGTACCCCGGTCTCAGCCCGCCAGATCAGATGCCGTGGTTCGCAGGCAACAATTTGATGGCCACGGCGTTGGGCCTCACGCATCATGGTGAAAGTGCTGTCCTTGTAGGGCTTGAAGGATTCCAGCGGGTCGGCAACAAAAAGCAGTTTCATAGGGGTGGGCCCGGATGTTTCAGGTCGAGAGGATTGGTGCAAAATCGCGCGATATTCAAATTATTGATTGAAAGTCTCTCATGAAACGCCGATCACTATTGCAACTGGCCTCTGCGATGGCAGTGCCTGGACTGGTCAACGCCCAGGATAAGTACCCCAGCAAGCCCATCACCATCATCGTGCCTTACCCGGCCGGGGGCAATGCCGATCAGCGCTCACGCCAGTTTGGTCGCTTCATGAGCAGCGCCTTGGGCGTACCGATCGTGATAGAAAACAAGGGGGGCGCTGGAGGCAACATTGGCACCGAGGCCGTGGCCCGCGCCAAGCCGGACGGCTACACCATTGGCATGGGTAACTTTGCCCCCTTGTCGGTTAATCCCACCCTGTTCAAGAAAGTCAATTTCAACCCGCTGAAGGATCTGTCGCCGATCTGCCTCATCGAGCGTGGCCCACTCATGCTGATGGTCCGGCCCGATTCTCCTTTCAAAAGCGTGAAAGACATTGTCGTGGCGGCTAAAGCCAGGCCAGGCCATCTGACGTATGCCAACGGTGGCACAGGGGGGTCCCATCATCTGGCGGGTGAACTGTTCAAGGAAAAGGCCGGCTTGTTCATTACAAACATTCCTTACCGGGGTGGTGCCCCGGCAACGATCGACTTGATGGCCGGACAGGTGGACATGATGTTTGAGCAGATGTACTCGGCCTCAGCCAATTTGCGTGCTGGTAAATTGCGGGCCCTAGCGGTGACCAGTTTGAAGCGCTCCCCACTGTTCCCTGATGTGCCGACCATGGAGGAGCTGGGTTACAAGGGATTCGAGATCAGCAACTGGCAGGGCTTTGTGGCGCCCGCAGGCACCCCGGCTGCCATCATTGAGCGACTCAATCAAATCACCAATCAGGCATTGACTGACCCTGCCATCAAGGCTCAGATGCTGGGGCAAGGAAACGAACTGGGAGGCGGCACGCCGGAACAATTTGCCGCACACATCCGGGCCGAATCCGAGCGCTGGAGCAAGTTGATCAAGCGGGTGGGTATGAACGCTGATTAGGTCGCTCTGGACGCTGAAGTTCCCTGTGCGCAAATCGCTAGCGCGCGGGGCTGAGTTTGAATTGTGCGCAGTAGTCGATTGACGGGCCTGCAGCAGCCGGCCACACCGCATCCCAATGGGGCGTTATCTCAGAACCGTTCTCTTGCGCTGAAGGCTCCCCCAAACTGATGGCCTTGAGTGAGAGTGAGGCCGGCAAATGCAGTGGAATTCCTACCGACCGATCCACATGACCGCGCCCTGCCAGCAGGACAACGGTCATTTGTGGGCGGAGCGCCGATTGAATGGTTTGTGCCATGCTGAGATCCCGGGCAATTTGAATTCTGACCATGGGTCCGATCCGTTCGGGCGGCAAGCTATCACAGTGTCCAGTGCGCACCCTTTCCCGTTGAACCATTAGCGCCTGCTGGGGCAGCAGGGCATCCAGTCGGGAATCATTCATTTTTTCTCGCATCTGCGAGCGCGGCAGGTTGGCACCCAGGACCGGAACACCCGATCCAACGGCGGCCATCACAGCGCCCGAGTAGGACGGCCATGGCCAAGCCGTCTCAGACCAGTTAAGTGCAGCCTTGACTTGCGTCTCACTGGCCGAGGTGGGCAATTTGCGGGTGTGACTCCCCTGGTCAGCCATTTCGAGGATCAGTGCCGCCAACTGCCGCCGTGAGGCCAGAAGCGACACGACCTCGGTTTGCAGCCGGTGGTGATCGGGGGCGTCATGCTGTTCGCCCAGCAACAGGGCATCTGCCGGGAGTACCGCTGCGAGGCGGTCTTGAAGGCTCAGTGTGGGACCAGCGTTGGTGGCACAGCCCGAGAGCAGCAATCCGACAAGCATCCATGGCAGTGCCTGGGTCTTAAACGATCGGTCCATGCTGCGATACTCGGCCTTCCTTGAATTTTTCTATGTTTTCAAATTATCCCCTGCGGCTTGTAATCACGCTCCTGATGGCCTTGGCCGGCGCCGAACTTTGTGTCTGGTTACAAACCCCTTTGCCATGGATGATCGGCCCCTTGCTGGTGACGGCGGCAGCCTCCATGTTGCGAGCCCCGACCGAGAGTTGGTTGCCGCTACGGTGCGCTGCGCAGGCCACGATCGGCATCGCGCTGGGCTTGTACTTTTCTCCCGAAATGGCAGTGCTGGTTGCCCGCCAGTGGTGGGCGATTGTGCTGGGCATCGGCTGGACCATTGTGCTTGGCCTGCTTTTTGGGGTCTGGTTGCATCACAGCTATGCGCATCGGCTAGCCGGCTTCAATCGATCAACCAGCTACTTTGCAGGCGGCATTGGCGCAGCATCTGAAATGACCCTGCTGGCTGAGCGGGCTATGGGCCGCACGGATCTGGTGGCCGCAGCGCATAGCATGCGTGTGCTGATTGTGACGATTCTGATCCCGTTTGGCCTGCAATGGAGTGGGGTGCACGGACTGGATTTATCGCAAGCAGTGAGCAACCTGGAGGTCAGATGGCTTGGCTTGGTGTGGCTTGTGTTGGCCGCCTGTTTGGGGGCCTGGATTTTGCACAGCTTGGATGGCCCCAATCCATGGTTCATGGGGGCTCTGCTGACATCCATGGCGCTGACCGTCGGCGGCCTTGAGTTGTCAGCTGTCCCGAAGGATCTGTCCAACATCGCGCAATTGGTGATCGGTGTCAGCCTAGGTGTGCGATTCACGCCCGCATTTGTGCACACTGCCCCGAGCTGGCTGATGTCAGTGGCGCTGGGCACCGTCGGTCTGATCGGGCTGAGTGCAGCGTTCGCCTGGGCGTTGTCCCTGGGCACCGGATTGCCGCTGGCGACGATGATCCTGGGCACCGCCCCGGGGGGGATTGCAGAGATGGCCATTACGGCCAAGGTGTTGCAATTGGGTGCGCCGGTGGTGACCGCTTATCAGGTATGTCGTCTGGTTGCCGTGATGGTGTTGCAGGGGCCGCTATACCAGTGGCTGTACGGTAGATCAGGCTAGGCCAGATTCAGTGCACCAGCACAGGCGTATGCGCGAGCTCGGCATACTGGGCCAGAGTGCTCTCGACTTCTTCTTCGCTGGGCGTATTACGTTGCCATTCAATGATGCGCTGCTGAAACATCTCTGCCCAAGAGCCGTCCAGATAGACCTCTTTGCCAGAACGTTTGTCAACGATCTCAAAACCATGTCGGACCAGGGTTGGTTGCTCCTGATCCGGGGCAGCCTGATGCTCCGAGGCTTCCTGGCTGGAAGCCATCATGTGGGTCACAGAAAAGAAATCGGAGTCGTACAGGGTATGCATGGCAGTCACCATTACTTATCTACAGTCTAACTGATTCCTACGTGGTGGTGCTGATCCAAATTTCAATGGTTATCAAAACGCCACAGCGCTTTGGTAGGGTACCGGCAGGCAGGCTGACTTAAAGGAAGAATGCGGCCAAATGCAATCCTAGGGCGCTTCGGTCTCGCTCCACTGCTGGTCAACAAAATCGCCATTTTCCTGGGACAACCTGATACGGGCAGGCAGCCAGCCCAGAGCCGGGGCTAGCCAAAGCTCGGCTTTCAGATCGTAGGGGCGGGTGGGTGAACGTGTGATCTTGAGTACATCGAGCGCGCCGCCAGGCAACTGTAGGCGTTCAAAGCCATTGACTTCAAAACGCCATGACACGGACTCGCGTGCTCCAACGGCTTGCATTGCAATCACGGTGCCGGTACTGGCTTGCATCGGTTGACTGGCGAACATGCTGGCCAGTTGGATGAAAACACTCAGCTGATCCTGTGCGCCAGGCTCCAGAGGGGCCTCGGGTTTGTTGGCGCTGAAGATAATCTTTCCTTGCTCCCAGACAAAATGAGCGGCGACCTCACTGCGAACCTTGTCAGAGAAGCGTTTTGGTCTCAGGCCTTGATCGGTGATCTGACCTCGACTGGATTGCACACGAGTGCCCAGCAAGAAGGCGCCAATCTGCAGTCGGGCCTCGTATTGAGCGCCGTCATGCCGCCACAGAAGTTCGCCGCCGGCATGGTAATTGACCCCGCGCACAGTGCCTGTAATCGTGTAGTTGAGCCGAGTTGAGCCTGGCAAGGCCAGGTTTCCGGTTGAGGTTGCTGGTTGAGCGGCAGGCGCATCAGCTTGAGCCACGGGCACTTCTGGCACGTTCTCGGCTTGGGAAGCCTGGTCAGGATTCGAAGCAACACTTTGGGCCGGTGTCGGTTCCGCCTCAGGGGGCACAGACTGCTCAACAGGAATTTGAACCGGTGTATCCAAGGTGGTCAAGGTTGAGGCCATGACTTGTGGGGACTCTGCTGCCTGTGACTTGGGTGCTCGGGGCGGGGCGGGTGGAGCCTTTGCAGCGGGGGGAGAACTTGTTGCCAACTGAGAGTCTGAACGATTTGGATTGACCGCGCGAATGATCAAGGGGCCAGTCAACCTGGATGGCGGTTCAGGGACTACAAATAAGGGTGTCAGCCATAGCAACACAAGGTGAATTCCCAATACCAACATTGCCAGCGACATCACTGACCTGGGTAAGAATTCTGGGGAGATTTTTTGCATGACAATCGAAGCTTGAGCGCTGCGTCGCCTCAGTTTACCCACGCGGATAAATTTTTCCGAAAAAATTTAGAACAAATTTTTAACAAATGAAACTTGCTACGTACAAAGACGGATCCCGTGATGGGCAATTGCTGGTTGTTTCGCGTGACCTGAGTCAGGCGCATTACGCTACCGGCATTGCAAATCACTTGCAACAGGTTCTGGATGACTGGAACTTTCTTTCACCCCAGCTGCAGGACCTGTATGTCAGCCTGAACCAGGGGCGGGCACGTCATGCCTTCGCATTCAACCCACAGCAATGCATGGCACCTCTGCCGCGCGCGCATCAGTGGGTGGACGGCTCGGCCTTTATCAACCATGTTGAATTGGTCCGCCTGTCGCGAAAGGCTGAGGTGCCCGCAAGTTTTTATGTCGATCCACTGATGTATCAGGGTGGCAGCGATGACTTTCTTGGGCCATGTGACGATGTGGTGTGCGTCAGTGAAGGGCACGGCATTGATTTCGAAGCCGAAGTTGCGGTGGTCACCGGCGACGTGCCCATGGGCAGCAGTGCTGATGAGGCGCTGGAAGCGGTCCGCCTGTTGATGCTGGTCAACGATGTGAGTTTGCGTAACCTGATTGCGGATGAAATTGCCAAAGGATTTGGTTTTTTGCAAAGCAAGCCGGCCACGGCCTTTAGCCCTGTCGCTGTGACGCCCGATGAGCTGGGTGATGTCTGGGAGGGTGGGCGGCTTCACCTCAAGTTGCAAAGCGCATGGAATGGCCGCACCGTTGGCATGTGTGACGCCGGCGAGGAAATGACCTTTCACTTCGGTCAGTTGATTGCCCACCTTTGCAAGACACGCAATGCCCGTGCTGGGTCAATCATCGGCTCAGGCACAGTCAGCAACCGTGGCGTCGAAGTTGACGGCAAAAGGGAGTGGCCCAAGGGCTATAGCTGTATTGCTGAAAAACGCGCTATCGAGACGATCCTGGATGGTCAGCCTATCACCGAGTACATGAAATTTGGTGACACCATACGAATCGAGATGAAGGGCCGGGATGGCCATTCAATTTTTGGCGCTATCGATCAGAAGATTTCGCCGTTGCAGAAATAAGGGCGACTGTTTCTCAGGCTTGACCCTGCATCTTGTCATGCCGCAAAAAATACTGCCTGGCCATGGCTACTAGTTGACCATCGCTGGGATGATCGCTGGGAACCACGCCAACAATCGCCTGGTCAATCTGTTTGTCGTGGCGGGCGCAGTGGGCCTTGAACTCCTCTTTGGCCTGTGCCGGACCAGTAACCAGAATCTCATGGACTCCCTGCAAGGCCTCGGCAACCTCGTGGTAATACGCTTGATCAGAGCTGTTGTGACCACCGCCTGGCGTGTGGCCGCCCCGTGCGCTGGCCACTTCACCCCGAGCGTGGCGCTCCCCATGGGAGCCCACATGGCCACCGGTGGACTTATGGGTGCTGCGTGATTTGATTTTCTGGGCTGCAATATGCTCACGGTCAAACATGACCACATGTGCTTCGGTGCGATCCAACCAGACAATGGCGTGGTAGGTATTCATGATGTTCTCTCCTCTTCCCGGTTGGGGTGAAATCGGTTCAGGTCTGATGAAGGCGCTCTAGTTTGGTCTGGCAATTTACGCAGAGCGGAGTTTCAGGGGCAGCCTGTAGCCGAGCAATCGGAATATCGATTCCGCAGTCGGTACAGATTCCATAATCGCCTGCGTCGATACGATGCAGCGCGGTGTCCACCACCTCGAGCTCTGCACTTTCACGCGCGTCCAGGGCAAACTCCAACTCGCGCTCGGTCTCCACTTGAGCCCGTGAATCGGGTTCCCGATTGCCAAAATGTGCGGCAGAAGCTTCGACCCGGCTTATGTTCCCTCCTCGCAGGGTGGCTAGCTGAGTCAGCAAATCGGCACGCTGAGCCAAAAGTTGTTGCTTGAATTTTGCGATTTGTCCTGGTTCCATGAAAGAATCTCCTAATGCGCTTTCATGATGCGGCGTCAAGACGAGGCTATGTTTGATGAAGGTCAATGACATCTTTACGCTTGATTGAAGCAAGCGACTACATAGGAGCATGAAGCATGGATTACGCCAATTACCAGACCCTCAATATCCTGCGCCGTGAACATGGCGTGCTCGATATTCAGATGCGTGCTCTCAATGGCAAGCTTCCTACTGCAGGTCATCAGGGGCATCGCGAGTTGGCTGAAATTTGGCGCGATGTGACGGCTGATGACACTGTGCGCTGTGCCGTGCTGCGAGGCGAAGGTCTGGGCTTTTCCGGTGGTGGCGATCTGGCGATGGTCTTGGAGATGGCGGATAACTTCGAAGTGCGCGCGCGGGTTTGGCGTGAGGCGCGTGATCTGGTCTACAACCTGATCAACTGCGACAAACCCATCGTCAGCGCCATCCATGGCCCGGCCGTCGGGGCAGGGTTAGTGGCGGGATTGTTGGCCGATATCTCGATAGCGGCCAAGGGAGCAAAAATTGTCGATGGCCATACCCGCTTGGGCGTGGCGGCTGGAGATCATGCGGCGATTGTCTGGCCGTTGCTCTGCGGCATGGCCAAGTCCAAGTACTACCTAATGCTGTGCGAGCCGCTTACTGGAGAAGAGGCCGAGCGGATCGGGTTGGTCTCTATGGTGGTGGATGCGGCCGATTTGCTCGACCGCGCCTACGCCGTTGCCGATCAGCTGGCCACCGGCAGCCAAAGTGCAATTCGCTGGACAAAATATGCCCTCAACAACTGGTTGCGCCAGGCGGGCCCGATTTTTGATACCTCCCTGGGCCTGGAGTTCATGGGGTTTGCCGGGCCCGATGTTCGCGAGGGCGTTGACTCGCTGCGGGAAAAGCGAGCGCCACGATTTAATGGGGCCTGATAGCGTTTGTCATAATCGGCCTCCATGCGATTTTTGCGCCAATCCAGTTGCCTAGCCCGCTACGTGCTGGCGTGGTTTGTGCTGTCTCTAAGCGTAGCGATAGCTTCACCCGTGGTGCAACCGCAGGCTACCGAGCTGATCTGCTCGGCTGGCGGCACTGTCAAGCTCATTGTGCTTGGCGGCTCAGGTGACAATGAAGTCAAGTCAGTCACGCTGGACTGCGCCCTCTGCTTCGGCCCAGCTGCGCCGCCGTACCTGGGTCGCCCAGAAATTGTTGCAGGTGGTCTGCTGGATCATGCCTTACAAACGGCCCAGCAAAACCACACCGCCAGCCAAGCCGCTGCCCCTTTACCTGCCCGCGGACCCCCTTCAGTGCTTTGAATTAACTGAACTCAACCTGCGCGCGGCCTTGTAATCAAAAGGCAGAGTCGTTCGAATTTGATTTGAACGTAGGTTCAGAACCG
>Ga0075472_10000027_pt1 | contig 46775 bp, 50 predicted proteins | sample DEB19_08_DNA_3_FD_77014 | JGI IMG/M metagenome (GOLD analysis project Ga0075472, IMG submission 77014) | Aqueous microbial communities from the Delaware River and Bay under freshwater to marine salinity gradient to study organic matter... | ecosystem: Environmental > Aquatic > Marine > Coastal ...
ACCGCTCGACGCCCTCGACCGCTCGGCGCCCTCGACGCCCTCGACCGCTCGGCGCTCGGAGTCGCATGTACGACGAGAGACGTCGGATCTCTCGGCGACCTCGTCGCCCATCGCTCTACATGCGACGAGAGCACCACGTCCTGACGTCGTCTCTCGTCGTCGTGGCGGCTTGGTGTCGACGTCGATCGGATCGACGCTCGACCGCGACGTCGGGGAGGGGCGTCGGCCCCCACCCCCCACGGGGGGGAGGCGGCGAGTTCGTTCTAGAATCACCACTTCACGACACACACCATTTTTAAAGTTCCTCGTACTATGGAAATGCAGAACCCCCGCAACTAAGTACGGGGGTCTGCATCTATGACGGTCCTAAGTGCCCCGACTCTACATCGGGGCCTACTTCTGGTCGAGGGCCTTCAACATGGCCCGCAAATCGCTCTCGTGGACCAGAAAGTAGCCAGCAGAGTTCTTAAGCACCCCCTGCTTTCCGGTCTGATCTAGGACCACCTGAACCTCGTTCTGGGCCACCCTAGGCCATCCCTTGGTCATTCCATCCACCGGATGAAGCGTCCCAAGAATAACATCAGAACTCGAGCACCCCACGGCCACGAGAAAGCACATCATCCACGGGAGTCGAGAGCACCTCATCCATAACACCAACCTCGTCCACAGCACGCTGAGAGAATACCACACGGATGACCTCCTTAAGAACTTCGACAACGATCTGAACAATGACCGAAGCCATTACTTCGACTCCAACTTCTTAACCGCGAGTTCGATCATCCCGCGAATGCGAGCCTCGCCCCACGTCTTAATGAAGTCGGCGACCTTGGGGCCAGCGATCTCGAGGGCCTTCTTAAGGGCCAGATCTCGAGCCTCGGCCTTTTCTTCGTCGGTAAGTTTGCCGTCGAAGTTCCGCTCCTTCAGGGCCTCGACATAGATGACCTTAACCTCGGCGACAGCCATCAGGAACGCACGGGTGGCGTCGCGGTACTTAAGGTCCTTGTCGAATCGCTTAACGATGTACAGCCCGAGAAGGGTGGCCACCGCAATGAATGCCGAAAACACAGCGTCAGTAAATTCAATATCCATACATCCTCATTCCGGAACGGGGTCCGGAGTAATTGGTTCGATGAATCTAGGGGTGGCATTCGGATCGTAAGTCCAACCGGGAGAGCAACGCTCGTTTTCTCCTAGTTGTACAGTTGTAAAGCCGTCGAAGAAGTTATCACCCCCGGCCCAAATCACAACATTGTCAACAATATTATCGGGGCGAACAATGGCCCATCGAAAACTAATCATTGCAAATATTCCCAAAAGAAGACAACGAAACCTGTACCGCCTACACCACCGTCCCCACCTAGTGATCCTGCAAATCCTGCGGCAGATCCTCCTCCACCACCAGTCCCCCGCCATCCATCGCCGCCGTTTCCACCTTTGGAGACTGCGGCATTATCGCCACCTGTTCCGCTGTTGCCTCCAAAAATAGAAAGGAAGTACAACTGCTCCATTGAGGGGGCTTCACGCAATCCTGAGTAGCAGGATTGAACAAACTTTTCATAAACATCTCTAGAATGTTTACCGTCGATTGAATAACCAACCGATCCACCACCAAGTGAAGAACGTGATCCTAAAAATTGAGGAGGTTCCATTGGTACGAGGTTTCGGCTTGAGGCTCCACTACCGCCACCACCGCCACCACCCATAACAATTGAAGAAGCGAATGGGTAAGAACGAGTACCCGATTGAATAATTCCCGGCCCCGCAGGAAATGAAGTTGTACCCGCTGCCCCCGCAAAACCGGGAGTCGATCCTTGAGAAGAAGCAGTACCACCCGTTCCTGAAGTACCTCCCGCTGCGGTTCCACCACCACCACCACCGCTTCCACCTGCGGCTTCTAACCTCCAAGTAGAAGTTCGCGAACCTTCCCATGTAAAAACAAATTCAAGGTAGGTGCTTCCACCGCTGCCGCCGCCAGTACCTGCGGCGGGGCTTGTGGTTGCGCCTAAACCTTTAGTTCCATTTGCCCCCACTACCACTTTAAAGTAGTTGACGCCAATGGCATAAAAGGCTTTAAGCGGGACTCTGTATCTAAAGTTACTCGCACCCCCGCCACCTCCACCACCACCGCCTGCACCAGTGGCCGTGTTAAACGCACCACCGCCGCCACCGCCTCCACCACCTACAACCAATATAGATACATGGGAAGCATCATTTGGAGGAGTGATAAAGCACGACGAAAATGCTTCTTGAATCTCAATTGGTTTTTTAGCGAAGGCAGATCCTCGCCCCCATCCGTCATACAATCCGTTATTCATATTAGTAAGTCGCGCTAAAAACGGTTACATGAAATGTTTCAGCGTTGTTTGTCGAAGCGTAAAGAATTGTGTCTTGGCTAGAGCCATTTCGCCCCGGCAACACAAATCCGTTCAACGAAGAAACAAACGCTGTAAACGTGGGAGTAGTCGCAGTAGTCAAGGTGTTAGCGGGAACCGGGGTCTCTGCTACAAATCGCTTTGTAGTTCCTCCATCCGTCGAAATGAAAAATCGAATCATTCCGGCAGATGTGGTCACCGTAGCAACGATAAGGATTCCTAGGATTCTCTTACCAACGCCCGTTCCGGCTGAAGCGGAAGGGCCAATTGCGATTTGAACTACGGTTCCAGTACCATCACGGTTTGTGTTGGCTGTGTTAAGAACAGCAGTTTCGATAACTGGAGCCGTAGAATATTGAGCAGCCGTTGCCATTAGATAATCCCCGCTTGATGGAGAAGGAAGTCAGGAGCAGATCCACCACTAGCAGTTGATTCAATAGTTACTGTAGTGGATGTAGAAGAAATGTTAATGCCAGAACCCGCAGTCAACACACGTTCATTCGTAAGTGTTGCATTGGAGTTCAATACAATGTAATCGGCGTCGGATGGTGCGCCGCCAGTATTTGCCACCCATTTAAGGCCAGTTGTTTCCGCTGAATCAGCAGAAAGAATCTGACCGTTTGTGCCTACGGGGAGGCGTGCGAGGGCCGAAGAATCTCTTGTGAGAATGTCGCCTTTGGTCGTGAGAGTGGAGGTCCCACCTTCAGGGCCCTGAGGCCCTGTTGGTCCCGCTACACCTTGAGGTCCTTGAGGTCCAGCAGGTCCTTGAGGTCCAGCAGGTCCTTGAGGTCCAGCAGGTCCTTGAGGTCCAATAGGCCCTTGAGGCCCATCAGGTCCTTGAGGTCCAGCAGGTCCTTGAGGTCCAATAGGCCCTTGAGGTCCAATAGGCCCTTGAGGCCCATCAGGTCCTTGAGGTCCAGCAGGTCCTTGAGGTCCAGCAGGTCCTTGAGGTCCAGCAGGTCCGATAGATCCCGTAGCGCCTGTAGCCCCGGCAGGACCCTGAGCCCCCGTGGGCCCGACACCCAACCGAGACCCGTCGGTCGACAACACGTACCACCCGGTCCCCGCCTCGTAGTTCAGGCTGTAGCCAGCCAGAAGCATGGTCTTAGTCAGGGTCGGAGTCGTGGTACCGTCGTCAATGTAGACCTCTACCGTGACGGCTGCGCTGTCCCTGTTAAAGATCGTCAAAGACTTGAGGACGTGCTCCCGGTTGGCCGCAGGGGCCGTCAGGACCGTCACAGGGGTCGTGCCGGACAAAAGCCCGTACTCCGTCTTGGCGGAGTAGGAAGACGATCCGTGGTCACCGTAGGCGACCTCGTAGTAAGGCTGCAAGGTTGCCGGGGCCGCCGACAGCACAGCCTTGATCGATTTAGTTGTCGCGTTGAGAGCCTTCACAGCCCGATATCAATCCATCGCATAATGTCTGAGTGCACCGCACCAGAACCACCACCGCCCCCGCCACCACCGGACGGCGTCTGCCAAGAGACGCCAGCCGAAACCGAGGAGTCCGCAGTTAGGACCTGCCCGTCGGAGCCAACCGAGATCGCGACCACCGACTCTCCGTTCGACACCAGCATTTCACCCTTCACGTTGGCCGGAAGGGCTCGAGGCACCCGTGAGTCGCGATCCCTGAGATTGCTCATGCCTTCTTCTTTGCCCCAAGGCGAACAGAGGCGATAACGAGGCCGATGAGGGCCGCCACAGCGTCATCACTCCGCATCTCCCTACAACGGTTGTTGTAGGTCGCCATCGCCGATCGAATCGAGTCCTCGAACTCCGGAGGGACCTTGGCCTGTGAGTCTTTGTTCTTCAAGGACCATTCGATCCCGTTGGCCATCGCAATGGCCAATTGGGACGAACGGGCGCTGTTCAGGTCAAGGAAGGACCGAATCAAAGTGTAGACGATGGGCTCCACCTCGCTAGCGATCCCCGTAAAAGGATCAGCGGGGGGAGGGGTAATCTTGGTAGTCATTAGTTAGATCAAACCATGTTGAGGGTCGAATTGATCTTCGACACAATGTAAGAGATCGAGAAGAACCCAGTGCCTGTAGTTCCAGCGGTAGTAATCCGCATACCGTTACCGTCCGGAAGATTGAAAAGACCCAAACCTTCCGGAGGCGTAAGGTTAACGGGATTATTTGCGGCTAAATTAATAGTGACAACCGCAGTGCTTCCTGCTCCGATGTAATCGGAAGAAGAGCAACTTGCATTAGCAGCCCCAGCAGAATCGCAACCTTGAATAGTCAAAGTAGACGCTGCTGAGGAAACAGCAGAAATGCTCAAAATAGTAATTCGGCTGCCAGCGGCTGCCGTAATAAAATTTGTAGCCGGAACCGCTGATTCGAACTTACCGAACACTCGACGAACAATTCGAGCATTATGATGCTCTGGGATGTAATCGCAAATCTCACTCATGGTTCGACTCCGAAATCCCGAGCACAAGTTGAATCATTTGACTGGGATTATCGACAATAACTCGACAAATAACAGACTCAACGATGCGGGTAACCGCTTCGTCGAACTCAGCAGATTTCGACACACCGTGCTCATGCATAGCGGCGTGGCAGAGTTCGTGGACCAGAGTCGACCAGACTCCGGGCGTGCGTTCAGAGAGGGACTTAAGGGCCCGAGGGCCAAGGACAATCTTGTGGTCGTCCGGGCAGCAAGCGCCCCAAAGACCATCAGCCAAGGGGTCCTTAACTACTTCGTAGTGGTGAAGACCAACCTTCCATGAAGAAGGAAACTGAACGCCTTCAATTGAATCAGTAGAAGGCTTATGGTTCTTTTTATTCTTCTTCATAAATAACTACAAAATAGAAACTTAAGAGAGTGCGGGGGATTCTCCCCCTGCGCCCCCTCCCCCTCCTAAGGTTCCCCCAAAATTTATCGGCGTCAAGGACCCCTACATATTGCGACGAGAGACTCTTCTGAAGGTTGCCGCCCAGTTGGTCGGGTGTACAATCCCTCGATGCCTTCGAAGAAACGACCAAAACGCCTTCCGAGCAGCCGCAAAGTTTCAAAGACGACTCGGTTGAAGGATCGGGTTAGAACGTGGAAAGCCTACGGCATTTACTTTGAAAGTTACGAAGCGGCCTTGGAAATGGCCGAAGAAATTGAGAAGCCTGAAAAATTTTGCACCATTTGCGGGGTGACAAACGAGGAACTGAAGAATCGGCAAAACCGTGGGTTGTGTCTTGATCACGATCACGTATCTCACAAGCCTCGTGCGTTCTTGTGCGGTCCTTGTAATTCTTTGGTTTCATTCTATGAAAAGGGCTTTTTAAGTAAGAACATCTTTATCAACATCGTTCAGTATGTTGAAAACTATGATGCCCTTCGCAAGCCGCTATTCTGATCTGAGAGCCGTCGGCTCTTGAATCCAACGGTCGTGTTTCTTATTACGGTCCTCGACGGGCGAAAGTCCCATAAGTAGGCGGGGAAGTCCAAAGCCGCTTTGAGTGGCCTTCAAGATTTTCTCGAATTGTTCCAAGTCCCTGTTGCGTTTTTCGTCTTCAGGGCTCAACCCAAGGTGCTGAACCAAATGAGCAACAGCCATAGCGAGTGCGTCAAGACGGTCGTCGTGGATGAGGCAGTCCTTCTCCCAAGTCACGTGGGTCATCTGGTACAGCAGGCTGTAAGTCATAGTGGAGTCACTTTGGTCGGTTGGAACGGAGAGGTCGTCGTCAAGGGCCTTCTGCGTGAAGGTGACTCGATGCTGATTCAATGCAGGCTCGAGGGCTTGGATGATTCGCTTTTCCTTCTGGGTATAGTGTTTAATTGGAAAGATGGTTGTCGGCCACGTATCCGCGAGGTACGGCTTGAGGAGCGTCGTCCACGCACCATCCGAGAAGTTCTCTTCGATTACAACCCCTTGAACCTTTTCCGATCGAGCGATGTCCGCAAGCCGCTGAAGGTTCTCCTTACTGTGGCCCCCTCGGAGACCGATGACTCGAGTAACGAAGAAGTGACCACCAAGGGCGTGAACGACAACGGCAGCCGTCTCGTCAAGCCCACGTCCCGCAGGGTCAATCGCAAGGACCGAGGCCGTGGATGGCACGTAATTCCCCTCGACGGCCCTAGCACGGTGTAAACGGTCTCCGGAGAAGCCTCGGGACGGGTAATCCTTAATTTCTAGGAACGGCTCGCAGCCCCATCGCACGATCTCTGGGAAGGCGGCGCTCGAGATGCCGACCACGGAAAGATCGTCAAGTTTCAACGGGAATCGTTCGGAATCGGAAAGCGAGCAGTCCAATTGAAACTGAAGCGCAAAGCCAGACGATCCGTAGGAAAGTTCTCTTGAAACAAGTTCTTGTTCCGGAAACCGCGAGTCGGTCGGGGCACCGAGGTTGGACTTGGCTCCGTATTTTGGCTCACTTAGTTCCGGGTTCTTAGCGAGGCGGGCCCGCAGTTCCGGTGCGAGGTCCTGACCGTACACGACCATCTTGTTTGTCGTCGGGTAGCGCGAGGGCCAGACCCATCGCGAGTAGCCGCGATTGGGGAGAATTGAATAAACCGACTCTTGAGATTGAGGCGTGCCCAAGAAAACGATGCGCCCGCCCGGCTTCAAGATTGCGTCGAATTCCTTGACCGACTCGGCCAACTTCTCGCGCAGGATAGGCGTTGCGGAGTTGTTCGGCACCTCGATGTCGTCAGCGATGATCCAGTCGGCTCGAGAGCCCGTAAGTTGCCCGGTGATGCCGACGGACTTGAGGGACGGGGCGTGGGCCGCCGGGGCCCCGTAGACGTCGAAAGAGGTCTTGAGGGCCCGTAGGTCATTTCCCCCGTGCTCTGGGTGCAAGTGGTTCAGCCACGGTATGTCCCGCAAGATCTTCATGCAGAACGTCGTGAACTGCGTGGCGCGGTCAGCCGATGCCGAGGCCACCAGAATGTTCAGCGACTGATTCCAGTACAGAAGCCAAATGCAGAACGCAGAGGTCACCCACGACTTGCCGACGCCACGGAAGGCCTGAATCATCAGGCGTGCCTCTTCGCCCTGAAGTTGATTCGCGATCGCGTATTGTGCGTCCGTCGGTTCCGGAAGACCGAGGTCACGCCATAGGATGAACAGGAAGTTGCGGAAGTCCTTCAGATCATTGTTCGAGTGCATTACTCATTTGCCGCCTTCTTTGCGTGGGCCGCAAAGGGGAGGACCTCTCCAAGTTTAAGGATAGGCGGCGGTGCCTTCTTCTCTTCGACGTTTACAACGATTCCGTTGTTCTTGAGAAGGTTGACGGCCACCGCAAGTTCCGCAGACGTGGCCTGACCGGACTCAACTTTGTTGAGAAGGTCCGTGGCGACCGCAGTCTGAAGTTCTTTGAGAATGTTCTTAATATTATCATCCATGAACAAACACCTTTGAAGCAATCCCGAGAATGAAGCCGAAGATTGCGGTAAAAATCCAACGATACCACCAACGCATTCCCTTTATCGATTCCTCAACGTGACTCATTCGAGTAGTCAGTCCCGGTTGACCATTGCCTCGAAGGGTGTGATCAATTGAGTTGACCTTTTCCTCAAGTCGCTCGAGGATTGCTTGGATAGTTTGAGTATCCATCAATCTTGAACCTTCTGAATCAGAATGTCGCCGTAGTGGAGGAAAATGCCGGGGTTCGTCGCGGAGTTGCGGCATGCGACGATGGCAAACTTGTCCGTGGTGTTGCTGGTGCTTCCGGTAAGTATCCGTGTAAACGATACCGACACGGTCCTCGCTGAATCAGCCGCCCCGACCACACCACCGCCAGATGCGTTGGCGTCGTTAAGGGAAGATGCGGTAGTGGGTGGAGTAACATTATAGGTTACCGGAGCCACAATTACTTCTCTCCACGCAGTGCGCGGAGAAGCAATTGCAACTGCAAACTCTTGACCAGTCGCGCTTGCGATGCTGAACACCAGATTGACAGTAACCAAGTAAGCAGAAGTTGCTGTAGTCTTTAGAATAAACGACCTGCTTGATTCTTGGTCGACGTCGGTAGAGGTGTTGTTTACCGACACAATTCCAGAGAAATTCAAATGGTTCGCGGAACTGTTGTAATCAAAGTCTCTCCATGCTGTCGACGTGTCCGCAGTCAGCATTGGATGCGTGTTTGTAGCCGTCGGGGCAAACTTTGCTGAATACAGAACGTCCAGCATTCCCCCGTTCCGACCGTACACTTTATGGTTGTTGAGAACCAAGTTTCGACCGTCGACAGCCGGAAGTCGAGCACTACCATCAAGAGCCACCACGTTGTTTGCAGCGGTTCCCGTAGCGGTCGTAGCAGTTGAAGTCAGTCCGAGATTGGTCCGTGCGGTAGCAGCGCTCGAAAGATCCGAAAGGTTTAAAGACTTTCGCGTGTACCGACCGTCGGCGTCATTAACCGTCGGAAGGTTAGTACCGCCAGTTCCAACCGTGTAGGTCGCGGCGGTCCCGAGCCCGAGGTTAGTGCGAGCGGTCGCGGGCACCGTGGCGGACCACGATCCGCTCGAGACCATCAGCACGTTTCCGTTGTTCGCCCCCGTGACAATCGGAAGGCCAGAAAGGTTACCCAAACCGTAGGCCTGAAGGTCGCCCAATCGAACAGCGTCTCCGTATTCAGTAGGTGCCGCAAGTTCGCTAAGGCGGCGAGATCCCGCAGAGAGCGCGGACTCCGTCGGGTACTCCAGAGACACGGAGTCCGATTCAATCTTGTCGGCGACCTCTTGCACCGCAAAGTACGCCTGAATCGAAGCGGAGTCGAGAATCTCACCAGTCACCACCGAGGCGTCCGTGAAGTTGACAACTCGGTCGTCGACCGATGTCGGCGTCTGTCGGACTACGGTGACAACCTGACCATTACTTGGTTTGGTAATCAAAGTAAGCACAGGCTCGTTAATACCACCCCACTCAGCCTGCGGCCCGGAGATCGAGTAGTCGACGTCGATGGTTTTAAGAACACCAGCGTAGTAGACCTTTACATGATCGCCACGGAGAGTGGGAAATGAAAGGGTAACCTCGTCGGTGCCGCTATACGAAAATGAAGTGCGTGCAAAAGGCATTAGCGACCTTTCTTCTTGTTATACGTATCGATGAGTTTCTTGACTGTTTCGTCCATTTGTTCTCTTGATTGTCCCTTACCAATGTCATCCTTTTTGATCCAATTTTGAGACATTTCAAACAAATCCGGATCTTCTTTAAGAAGTTCTGCCCAAGCCGCTTTTCTATGTTTATTAATCTCGTTCGAAAGCGATTTAGCGGCCTCTGAACGCTTGTTCCCGAACCCATATCCATGAGTATATCCCCTAAATTGAGCAGAGTTAATCAAATTTTTAAGGCTATTGTAACTTCCCATATCAAGCATTTTTTGACCTAGTTGATCATACACAGTGTTTCCTTTAGGGCCAATTTTTCGAAGATCGAGTTTAGTAAGAGATTCGTGTTGGTCGCTTGTGGGCGCTGAATAGGACAACGTGTCTTCCATGCCGTTATCGAAAAGGGCCTTTTGCACGACATTCATTTTAGATGCTTTCTTCCCTTGTGCGGGATTGAGCATGTAATTCAGAGCCTCCAAGAAAGAGATATCTGCGTCGTATAGCGGATTTTTAATTTGCAAACCTGTGACGCTGCGGCGTGCGCTTACGCTGTTGCGATCGTAATACTTGTTCCACCAGAAATCAGAGAAGGTTTTAAATTCGCGCATGTACTTATCGTTGTAGGTATTAATAGAGTTCATCGCCATAGAACCGGGGAGCACACCAGAACTAAGGGAACCAAGCCAGCGCGGAAGTTTATTATCCGGGTCGTGAGACGCTTCGATAAAGTCGTTGAGACCAGTCATAAAAGACTTATCAAGAACGCCACGAACTAGAGCAGTGTACACAGGTCGAGCCAGCATTTCGAAAACTTCAACCTCACCGTCGGACTTGTCGTAAGCCTTCTTTCCTAGTGTGAACATGTCAACAATCATGCTCACAACTCCAGCAAAGGGTTCCGCAAACTGATAGGAGTGCCATTCGCCACTGCTGTCCCTGATGGACATAGGACGATGGGTCTTAAGCCATTCCTTACGTTCTTGCTGGTCGGTCGGGCCTGCCCCAGTAATATCTCCGCTATCGGTCACCATAAACAAAGTTATGTAAGCGATAGTTGCGGTAAGTGCTTGCCCATACGCCTGCGAGCGGACAGCGGGATCTTTAGCGTGGAATCGATTGACAAAATCGTTCTTCCAATCTTCGTCTCCGGTGAATTTAGTAGAACGGCTTCCCACTCCCAACATTTTGTAGGCAACCGCTTGAAACGGAGAGGCGGCCATTGAGACACCAGCGCCAATAATGTTGCCGGGGATGTGCAAGAACGGGAAGATCACCGCCGCTCCGAAACCGATGGTCTTTTCAAAGGCCGACGAGTTCGGGTCGCCACGCTTTAGCCTGTTGATCCAGTTCATGAACCGAGACCAAATTCCCTCACGATCAAGCGGGTCCTGAGTGAAGGTTCCCTCTGATCCAAGGCGCTCCGCCACTCGAAGATTCGAGGTCAGTTCGCCCCACATGCGGAGGAGTTCGTCGTTGTCCTTAGCGGGCCGCCCGTTGTAAATGGCAACATTCTCTTGCACCTTTAGACGGAAGTTCCTAGCAGTGGCAACCGAAACTGCCTGATCGTATTCCGGAGTATCTGCCCCAAATCCCTTTGCAATCATTGCGGCGCCTTCGACGTTGATTGCATCTTGACGAGCCTCGGCCATAATCCGCTGGTCCGTCATTCTAAAATGACTCGACATCATTTTAGTGTACATAGCGTTTGCGTCAGCCGCAGGATTCGTAGATCCATTTGCGACTGCACGTTCGAAGAAGTTTGCCTTGATGTGCGCTCGTTGGGCAAATTGAGTGAAGAACTCGTCCGAAAAGTTATTTACTCTATTAAAAACTTGATGAATCGGGTCAAACCAAGTTTTCATCCAATTAGCGACATCACCACGAAGCGTTCCGGGCGGGAATGCTTCACTGAAAATTCCGCCGACGCCGAGCATCTTATTTGGAGTTGCGCCGTCCGCTGTAACGTACCGGACATTCTTCTTAAACGAGTCTTTAGCAATAGTGAACGACTCTCCAATTGTCGCAAACGCTGTGGCAAGTTGCCTAAAGTGATAGGAAACCATTCTCCCATTTCCGCTTACCGCTCCTCCAGCCATTCCCATAGCAATTCGCATAAGAATGTTTCCGGCGGCGCTCATGGAGTTTTTCGCACTGGTCATGGGATTCGACAAAAGATTTGTCGAGTACCAAGAAGCAAACGCCATGTTGAGCGGGTGGAAAATAAGCGGATTGGAGATGCTGCCACCCGCTTGAGCGACTTGGCGAATATGCGCGGCCATATTCATGATTGTCGCTAGGTTCTGGCTTTGATTTCCCGCGCCTCCAGTTGAGCCTCCGAATCCTCCGACTCCGAGAACCTTCTGAAGTTCAGCGTGCGCGTCCATCTCCTCTTGAAGTTGCTTATTCAAATCCGTGATCTTTTGATCGCGGCGATCCAACTTATCCTTAAGAAGTTGAATCTCAGAACGGCGGGAAGCCAATTCGGTCTTCAACTTGTCGATGACTTGCTGACGTTCGGCACGCAACTTCTCGAGCGCTTGTTCGCGGACCTCGTCCGCCTTATCAAGTTGGCCCTGAGCCCTTCGTCGCTCGCTTTCGATCTTCTTCGCGAGAGCCTTGGCCTCCTCTTCACGCTTCTTAGCGGCCTCGGCCTTGCTCAAGGCCTTCTTGGTGTCCTTAGCGCCTTCGGTAAGAAGTTCCTCAGCAGTTCCCAATTCCTCTTCAAGTTCGAGGACGCGCATTTGCGATGCCTCGAGTTCCTTAAGAGTGGCGTCCAATTCCTCGCCGAACAACCCTACCGTGTCGTTGGCATACTTGAGGTCGTCAATAAGTTTTTGGACATTCGCGCTAAGTTCGTAAACCTTACGAGAAACCCTAGGCTTCTGGGGAACTTCCCCTTCCGGCGTCGGTGTACCCGTTTCCGGAGTAGGAGTCCCAGCCTTGGGAGCCGCAGTCTTAGGCTTGGGTTTACGAGCGCCAGTGGTGGGCTCCGGGGCCCCCATTTCCGGAGTCGGGGTACCAGCCTCAGGCGTTGGGGTACCAGCCTCAGGCGCTGGGGCAGCAGTTTCAGGAAGTTCAACCGTACCTGTGCCACCGTTCTGATCGTTCGCCTTGGCCGCCGTATCGATAGCGTTTATGGCTTGATCGATAACGGAGGCAGCGGTCGACAGTTCGCGGGCCTTGCGCCGCTTACCTTCCGGAGTCGCAATCTCATCGGGAGCGAGTTGGAGAATATCTTTCTTCCCCTTACCCTTGGCGCCCTTCTTAGGCTTCCCTTTGGGCGCCCCTGCTTCAGCACCAGTGCCAGTGCCAGCGCCTTCTGCGCCAGTTCCAGTGCCAGTTCCAGTGCCAGCGCCTTCTGCGCCAGTCCCAGCGATGCTCTGAGCACCTTCTTGAGCGTTCGCATTCGAGACGGCTTGATCGCTCATCTCGGGGTAAGCCGTGTTGTAGTCGTCGGCGCCGTCGAAGGCCATGTCCCGAAGGACACCGGAACGAAGGGACGCGAGAGTCCTGCCCGCCTCCGAAGACATTCCACGGAAGGCGAATCGATGGTACATCACCTCGTTAACGAGGCGCACGATCTTGACCCGATCTTCGTCGCTCAAAGATTCATAATCACGGACGATGTTCTTTCCGGTAACCTCGATCGAATCAATAAGATTGGCCAATCGACGGCTAGAAGACTCGAGTGCCTTTTTGCGCGTAAGCATGACCATACCGATGCGGCGCTGGATCTCAACCTGAACCGACGGCGGCAACTTATCGATATCGGTGACAGATCGAATCTTTTCAAATTTACCGTCGATAAAGATCCCACGGGGGTCGATGTCGTTATGCGTCTTGAGAATATCAATCATCAGTTCAGTCGGGGTCTTGCCGGATTCGGCAGCCATCGCCTCAACGTGATTGAAAAGACTTTCATCGGCACGAGCGGTGTTTTTTGCGACGCTTTCGGGAACGCGCTTCGAAAGGTTCTCGGACTCCGTGTACTCCTTCGAACCGTTGAGGATCGAAGATTCGATGGCCTGATGCGCGGTATTCAGGTCGTTTACGTGAAGGTTTACAGCAGGTTGAGACTCCGATTCCTTAGGGTTTCGGATCCCGTCCATGTAGTCCTGCACGGCCTTTCGAGACTCGGGGTCGAATGCCGGGGAGCGAGAAAGTAAAACATTTTTGCTAAAAGGCTTCAGAGTACGATTCCAAGTGTTCGGGATACCCTTGCGACCCTTAAGAGGTTCGCCTTGGAAGTTGAGAACCGACGGCATAGATGCGGTAAGTTTTTCACCCTCCTCGACGACTCGGTTACCCTTGGCGTCCCACTTAACTTTAGTTTGCGATCCCTTGTTGATCCCGGTTGGTGCATCAACCATTGCGCGACCTTGGCCCTGCGCTTCTTGGAACCAAGCGTCAAATTTAGCCCTGTCAAGTTTCCCCTCTCGAATCATTCCTTCAGAATTCGCCACAAGGAATTTAATCGCGGCGTCGAGGAAGTTCGGGGAGAAGTCCACATTCTGACCAAACCGATCCACCATTGTCTGAGTCGCGTTCCAAAGGATGGCCTGCATCATGGCAGGTTCCGCTTGGAGATTGGTGCCTACAAGATCATTCGAAAGATCTTGAGCGGTTCGGAACATGGGTTCACGGACAACGTCATCAGCGGTTGGACTAGTTCCAAAAGTCTCAAAAAGTTGTTGCGGAATCTTTTCGGAAATGGTTCCAGTCTCCTTATCGTAGGACTTGGTTTGTTTTCCATCCTTTCCAAAAATTGCAGCATTGCGGCCCATTGCGTATCGCGTTTCAATTCCGGACCACAAGTCTTGAGTGAATAGGTAGAAGTTTCCGAGAATGTTGCCAGTAAAGGCCCCGACCTTAGGACCAAAGGACGCCTCGATTCCCATCTTCATAAGAGCACGTGCACGCTCGATTACGATGCTTCCGTGCTCGTCAAGGAACAAGAATCCTCCGACACCTTCACCTTTAAATTTAGAACCTTTACCTTTAACTACATCAACCCAAGAAATTGCTTCTTGTTTAAGTTCAGCCGAGATCTTGTTGATGAGTGCAGAATCTACCTTACCCTTAGTTTTTACAACTACAGTAGGTTCGGAATCCGATTGATGAATTGAAACGGAGACAACCTCAATTCCATTTGCTTTGTAAACGTCAATGATTTCACGTTTAGAAGCCTCGACGGATGCCTCGACGTTCACAGATCCGTTTTTGTTGCGGACTGTTTTAATGAACTCTTTTTTAGATCCTACGTGAGTTCCGACGTTATGTACTGAATCAGCATCAGTCAGCATAGTCCCGGCAACGTAACGTCCCGTTCCGGCATCATCAGCCCGTTCTCCGTTCGGAAGGATGAAGTATTTCGGATTAAATTTTCCACCCCAATTCGCAGCGCCGGGACCAGCAAGGTTGCCCTTTGTGGAGAAATTTTGAGTGAATACTTCCTTGTCGACACCAAGCACTTCCTTAGCGAAAACTTGCATTTTCGTGAAGAACTTGATTACGTCATCCTCGGTCGCGGTAGTGAAATCCATCTCGAATTGCTTGGCATAGTCGCCCACAATCTTGAGAAGTTCAGCACCCTTGGGACGCCCGTCTTCGGAAAGAAGGGCTTCCTTGCCGGGGTTCTTACCGACAAAGTCCTTGACCGCCGCATCGATAATTCGATTCATTCGACGGGAGTTGGTCTCGGGACCGTTGCCGTGAAGGTTGGCAGTCTGCTTCTTTTTCTTAACCGTGACCCTAAATCCTGTACGCTTGGGATCCAACCGTTCCGCAACGCGACCAGTTTCCATCATGGTTCGGAAACCTTCGATGGCGTTTCTGGTGTTTATTTCAGGACCGGAGTTGGGAGAGAAGACCCCCAAAAGATACGACATGACTCGAATGGCGTTTCCATGCATGTCCATTCGGGCATTGAATTGCTCGTCGGTCTCCGCAGGATTCGCTTCGCCCTTAACAGGTTCCTTTAGATAATTGAATTCGTTACCAAACATTGACATCGTGTCGAAGGTCCCCTTGATCGCGTCGGCGTACCAGCGCGTCTGACCCGACGAGATATCATATTCGTGAATCAGGCGCAGGCGCTCCCGGTACGTATCAAAAAGGCCCTTTTCAAGAGTGTCGTACATTTCAGCGAGAACACGCTTGCCGGATTTGACCTTACTCGGATTGACCTTGATTTCGAGGTAATCGGGGTGCTTAAACTTACCTTCGGAGAATTGAGCCTTCAGTTCCGGAGTGGCGTACTCCTCGTTCCACTTAGACGTGGAAGTAATCTCAAAACCGAGACGCTTGAGATTCTTGATGTAATCACTCTCGAGTTGACCAGAAGCGCTGTCGACGACGTTGAACGCCTCTCCGTGAATGCCCTTCCAATCCTTCGAATCGAGCAACGGCTTGATCTTAGAATTATGGATTTTCCAGATCTCCTCGGGCGTATCGACATCCGGGAACACGATAGCGATGACAGAGCGCATCGCTTCCATACCCATGCCCTTGAACTTCGGGTTGTTCTGGATGTTGAAAAGGCTTTCTACGTAGCCGTCCTTGCGGATTGCAACGCCAGCCACGGGCAAGCCATCAGGACCCTTGTCGTTCGAGAGAATGAGAATGTGGTCCTTGTAGAACTCCGCATCGTTAATCGTGACGGTCGGGTTGTTGCCCATTCGAGCCAAAGCGGCGGAAAACTCCTCAGGGCTGGAAATGCGGAATCCAGAATGGTACGGAGAGCCGGAAGGGCTTCGTCCGTTGTACATCTGGTCCTGAATGCGATCGTATTCTGCGCGTTGAGCGCGAGTCTTCGCACTCGAGGGGTACTTACGAGAAACGCCCAAAAAGGAGACATCTGGATTAGGCGCATTAAAGTCAATAACTTTAAGGTTGTCGCCGAACTTATCTCTGAGGGCCTTTGCCGTCTTCTCCCCTTGGATAATCGGATTCCCGTCCTTATCGACGACAAGAATTCCAAGTTCCGCCATCTTCTTACCCTGAAGGGCAAGAGCCATCGTCGTCTTGTCGACGCCACCGTTCACGTGAATAGATTCGTGTCCGTTCTCGTGAATAATAATCTGAGCATTTTGCCCATTCTTCTGGGCCAAGTGCTCAACAATGGCAAGCATCTCCGGGTCGACGCGATCGTGATAAAGGGCCTTCCCAAGTTCGCTGAGAAGGTTGACGTCGCTGGTCCGCACCGGACCGCGAGATGCGTGAACTACGTCTTGCGTCGAAAGTTCGGCTGCGTCCACGAGACCGCGAACGCCTTCGGTCGTGTTGTAGAAGTTACTCCCGTTGATTGCGATGTGGGCCGAGCGAATCGCCTCGACAATCGAATTGGTCACGTACTCGCCGTGGGCCATTTCGGAAGTCTTAAAGAACGCATCGGTCATCTTGGAGTAAATCTTAAAGAAGAGCACTTTGGCCTTCGAAAGATCCTCTGCCGGGTCAGCCTCGATAATGCGCTTGACTCCAGCGTCTCCAAAGCGCATGGCTTCGAAAACTGCGGCCTCCTGCGGATTTACCATGCCGTGCACGGCAAACATGAAATCGCGGGCGTAGCCTTCGCTGATAATTTTCTTGTCGACAAGTTTCCCGATCTCTGCGGTGATCGCTTCGTACTTTCCGCTGAAGGATTCTGAAATGAGGGCGCGAATGGACCGAAGATCCTTGACGTCAACCTTTCCGAGAAGTTTCCCGTTTTGAAGGAGAATATCCGATTCCTCCTTCAAATACTTATCGATGATCTTCTTGACCTCTTTCGGAACGGGCTTTCCGTTGATCTTCAGAGTTCCGGTGATGACCTTCGAAACATGGTCCGCATGGTTTTTCACCATAGCCCGAGCGATGTTTTTCTTGACCGCTTCGGGCACGCTCTTCAAATTAAGAGCCACGTCCAAGGTCGCATGGAAAATCTCATGCAAGATCGGAGGGTTAGTCAGATCAGAGTTCTTATGGGCTACAACGTCCTTACCACTCTTGATAATGGTGGCGCCTTCAGCAATGACCGTGATGACTTTATTCAAGGCGTCAAAGTGCCCAGTAACGTCGTCGACGGCGTCCCCGCTCTCAATTTTTTGAGCAAGGTCGAGGTGAACCATCCCGATGATCGGATCAGCGATCGCCATGATTTGATTCACGGCGTCGCCAAGACGCATGCGGGAGAACAATCCTAGGTTGATGGATGTGTTCGAAATGGTGGATTCATCGCCGACCAAGTCGTTCGCGGAGGCCAAGGCCTTGAACACGTTTGCGCGGAAGGACTTGCGGTACTCTTCGCGAATCGCCTGAATATCGGGACGATGGAGGTCAATCGTCATCCCGTTACCCATCAGGTACCTAGACTTCGATTCCCCGGCAAAGTCGAAAGCCTCTGCGATATCGTTAACTTTGAAGGCCACGCCGACGGTGTACGATCCGTCAGAGTTAGCGACCACCTTGACCGTAGCGCCCTTGGTTCGCAGAAGTTTCTGGCTAACGGCGCTCGAGTTCTTCCACTTATCCATCTGCGCGAGCAGGTCGTTTCGGTTGTCGGCACGGAGCACCACAGAGGTCTCGCTGTCCATAGCGACCCAGTCGCCCTTGTTAGAGGACTCAGCGTCGCCATCCGAAAGGGCCGTGTCGAGATCGACATCATCGAGGTTTTCTCGACCGACCTCCCGATTGAGAACCGATCGAGTTACCGACCCTTCTTCAAAGTTCGGAATGAACTGAAGTTGGAAGTTGGTGAAATCGAAATCGGACACCTCGTCAATTCCGCGAATTCGAAGAATTTCTCGAACTCGATTTCGCGTCTGGGCGTCGATCTTTACGGTTCCATTCTTCGCAAGAATGTCAGCGATCGATACGGCCACTCGATTCGTTCTTCCGCCAACTTGTTCTACGTAGTGGATGAATTCCGAATTGTTTCGGATCGCCGTAGTAATGGCTTTAACCCAGTCTTCGGGCTTGTTGAAGTTCGGCTGAACTTTAACAACGGCCAATTTAACATTACCTTCGCCGTCTTTGTACCACATAACGTGGTCGGTACGGTCGCGAAGTTCCTCGGTAAGGTTCAGGCGCTTTCGAGCCTCCGCATCCGTCAAACTTCCAAGTTCCCCCTCGGAGACCGTAATGCTACGGACTTCAATGAAGGAATGATTTTGAGGAATGAAACCTTCGTCTAGAGTTCCATCTTGGTTTGGACGAAGGAGGACCAGATCACCATTGTTCAACTTTTCGTTGAGGCTGGTCGCGATTTCCGGGGTCATGTCGGGAATCACGGGACCAGAACGAGCCGTCGAGGAACCCTCGGGAACAGCGGCGTTCGGATCAAAGGAGGTCACTCGAGCCTGATAGGCCTCGGCCATCGTAGCGGCCTCGAGCAGGTCCGCTTCAGTCCCGGTCTCCAAAGCCTTTCGGAGAGCCTTACGGACCTTCCCAGCCTCGGTGACCGTCTCGTACAGCCACGTGTGCGCGGCGCTCTTACCGTCCACGGCAAAGCGGGAAACAACGGATCCGGCTGCGTGGGAGATCCCGTTCTTGGTGGCCCTTCCGGCCATACCAGCGACACGGAACCCAATGTCCCCGAACGGTTCAAGAAGCATACCGTCAATGACATTCTTGAAGCGATTGAGAGCGCTGTCTTCGCGGGTGATTCGCCCAGTGATCGGATCGTATTGAGGAGGGCTGCCGTCATCATTCAACCAGCCCAAAAGCGCCTGCTCAACCTTGGTACCGCCAAGGGTGTAGCCGAGGTCGGCAAAGCGTCCGCTGCTTCCCTTCTGAAACAGGAAGTCGACCGGGGCCTCCGTCGCGATGTACTTAGCGGTCCAGCGGGCCGTATCGTATCCGTAGGCCTTGGCCTTGTTGATGGCACCAACGGCCTTCTTGAGTTTATCGTACTTGGAATCCAAGGCCGCAATGGCCTCTCCAGACGCTGCAAGTCCGGCGCGGATGCGGGTGGCCATTGCGGCGCCTTTACCGCTCAAAGAGAGGCCTTTTAGACCAAGGGAAAGCGTTCCTCGGGCCGCCAATTGGACAGCACCAGAACCGACCATAAATGAACCGAGTTGTCCAGCAAGGCTAGAAAGGCCGAAGACTTCCTTCGGGCGTGCGTATCCGGGCACGTTCCTTCCAGTTACGGGATCGATGGTTGAAACTCGAGGCCCACTCTCGTTGCCCCAAGCAATATCCATCGGAATATACCAATCGTCCCCAGTGATCAAGGATCCGAGGCCCTCGACCATTTCGATCATAGAGGTCCCCATAGCGTAGGCGCTCTTGAAAAGGAAGCGCTGAGTATTCTGAAGATGTTTCTTACCGACAGCGTAACCCTTGCTAAAGAACCCTCTATTTTGATCCGTAAGTAGATCTGTAAACGAGACGTCGGTGGCGGATTTAGTCACTCCGTTGACGTCAAGTTGGAAGCCAAGGGCCTCATCGAAGAATCGATCAGACTCCATTGCCTCCTTACCGTAACCCATGACATTGTCGTAGAACCAGTCCCCAGCGGCTTTCCAAGTGTCGCCGTCGAAAAGACTGGACGAATTGGACATCTTATCGATTTCCGGTTCGGAGAGACCGGAAAGAGCGTATTGGTTGTTAAGTAGCGGGAGATCGTCCGTTGCGGAAGGCCCCTTGGGCGCGACAAACGGGCTGGGCCCAAACGGGTTTTCAAATGTGCCCGGAGCGCCTTTAGGAGGCTGTGTAAGGGAAGAGACTCGGATATCGGAAAAACTCGGTTCCGGCTTGGCGGCCCCCTTTTTTCGCTCGTCTTGAATATCTTCAGAAACGGCTGCTGGTGATTCCGCCGAATCCGCGAGGGCTTGGGTATCTGAATCGATATCCGTTTTGGGCGTAGCACCACCCAAATCTACGGAGGCTTGCTGATCGAGAAGTTGTTCAGGATTGATTTCGGAATTAGGTTCGATCATTACTTTTGTTTCCCGTCAGAGGAGTCTTCGTCGTCGCCCTCTTTGTAGGGCAATCCCTGTGTGGTGGGCGTGCTCTTAGAGCCCTGTTTTTGAACTAGGTATGCGCCGTAAATCTGCCTGCTGAAGAAAGCGCTTTCAGCAGTAAAGCCAGATTTGGGATCTAGATAGGTATTCTGAGGATTAATAAACCCAGCAAAAAGATAATTCATTGCGTTATCGATAGCGGCTTCCCGAGCAGCAGGATTTTTTATGGCTTGTTGATCAAATGGAGAAAATTCTCCTTCTACCCTTTTAAGTTCCTCTTCCAATTCTTTGCGAATTGTATATCGCATCGTCTCAAAATTTTGAAAAGGATCAGGACCTTCATCACCAAATCCTATAAGCAGTTCACCCTCTTGAATCGCGTTGCGAGCAAACGGTGGAAAAATTTCATCCATCAAATTAGTAATCTCACCTTTTCGACTTGCACGCGACAACCTACCCAAAGGATCGGGAGTTTGGGCGGTACCTGTTCGCTTTTTATCGTCCTTGTTATATCCAAATTCTGCTGCGTTTATATGTTTTGCGTACTCTTCACCAAGCGGAGTCTCGTGACGGTCACCAATTATATAACGTGACACACCGTGGATAATTAGTTCTCTTTTAAGTTTATTAGTTCTATCAAATGAAAATGATCCGACATTGCCGGAGGCCGCCCGCACCCGTGCGGCAAGTTGTCCAAAGACTCCGTTAGGATTTTCAACCCGAAGCCTCGCCGCGACGTTAGACTTTTGGGTTGAAATTGATTTGTTCAAATCTCCATTAGATTTAGGTTTCACGTTTTTAGCAATTTTACCAAAAGCAATTGCTTCCTCGTGCGGAAGTCTAGGAAGATCCGTACTAGTTTCTTTCGGTAGGCGATTCGGATCAAAAATAGAGACAGGGTTTGGGGACAAAACCTGAGAATAAATTGAATCATCTCTTTTAAAAGAAAGTTGAAATACATTATTTGCAAGTTGTGTTTTATCTTTTGAGTTCCCCAGTGCTTTTACTAGTTCGTCCACTTTGGGATCTTTTTTATCCCCGGCCATAAGGCCCTCTGTGAACCGGACCGCGCTCATCTTTTCTGGAAGCGTTACCCAAGAATTAAGCAATCCAGTCTCGTCGTCCTTATCGTTAATCTGCTTGTTGGATTCTTTGATTCCCTTGATATTCTTATCATCTCTTTTGTCTTCAATTCGGACTGAATTAATAGAAGTATTCAACCTCTCCCGCATTTGACCCAACTCTTGAGACTGGGAATATGCTGGAATCTTGAGAAGTTTGTCGAACTTGGCGAGCAATTGCTTTGCGCTATCGATCTTAACTGGGTTAAGATTTGTCGGCTCATTGGGCATGAAAAGTTGTGAAAGTTCTTCATTGAATTTAGAGACGTGGCTATTGGAACTTTCGATCGCCCGCTGCCGAACATTTTGAATGGCTTGATTCTGAGCCTTCTGGATGTCCTCAATTGAAAGGCTTTCGCGACCAGCGGCTTTTGGGAATTTCTCAGCAATAGATTTGTATTCCTGATAAATAGCCGTCGCTACATTAGACGTAGATCCTTTGAGTTCCGACCCAAACTCAGATTTCAGGTTCTTCGCCGCTTGGGAAAACAATTTTCCATTGGTCAGATTCGTTTGATCGATGTTTTCGTAGTAATTCAGCAGTTGCGGAATGTCTACGCGCCTCGAAGCGGGTACCTTTTTATTGGAATCTTCAGCGATCGCCACAACCAAATCGGAAATCGGCATCGATCCGTTGGCGGAAAGTTTGGTAGCCGTTTTGTTGATTTCAGTAAAAGTTCTCCGGTTGGCTGCGGTGATGCCGTAATTATTGACCTCAGCGAACGACGCAACGTAAGCGTTTCGCATGGCCTCGATTTGCGGGGCGTTCGCCGAGAACATGCGAATTGAGCCGTCTTTCCCGTCGAATCCGATTCGCTTAAGAATGTCCGGAGAACTCTTCAAAAGCCACGCTTGGATGTCTTGACGCTGCTCGCTATCCGGCTTCGTGAAGAAGGCGTCCTCGGGATCAAAGTTCTCCATGATATCCGAGGAAAGGTGCGTCAAGAAATTGCGAGCGTCCTGCGGATTCTCGAAGCCAAAGTTGGATTCGAGTTGATTCATTCGCTCAAAGGCCTTGCGACCCATCTCGCCGAGAATGCCAGCGAGTTCTCCATAAACGGGATCCTTTTTCCCCTTGTAGAAGAAGTATTGGCGAAGCCGCATAAAAGAGTCGTGCTGCTTCTCGTAGTCGTCGGCGTACTTAAACATCACGGCGTTCGCAATCGACGTAGAGTACGTGGCGGCATTGGGGGGCTGGCCGAGTTGATCGGACATGACCCGCATCTTCGCCAAGAACGGGTCCACGGTGGCATCGAGGGCCGCAATCTCCTCGGGCTTAGTGGACTTGTCCACGTATGCCCCTGAGTCAACGGCCTCTAGGAGCCCGCGCCCGGCCTCAGAATTGACTCCAATGGCTGCGGTCTTACGGTTGGCCCCGCCAGCGGAATTGACTAGGGAGCGGTACCCAGCGGAACCGAGGACCTTGGAAATGTAGAGGTCCTTCGCTCCGGGGTAGGAATTGAGAGCGTGGTTTTCGGGCAGCGAGTTGAAGTGGTTGGTGACGTAGGCTTGAGCGTCGGCCTCGAAGTTGAACCGCTCCCGGTTCTCGGGCTGGTTCCTCAACTCATCGAGGTATTCGGGAAGGTTGATCAGAACCTTACTCGTCTCCTGCTCGCCGAAGGAGTCAGCGTGGAGAATGGCCAGCCGAAGGTCAAAAGCGTCTGCGTAACGTGGGTCGTCAAGGCGCCTTTGAATTCGTTCCCCGCCTTTGGACCTAAGGACCTCAACGTCCCTATCGGTCAGCATGCCAGTGCGAGGTTTCTTTTCTGGCTCGTGGAGGCTGATCTCGCCGCCAAACTCATCCTGCCGCGCTAACTCGTCGGCGAGGGATTCCATTTTCGGACCCTCGGTACGGAGGATGCCTTCGGCAATTCGAAGGTCCGCCTCCATAGTCTGGGCCATTTCGCGATCTTTCTCAGCCTCGTTTTTATCGATGATTTTGGTGACTAGATTGGACAACTTATCAGAAAGACCTGAAAAGTTGATAAGGGGGCTAGACTCAAAGTATCGACTGAGATAGGTCAAGTCGACATAAGAAGACTGAGCCGATGCCCTCGGGTTGAGCGAGGGTCGGACCTGAGGGCTTTCGCCGCCTTGGTAGCGTTTGCGAGGTTCTGTGGCCATTACTTACTACTAAAAACGTCGCCCCAAGTTTTCTTACCACCAATCTGAGCCGCAGTCGTAAGGCCGCCAATCGCTCCGTTCAGTAGGGAGCCGAACAGGTTGGGCCTTCGGGCGGGCGGTCGGTAGCCGGATTGAACCCGACCAACGGTTTCCGCTTCGATTCCCTTCATGTTGTTAAGGGCCGCCGACTTTTCAAATTCGTACTGAATCAATGCGTTTTCGTGGCCCTTAAGCATCGCCTGCTTAAGGTCTGTGACCACGCTCGTAGCAGCCGATCCACCGATACCAGCCTCAGTGGCTGAGACGGCGGAGAACCCGATGCGCTTTTCGAACTCTCGGCTAATCGAGTCCATCTCCGTGCGGGCCGTGGTCTCGGCCTCGGAAATTCGTCTAACCATCGAAGCGTATTGGAACCGAGCGCTGTCCTCAGCGTTCTTCTTGTTCAACTCGTACATCTGCTTGTTGAACTTGTCCTCGGCCTTCGCTGCGGCGGTCCCGGACATATAGTCCGCCATCGAGGACCCCATTTGAAGTCCAGCGAGAGCAACGGCGGGTCCGACGCACATTAGAGTTTACTCCCATCGATGACGAACTTGATGAAATTCCGGCCCGAAATGACCTTATTCTCAATGAGTTCAGCACCGCAGTGCTTAAGCCAGCGCAGGGCCGGGGCGTTATCTTCCCAAACCCAGTTCATCCCGGTCTTCCCGTCCATGATGTGCTTCATCCACGGGCGGGACCAACGCAAGAATTCGAGGGGATTAGAGTAGACCCAATCCGAACCGACGGCGCAGATGAGGTAATCAGCGTCCGCCTTAACTTCACCGAAACGAGTGGCCCCAAACATCATTTCAACCTTGCCGTCAACAACAATTGACCAGCAGGGCTCGAGGGCCTTGTGCAAAATCTCAAGGGCCTCCTCGCCAGAGACGCTGAGGAATGCCTGAATTTCCACCATATCGGCAGATCGGATTCGTGGCCCGAGGTCGACGATGTCTGGCTTCCGGGAGCGCCGAATCGTCACATTGGGTAGCGGGTGCCTCTGGGGTTTGCTAACTTTAGTTCCCATTCAATTCCTGTGAAGTTCGACGGGTAAGGGCTGGAGTTCACCAAGGTGACCCCAGTTTCCGTGTTCCGTCTAAATACCGAGAATCTGAAGTATCCGTCAATCACCCCTTCGTCAGGTTGCCCGAGGACAGGGTGGTTAAACGGGATGTTGAATTGGGTCGTATCGGGCTTGTCGACGCGAATCTCGAAGGATCGCGATCGGTTGAAAGCGAGGGTTCCGTAGCGCACTTGGGCCCGGTTAACGTATGCCGGGGTGTCCGATCCTTGTTGGTTTTTGTTCCGGACAAGGGGCTTCGAAAACTTATGTTCGAGGTCGTAGGAGTAGCCTACAAAGAAGCCGTCGGGACGGTTAGCAGCCGACCAATCCCCTTCAATTTTAACCACGGCACCGGACACCGAGTCGACGGTTCCGATGACCCCGTCCAGACCGACGACTTCGAGGAATTCGGCGTAGGGGACGTTCGTGGGCATCGTGATCGATGTGGTGCCCTCGGCTTCGCTGTAGGTAGGGTTGCCATAAGTACCCGTCTTGAAGAAGACCCGATTATCGACGAGCACCATGTAGTCAAGCGGGGCGTCAGCGATGTTCTCGGTGACGTTGACCTTGGAAAGAATCGCATCGGAGGTGCGGTTTTGAATGCAGAACATTCGGCTATCGAAGAAATTCAACGCCAAGGTCTTCTCGGTATAGGGCCCCAACTTCCAAACCGTCCAAGCGTTTTGAGCCTTTTCGTTCCCCACCCAGAAGAATTGGTTGACGTAGATCTTTCCGGTCGAGGCGAGGACCATCACCGAATTCGAGGCGCTCGAGCCGATCATTCCGTGGATGTTGGCTGGGATGAGGGAAGGTACGTGACTCGAGGCGTTCGACACGTCAAAGATCTGGGTGTCCCCGATTCGAATCATTTCAAAAAGGTTGCTGGTGGCCCCGCGCACCCCTAGGAAAAACAGGCTCTTACCCACAATAACTGGCGGGACGTACTCGTTGCAGTCGAACTCGCCGATCTTTGCCGAAGAGACTGTAGATGGAGAGAGAATCGGTTCAGCGGTCACTTGCCAAACAGATTCCGATCCGAGAAGAATCAACGACCCTTCAAAGGAAATTGCAAAGTTTACTCGGAATCGTCCACCCGTTAGCAGGTCTACCTCGAAGGCGTCGCTGTCCACGAGGTTCTGCACGGTTGTTCGGAAGAAGTTGAAATACTGCCCCTTCTCGGAAAATGCGATCAAGGTGTTGTACGCGAATCCGAGGCGCCCTCGGTAGAAGAAGATTGCCTTGATTTTCCCGGCAGCAATTACGTCGGGAATAGGATTAGAGTCATCGTCGCCCGCTTGGCGTGAGGCCCACGGAGCCGCCTTAACGATGAAGGACAGGGTCACCGTATCGTATTGGATAATCCGAGGCATGGTCTCGGCGTTGATCTGAAAATCAACCGTCGGATCCGCGCATTCTTCCCAGTAACCAGACGGAAGTTCGGCGTGGAGGAGAGCGGGGTTCGAGCGCAAATTGCTACCCGCTGGAGACAAGTAGCCGTTAATTTGGCGGTCGGTGTTTAGCCTTCGGACCGAAGAGCCGGAAGAAACAAACGCGCTTGCCTCGGAGTATGGGACAAACTTAACCCAGAAGTCGTCTTCTTGAGCGTCCTTCAAACCGACAATCTTGACCGTGTGGCCGCGAGGCGCATTCAACGGGAGATTGGAAATGTTGCTGGTCTCGTTAAAGATTGCGAACGCGCTCCCCGATCCCTCCGAATCGGTGATCGTTACCGATTCGATTTCACCAATAACCGACATGTCGATCTCGATCACCGACTTATTGATGTCCCATTTAACAACGGAGTCGGCGGTGGTCAGGGAGTTGGAGTATGTGTAGACCGCCTTGTACAAGTCAGCGCCGAGGCTCTCCGCGACCTCGCTGGTCCGCACGTCGATCTGGGGGACCGTCGGAACCATAGAGTTTGCGACGGCCACTGCGGCGGTAGCGGGGCGGTTTGACTGACCGCTAAGGTCTTGTTCGCCGCGAGTGGACCCGTCCCAAACCTGAGCCTTCGCCACGAACTCTACGCCTCCGACCATCCGAACCTTAAGGGTGTACTCGGATCGGTAGGTGACCGACTTAATAAAGACAAAGGCCTTGGTTTTGTTAAGGACCGCCGAGTTAGAAAGCATCGACGGAGTTGCGTCTTTGTTGACTACAAAGATCGTGTCCTCGTAGGTGGCGAACGCCAAGTTCTCAGTGGAGTTGGTAACGTAGGCCAGCGATGCGTCTTGATAGGTTACCGGGTACTCGTAACCAGAGGTCGAAAAGATCTTAATCCCGTTACCATCGGCCACCGCAATGACGTCGCCGATGGCGGTGCGAGCGGAGATTGTTTTTAGTCCGGCGTTGCCGGAAACCGAATACGGCGCATTCTTTGCGAGTGCCACGTACTCAGTCGGGTTGCGCTTCGACACGCCGTAGTTTGGCGTGGACCACGCATTGAGTTGGTCCTCGGCTTGGCCCGAGTACCTACTTCCATCCGATTGCTGAGAGATACCATTGATGAGACCCTGAACTGGCGCCACCACATAGGTATCACTCGCCACTGTATTGCTCCAAAGGACCGTCGCCGCGCTTCACGCGACGAGAGAAATCGTTATCGAAGATCGTGAGGGTACCGTCGTCCCCGGCCACGAGTTCATGCTGGCGCTCGAAGGTCAGGCGTGCGTCCTGCTCGTCTTGAACGGTCACCATGTGGATCATCTGATTCGGGAGCACACGGTCTCCGAAAATGCGGGCAGCCCTAATCGTGATGTAGCGGCGTCCGGTTTCGGGGATGTCCTCGAACGGGAGAAGTACGATCTGATCAAGCAGCACGCTATCGGTAAAGGTGCTGATCCGTTCGGTCATTTCAAACAAGTACCCACCACGTCGAGAGTAGATTTTCCCGTTGGGTACGTTGTTCGAAAAGAAGACCACGCTCGGTGGAACGTAAATCTTATCCTGATCGTTGGGCTCGTATTCAACCTTGGTTTCGGTGTTGAAGACCCAACCTCGAGACTGCACTTCCTTCGCCACCTCTTTCAGAATCGCGTAGGCCATCGCGACGTCTGGAGCGGAGTCGGGGGCCACCGTGGAAACCGGGGCCTCTCCGATGCTCGAGAGAATAATGTTGAGGGCCTCGATCTCTGTGGTTGGCGTAGTGATCGTCATTTTTCTATCCGCGAACAGGGAGGGGGAAGGGACGAATCCCCTCCCCCAATTGCATTACCTATCAGGCTTCGAAGATGTGGACGTTGTCCACGTTTGCGAAGGTGCCCGAAGTGGACGCAGTGCGGTAGCCGAGAGTGAACTCTTGACGGTTACGAACAACCGCAATGCAGCACTCAGGACGCAGCACTTCCTGACCGACCGCCTGCTTCACCACGATCAGGTCGCCCTGATACTCGATGAGGTACTGCGATTCAGTCGTGAGGCCCATAGCCTCGACGGCGCCGACGGCGTCCGACTGCCACGCAAGCATCATCAGGTTCCAGTCGACGTTAGTCGCAGCGGCAGTGGCGCCCGTCGAAGCGGTGCCGACCGTCGCAGCCGCAGTGTCGATGCGGTAGTCGTTTTCCGCATCGATTCCGGTTCCCGCCCAGTCAGATGGCTTGGCCAAGTTGGCGTTACCGAGCAAACCGGGGCTCTGCTCAACGTACTGGTAGTAGCGGCTACGATTATACGCAGTGCCGTCGTTGGCACCACCAGTCAAAGCGAAGTTGTCCGCCATCACCATGATTCCAGCAACCTCGACCATCGGTGCCGGGTTGAGGGTACCCGATCCGCCGACGTCGCGGTGAATCACCGAGTGGCCGAGACTTTGCGTGCGAACCAGCGTGTAGAACATCGACGGGGTGATCGCAAGGTAGCGGCCAGTCTTCGGGACCGACTTGAGGTCGAAGACCTCGGCGACCTTGTAAATCGCGTCCATGATCTGCTCGGCGGTAATCGTAGTGATCAAAGGTCCGGAAGCGGTGGTGGTACCCGTGTTCATAACAATCACGGAACCGCGCATGCGGCGTTGATCCCACGCATTCAATTGGTCAATGCCGTACTCAGTGAGCAACGGGTTGATGTTATTGGCCAAAGTGCCCGTAGCGCCGGGAAGATTGTCGTTGCTAACCGCAGTGCGGGCGCCCTTGAGAATCGTGGCGAGGATCTGCTTGTCGCGGGCATTCGCGAGCGCAATCGACATCTGACGGGTGTACTCAGAACGCGCATCGAAGTGAACGAGGGATTCCTCGAACTTATCGATGAAGCACGTCGCGAGCATCACGCGATCGAGATGGATCAAGCGTTCGGTCTGCTTGAACTTTTGCAGATAGGAGGTCGTCCCGTTCGGAGACCCTTCCGTCATAATGTTCGAACCGGGCAGATAGTAATCAGCCACGGCAGAACCAATGATCGGGAACTGAAGGGACTTTGCACCCTTAGGGAGGGTACGCTTCTTAACGGTGGGGAGGAACTTCACGGTCTCGTCATACATCTTGATGACTTCGCCCGAGAAGACCTTCAAGAGCATGTTCCGGATATCTCCGGACGCGCCCTTTTGGGCAAGGAAATTAGTACTTACAGCAGCCATTGCATGGCCTTTCTAAAAGGATGGAAAAGAAAAAACGACAGGCAGCGATTTTGCCCGTCGTTTTCTCCAGCCCGTCCGGCACATGGCCCGGCTTGGCGTCGGTTCAACCGCTTAATTGATTAGAGATTACTCTTCGAGATCCTGTCAAGAACCTCTGCGCGGTAATCTTCATCGACCTGATAGCGGGGGTCCCGCATCGCAAGCACGACCTGATTCATCGAAGAGAAGGGCTTGACTGCTCCCGATGCCGGGTTGCCCATCACCGCCGACTTCTTAGCCTGAGGCTGGTTGCCCTTGAACCGGGCCGAAAGGCCTTGGATCGCGAAGCGGATCTGAGCGTCGTTCCCAGACTCGACGGCCTTGTTGTAGACGTCCCGCTCTTCCTTGTTGAGGTTGGTCGCGGCCCATTCTTGAATCTTGCGGTACTCCGTCTCGCCGCCGACCATCGAGAAGTACTCAGACTGAGTTGCCTTGGCCTTGGCCTTAGCCCCGTCAATGAAGGCATCGACAAGGGCCTTCGGGATGCCCTTGGTTTCGAGTGCCTTGTACGAGTCTTCGCTCAGGGCCCCAGTTTCGTGGAACTCCTTCGTGAAGGCATCGAAGTCAGTGTTGGTTTCGATTACCGGATCGGTCGGTTCTTGGATTTCAGCGGGAGAATCAGGTTCTTGATTCAGGCCGATAGCCTTCTCGAGTTCTTGATAAGTGCTCTCGAGTTCGCGTGCCGCCACGCTCTTGGGGATTTCAGCCTTCGGGGGCGCTGCAACGGGCGCCTTTTCGATGGGCTTCGTCAAATCGATGTCGCGCACGGGAGGCGCCACTCGAAGTTCACTCGCGTCGTACTCCACCTTCATGTTCTCAGCCATTGGTCACTCCGGGCGCGGCGCCGGGCGGCGCCTGCATCATTGCCATCTGCTGGTCCATCGCGCCCTTCGCAACGGCACCAGAGACGGGGCCAGCGGCCTTGGACGCGAGGTCCATCATCATGGCCTGCTGACGTTCCTGCGCGAGTTCTTGCTCGTCGCGGATTAGGTTTGCGGTGTCGATGCCAATCGCGGACGCGAAGCGCTTAATCGCTTCGGTGGTGTTCACCCGTTCCGCGATGATGTTGGGCCCGAGGGTCTGCGCCAAGGTGCCCAAGAAGATCTGCAAGCGATTGAGTTGGTGCCCGCGACCGAGGGCCTCGACGCCCGTGATGATCATGGGCTTGAGTCCCTCTTGCGGAAGTTTCGGCACGAGGCCGCGACGCTGCAATCGAGCCATCAAACGCTGAAGTAGCGGAAGTTGCCATTCCTGCGCGAGAACCGAGTAGACGCCGCCGAGGGCCTCTTCCAGTTCTTGCGCCATGAATCGCACCTCTTCAGCCGTAACGCGCTCTGCGTCACGTTGCACCGAGGAGTTCAAAAGAAATGCCTGAGCCAGCCGCATTTCGATGGAGTTGATCGTGTTGGACGCGACCATGAAGTCCTGCGACTTCAGCAACTGCAAGAAGGACACGTCTTCCGGGTTGCCCGAAATGACTGCGCCGTTCTCGGCCTTCGCGACGTCCGACTTTCGAGTGGACCCGTTCGGTCGCACGAGGACCACGAGTCGAGCGGCGGCCATCGAGCCTTCGACGATGGCCTGCGTCAGGCCCTCGAGGGAGCGAAGGTCACCGATGTACTCCTCGACGATGCCACGACCATACGACTCTCCAGCGACGACCGAAAGTCGAAGGGGAATGTAGGGCAGTTCGTCCTTTTTGAACACCTCTTCGCTGTCGGGAATCGTCGTCTCGCCGACTTGCTGGTAGACGAAGAACTCGTCATCGTCGAGACGAATGACCTTTGTCCAAAGGTCAATATCGCCCGGCTGATTACGCACATCGTCGGGGAGCAGGCGCACAACGTCGTCGGGCAGGGCCTTCTTGTTGACCGTCTCCTTGGTGACGATCTTCATCATGTTCCCCATCGGGTCCCGCACGACGCAATACTGATCGAGCCGGAAGATGCGAAGGCCGCCGTTTTCGGGGATGTGGACGAGCACGTTGCCCGCGCAGACGAGATGCTTAAGCGCTTCGAAAAAGACTACCCGCATCCCGTTCATTTCGATCTCGTCGGAGATCTTCATTTCGATCTGCGCGAGCGAGTAGTCGATTTCAGATTTGACCTCGTCGAGGCCCGCAGCCGTAATCTCGTCCGAGATCTTTTGATCCACCATCAGCCGGAAGAACGGGCTGTTCGGCGGGAACAAGGAAAGCAGAAGTTTCGACGAGAGGTTATTAACGGCACGCGCACCTAGTGCTTGAAACGGAGTCCGCAGTCGCTGACCCTCGGTGAATCCCACCGGAGGGTACAGCGCCGGAATGGTAAGGGCGGAGGCCTCGCGGGCCCGGTCTAGGAAGTTAGTCCGGTTGGAGTCGAGTTTCGTCCACTCTTGCGCGATGGCCGCCGACGAATCAGGTTTCTCAAACATTCAAGCCCGTCCCAGAGTTACGAGCCTGAGGAATTCGGAGAAGGTCCCCAACTGTGTTGGACTTATTCTTGACCATCTGCGAAGCAATACTTGCTGCGGTTGCCGATTCGTTTGGCGCTGGCGGCGGAGGCGGGACTTTAGGGGGCGGCGGCATGTTTACTTGAGGGGCTCCGAAGCACATGGTTCTCTCCTAGACCTTAGACTTCTTGATAAAGTCGATGACCGATTGTTGCCCCGCCAAAAACATGATCTCGTCCATCGTGGCAATCTTCCCGGCACCGGGTCCAATATCGGCCCGGCGATCGGGGAAAACCGCCACGATCGAGTCCACGACATGGGCGGGGATTCGAATCTCATTCATTGGGGATACCTGCCCAACCTTCGGAATGAGGGTCCTCGCCGAATCGCACAATTCTGGAAAGCACCATCTGGGTCAGGGCTGTTTTCCGATCTTGACCCTTCGACTCAAAGGTGGCAATGACCCTGTTGACCATCTCTTCGAGGCTGGTGGCCCCGTCGAGGATCTTCCGTGCGGTGACGGGACCGATACCGTCGCACCCGTAGTAGCCGTCGGAAGGGTCCCCCGAGAGGGCCTGCGTCATCCAAAATCGATTGGCCTCGAGTTCCGAGGTGTAGGTGTGCTCCTTGGTCCGTGGATTGAACAGGAAGCCGGGCACGCCCTTCAGATCTTTATCCTCGGACACGATCAAGCGGGAGTTCGGCTTGGCGAACGAACCGAGGATGTCGTCCCCTTCGAGGTCGTCGATCATGACGGCGTTCGGTCGGGACAGGATCGAGGCTCGAACCGCCCGGAAGCACATCGGCTTTCGTGACCCGATGCGGTTGCTCTTGTAGGTCGGGTCCACCTTCTTGCGCCAATTGCTCGGGCTACTCAAAGCCAAGACAACGGCCCGCTTCTTGAGCGGGATCGAAAGCAGATACTGATCGATGATCGAGTCGAACAGGTTCAACGCGACCTTCGGCTCGGAGAACATCACCGAGATTTCAGGGCTCCAGTCGACTTCGGTCTCGGCCCCCTGACACGCACGGTACAGGGGGATGTCCGCATCGACGACGACGGGGGCACGGGGCGACAACCTCGGGGCCTTGTCGACCCCAATCAAAGTAATCATTAGTGAGTCTCCGACCAGTTGGTTCCAACTTTCGATTCGACCTTCAGCGGGCATCGGAAGTTCAACGACTTTTGAGTTTGCTCGATGGCCACATCCGCGAGGGCCTTAATCTTCGCAACGTCCTCGGGGCGATCAACCTCAATTTGAAGTTCATCGTGCACGTGGGCCACCAGTCGACCCATCGATCCGATGTGCCGCATAAGGTGCACTGTGAAGGTCTTGACAATGATTGCCTCGGCAGCCATGAGCAAGGTGTTCAAAGCGGCGTGCTTCGAGCGGATCGGCAGCCTTCGAGAGTCCAAGCCGCGCAGGTCCCCACGGCCCTTCACAACGCCTTGGATCGAGTCGGACAGGCGCTTGAATGCCGGGAGGCCCTTCATGAACTTGTCGCGAAGTTTACGCCCCTCAACGGCACCACCGCCGAGGATCTCGCCGAGCCGCTCGTCCCCGGCACCGAATAGAAGGGCGTAGATAAAGGTCTTCGCCGAGTCTCGAGTCGGCAGTCCGGCGGCCTTTTGATTCTCCGTGTGGATGTCACCGCTTGTGATGACCTTGACGTAGTCGCCGCTGTCGTACAGGGCCATGTAGTGCGCGAGGCATCGAAGTTGCAGACCGCTGCAATCGATTCCGACGAGGGTCTTCCCCTCCGGGACGCGAAAGAGCGATCGGTATTCCTTCTGCTTCGGCACCTGAGCCATGTTCGGGTTCTGGTGCGAGCACCTCCCGGTGACCGCGCCGATCGTGATGATTTCGCCGTGAATTCTCGAGTCGGCCTTGACGAGTTTCATCCAAGCCTTGTCACCCTCGGCAAGTTGCCCGATCCGCTTTTGAATCAGGAAGAACTCCGACAACTTCTGCGCCTCAGGCCACGGGAGTTTCGAAAGCACGGTCTCGTCGATCTTGACCGACCCACCGTCGGTGAACTCCTTCGGTTGCCAGTTGTACTTCTCGATGAGACGTGCCGCGATCTGGGTCCTGCTTGCCGGGTTAAACGGCACGCTCTTGACCTTCCGCTTCATCTTGACTTCCGATGCCGGGAAGGCCAGTTCGAGTTCCGTCTTCAGTTCCTCTCGGCGCATGCTCAGTTTCCCGTAGAGCGTCGCGGCACCGACGACGTCGAAGGAGAACCCGTTGTTGGTCATCTTCGTGACCTCGACGGCGAACTCTTGCTCGAGTCGCATGGCGCTTGATGGGACGTTGGCGAGGAACTTGAAAAGGGCCTCGGTCACTTCAAGGTCCTGCATGCAGTAGTTCAACATCGGAACCGTGCACGTGGTCCAGTCCTCGCGGTCGTCACCGAAGGCGTCCTTCTTGACGCCGATCCGGTAGCCCCACGACTTCAGGCTGTGGGACCCGTAGAGTTCCGACGGCATCGCCGGGACCCTGCGGTTGATGTCGACCTGAAGGACGTCGGGCTCCGTGAGCCGGGCCGCGATCAAGGTGTCGAACACCTTTGAGGTGTCGCACTTCAGTCCGAGGTAGCGCTCAAGCCACGGGATGTCGAAGGCGATCAGGTTGTGGCCGACGACTTGGTTGTGGCTGAACGCGAAGCGGAAAGCCTCGGCGATCGTCATGACCTTGACGTCCGGGTTCTCTGCGGAGAACTCCTTGGCGAGGGCCTTGGAGTGCTCCGCAAGACCGATGACCCGACCCTCGACGTTGCTCTTGACAGCGACGCAGTGGATCTTCGACCCGGTTGCGAAAAGGCCGTCGGTCTCGATGTCGAGGACGCAATACTCATGTGCCTTCAAAGTGCATCTCCGACATGCGGTAGACCAAGGGCTTCGAGACGACGACGGGCATCTCCTTCTTCGCACGGTCGACCATGCGGAGAAGTGCGAGCCAGTGCAGATCGCTCTTTTTCCAATCCTCGGCGGTCATCTTCTTGAACGCCGGATCGTCGAACCCGCTCGAATGAAGTTCCGAGAACGCGACCGCATGAGACGCGATCGCTTCGAGGTAGCGGACACGCTTTGCAAGGTGCTCGATGATGGAAACTTGATCGTCAAGATCGATTCCCGCTTCGTCGCACACTCGCCGCACGATGATGTCACTCAAAGCCACTGATGTATCCTCCGTTGTGAAAGCCTTCTTTGCCGTCCAAAAGTTCGATCAACTTGTTGAGCCGATCCACCACGTTCCGAGCCTCCTTCAGATTGATGGTGGCGGTCTGCCACCCCTCGGTGAAGTTGCCGACCGAGATGACGATTTGAGGCTTCTCGGTCAGTGCAAGCGGAACGTGGAAGATCTGAATTGAATTGGCGTCCATGATTTACTCAATACGTTGAGTTGTTTTACTCAGTCTTCTGAGAAGTCGGAAGGCGGAGCAATCGTCTCTTCTTGCATGGTGCCTGTGATCCGATCGAAGGACATGTGCCCGGCGATGCCTGTTTCGCCAGTCCACCTGTTCTTGAGGATGCGGACCGTCGTGATGTTCTTGGTCTCGTCGTCTTGCTGGTTCCGTTCCAGACCAATCACGATGTCGGAAAGTTGCCCGATGGCAGCGCTGCCGCGAAGTTGCGCGAGGCTGGTGTTCGCGCCCTCTTCGTGAGCCTTGCCGTCCGGGCGTTTCAGGTGGCTGACGAGCATGACCGCGACGCCCGTGTCCTCGGAGAGGCTTCGGAGTTGCGTCATGACCTTGTCGATGGTCTTCCGCTCGTCGCCGTCATCGAGGCCGGAGACAACGATCGACAGGTGATCGAGGACGACGAAGTCGACGCCGATGCTCGTGCGAAGGTACCTGATCTTGTTCAGCAGGTTGTCGCCGTCGAGGGATCCGAAGTGGTCGTAGAAGAAGACCTTCTCGGTGATCACGTCCGACCACGCTTCGTCGAAGCCCGGCCACTTTTCCGGCTGCTCCATCAGGTGCAGGCGCTGCCCAAGGTGGAGCGACACGAGGCCGAGGGCCGTCCTATCGACCGACTCTTCGAGGGCGATGTAGCCGCACTTGAGCCCTTGACGATTGAGACTATAGGCAACAAACCGTGTGAACTCTGTTTTCCCGATTCCGCTGCCCGCGCAAATGGTGACGATCTCGCGACTGCGGATCCCACGAGTCATCGACTGGAGCCCTGCGTGCGGGTAGGTCCCGAGCGTGAAAGCCTTGCGCCGAGAGATGAGCATCTCCTTGACCTCATCGCCGCCGAGAATGCCGTCCGGTCGGTAGATCTTCGCGTTCCACATCGACGAGATGATCTCGGCGCCACGCCCGGCCTTGAGCAGTTCGTTCGCGTCCTTCATCGGCAGGTTCGCGATGGCGCACTTGCCGGGCGTGAAGATCTCGGCGCACTCGAGCGCCGCCTTCTTGCCCGCATCGTCCATGTCGAACATGAGGACGACGCGCTCGAAACCTTCGAGCCACTCGAGCGACTTCTTCAGGGCCTTCGCGGCACCTGCGGCGCCGTTTGGGACGGAGACGACGGGCCATCGGCACTCGTGCATCTGCGCCACGGACAAGGCGTCGATTTCACCCTCGGTGACGACGACCATCTTGCCCCCGCTCGACCAAAGGTGCTGCCCGAACAGGACGACTTCCTTCGGGGCTCCGACCCATGTGAAGGTCTTGTCGGCGAAGCGGGCCTTCTGCGCCACGATGTGGCCGGAGGCGTCGGCGTAGCAGGCCAGTTGCACGGGCTTGCCGCCGATCATGGCCTTGAGGTAGCCGTACTTCTCGCAAGTCTGCTGACTGATCCCACGGGCCGACAGGGACCCAGCGGTGCCCTCGATGAGGGACACCGACTTGGACTCCACGACGATCGGTTGAAGGTCGTCGGTCGCGGCGTTGACGTGGTGCTCGCAGCCGAAGCAGAAGGTATGGCCGTCGTCGTAGAGGGCTGCGTTGTCCGACGACCCACACTTTTCGCACGGTACGTGCCGCACGAATTTCGATTCACTCATGTTTGGTCCGTTCAGTAATGATTTCGGAAAGAATCTTCAGGTCCTTGAGTTGCACCATAGCGAGCCACTCGCCGTGGTTTTCACGCATCACCACGACAGGGACCTGCTCGGGCTTCCGGTCGCGGAGCGCCTGTTCCATGAACTTCGTCACCCCGAGGCGGGCGACGAACTTCACTTCGACGTGCACTCCTTCCGGGACACCGAGCAGGTCCGCAGCGTGCTTGCCGCAGGCCTGAGCAGATCGGAACGCCTCCCACCCAAGGTGTTCTTTCACAGCCTTGGCCGCTTCGCGCTCGCCGACTTTCCCTTTCCTGCGGCTGTTCATCAGAAGTCAACCTCGTCGTTCGCCGGGGCACCGAAGGTGTCGTCGCCCGCCTGCTGATCGACGACCTCGAAGCCGTAGGTCGCAGGGTCGTTGCGGTCGAAGCGCTTCACGAGATCGACGACTTGCACCGCTTCGAGGCGCAGCGAGACGCCGACGCCGATCGCGGGCACGAAGTACGGACTCGCGGAGTACGCGACGCGAATCTTCGAGCCACCGCCCATCGGCCCGTTCAGTGCCAGCGGCTTGCCCGAGCCGTCGAAGATGGCGGGCACACGGTTGTCGACGCGATCCTTGTAGCGCGAGACCGCCTTCATCTTGAAATTGAAGATGATGTCGCCCGACTCGGTGCCGTCCTCCTCGCGGAACGGACGGTACGGCGGGTCGCCGCGCTTCGGCGCACGGCCACGCTGTTCGCTGGCCACCGAGGCCGTCATGTCGTCCATCATCTTATCGATGGCCTTCATGAGCGGCGCGGCGTCCTTCGCGGACAAACGCAGGCCAGTCGAGAAGACGCCGTCGGCGTCGAACTTCGTGTCCGGGCGATCCAGTTTCGGCCACACGGCCAAGCCCACCGGAGTCGTACCACGGATCGTGTCCTTCTTGTCACTTTTGCTCTTCATTTCGAATACATCCAAAGAGAGGTTTCCCTCGGATCGAACTCACCGAGCGACATGCTCGGACGATTGAGTGCGGCGAGGAATGCGTTGAGGTGATCGGCCTCGAAGGTCTTGATCACCGATTGTCGAATGACGGCTCGAAGCGCCATCGCGTTGTTCGGGTGGCACGCAAAGGAGTCGTGGACCACGGAGACGGGGAACGGGGCCGAGCGCAACACGGACCGGGCGACGGCACCGTCGAAACTGTGCACGAGGTTCGGGACCAAGGCGCCGATCGTTGCGCGGATGTCGACCTCGGGGGTCTCGACACCGTAGATGCTCGTGATCACCCTGCCGTTGCAGCGTGTACGCGCTTGGTGAACTTTTGTTTTGTTGTACTTGTGCACGACTGAGAACCCGTCAGGAGTTGTCCAAGTGAGGTCACGAATTATAGAGGTCGACTTCACGACGTCAATCAACTCCAGTGCCTTCGGCGCGATTGCGACGAGAGACGCTCTGAAGGCCTCGATGAAGAACCGCATCGGGTGCCGAAGTCCCTTCATCGGGAACCGTGCCTTCGCGGCCAAGGGGCGTAGGTGTTCTTCGAGGATCTGACGCAGACCGAAATCGGTGACACCGTAGGGGATCACCATTGTCAACTTTTTCGCAAGGGCCCGATCGACGGGACCGTTCAACCGCATGAGGGTGTGCGCCGCCATGTCGCCGCGAACGTGCGAGACCTCTTCTTCGATTCGCTGGTTCATCATGTTGGCGACGGTCTGGTAGATGTCACGTCGACTTCCGTCAACGCCTGTTTCAGTGCACAGTTTCGAGTCTCGAGTCAAGAGCCCGATGATCTGCAAACCGTTGGCCCTTCCGTCGAGGCGCACGAGGTGACCAGTGGCGTCACCACGGTGCCCGGCGTCGAGGTCGTATGAAACCTGCTCCTCCTTCGACATCTTCAGGTGCCGAAGGCTTTCGAACTCAGCACGTCCCTCGGGGGTCATCGCCTGCGGCGGGAACTTGAGGACGGCCTTGCAGAAGGAATCACCGTGCGGCGACAGGCCCGATGCCTGCGGGTACATGCGCCCACGGAAGTCGTAGGAATAGCCGAAGCAGAAGGTGTCGGGTGCCGTCAGCGCTTGCGCCGCCAGCATACAGTGCCGGGCATCGTGGGTCGTCTTCATGAGTTCGAGTACGACGTCGCGGTCGACTCGCCACCTGACGCGCTGCGCGGCGTTGGCGGCCTCGATGACCGGGACAGTGACGTCATCGGTGCCGGGCGCACGGATGATCCCACGGTCGTCAAGCGGGCTGCCGCCGTCGAAACGTGACGTCCAAGGCTCGACGTCGACCTCGGGCACGAGCATCGGGCGGACGCCTCTTTTGATGGTCTCGTCGCACCACTGCCGGGCCGCATCGGTCGGCTGAAGTCGGATGTCCCACTGGCGGTGGCGATAGGTCTTCGACTTCGCGATCATGCCAGTCGAAGACGCGAACAGTTCGAGGAGCACGATGCCAGCAATGGCCGCGATCTTTGGGTCGATGTCGACGTCGAGGTTCATGCGCCGCAGCGCCAAGGTCGGCGACTTCCCCATCTCGGTCGCCTTGGCGACTACGTAGCCGTCGCTCCTCGGGAGCGATCGAGCCAAGGCTTCGAAGGCAACGGCACGCCCGATCCTTCGAGCCACCACGGACCACCGCACGTTTTCGAAGATTGCGTCAATGACGATCTTCTGCGCGATGCCGCACGTGAGCCTGATCGGGAGGGCGCCGACGACGGGCACCGCGACGCTGCCGTCGACGTCGAATCGGCGGTCAGCCGACGACTCGAGCCAGCGCGACACGGCGGCCTCGAATTCCTCGAAGGTTGCCACGGACAAGACCCAGCCCGGCAACGTGGACCTGAAGTTCCCTGAGGCCTTGGCACGTGCGATCCAATCAATCGGTGAAGGCACGGTAGGTCCTTTCATCGTCGGGGCCGTCGGGCGTCGCGAAGCCGCAGCGGCGACGCTCCCACGGTGTCAAGCCGTCGAGGTAGGCGGAGAATTCGACGTCGATCTCGCTGGTGCGCCGGGCCACGACCTCGTCGACGATCTTCTTCTGCTCGGGGGTGAACTGTTCGTACAGACCCGCCGCCTCGAAGGGTCGGAACTCGATCATGTCGCGGTCCCACATTGCCGGGTCCTTCGGGCCCCGGCCCTTGGGGCCCTTGTCCGACGACTTGCGGACGCACTGCGAGCAGAACCGATGGCGTCGGGTCCTCGGTCTCGGATTCGGGCAGCCGGGCGTGTCGCACGGCGACGTCGTGGTGATCGGCTCAGACATGGGAGGTCCTGTATGTCACGGTGCCGTGCGGGAAGGCCACCACGGCGTTGGGGTTCTCGAGTTTCGATGCGAGCAGGGCCTTGACGACCTGTTCGTCGGCGACCGATTCGTCGGCCACCTCGACGACCCGCTTCTCGTGCAGAAGCGTGCCGTCGAAAACGCAGACCACGGCCATCATCGATCGGTCTCCAAGATGTCGGCTGCGGCGCGAAGCCGACGAGGCGACAGGTGCGTGTAGCGTGTCGTGGTCTTGAGGTCCTTGTGGCCGAGGAACTCCTTGACCACGAAAATGTCCATGCCCGCAGAGACGAGGCGAGACGCTGCCGAGTGCCTGAGGGCGTGCGGCACGACGTCGCGGTCCGAAGCCATCGCGGTCTGCTTCTTGGCACGGTTCCAAGACGAGTTCAGGCGGTCCTGCGTCACGTCGGGGAACCCGGTTTGCCAAGCGGCCATCGCCCGCTTCGTGAGGGGCACAGATCGATTGGCGCCGCCCTTGAGGGTCTTCACATAGGCGACGCCATCGCGGACGTCTGAGGCCCGCAGGGCCGCCGCCTCGGACACTCGCATGCCAGTGTCGAAGAGGAACCACACGAACCGGGCGAGGTCCGACGGCATGTTGGACGTGATGGCCGAGACCTCATCCTCGGAGAGAACCCGCTCCCGGCATCGTTCCTTGCGACGCCGGGGCGACGGGGGCACGGTGGCGACACCGAGCCGGGCCCCTTCGCGAAGGGCCGTCATGAGCGCCGCGAGGTGGCGGTTGATCGTCGGTCCGGACACGGCGGCACCTTCGAGGGCCTTCTGCACTTGCACGAGATGACTGTAGGTCACCTCGTGCGCCTCGGGGTTCCCGAGAATCATGCAGCATCGGCGGGCGTTGCGGATCTGCGCCGAGGCCGACGGACCAAGCCATCGGGTCTCAGCCGTCTTCGTGATCAGAGAGTCCAGTTTCATCTTCGTCCTCATCTTCGGTTTCAAGGTTGTCGAACTGCCCGACCCACTGCACGTAGACCTGCATGATCGGGAGACCGTGCTCGTCGAAGAGACGGCAACGGAGGATGGTTCCAGTGGGTGCGACGATCATAGCCGTCGGAGAGAAGGCGTCCATCATCGCGAACTGAAGAGGCTTCGCAGACTTGTCGATCGGGGGGACCCAAACCGACAGGCTTTTCTCCTTCTGCGGTCCCGTCGTGGCCACAGGAAACATCACCGGGGTACCACGAGGGACGACGATCGACGAGCGGCAACTGGCGGCCACGAGGAGGGCCTCAGCCGGGTCGAGTTTCGAGAAGATGTCGGGGACGGGCGAAGCGCCCGCCCCCTCGTCTTCGAAGTCCTGATCAGGCATTCGCGAACTCCAACGCCAGCCCGGCGGCCTTCTTCAGGAGCGTCGACCCGGCGCCGAGCGCCACGGCCTCGCCGCGACTCACACCACGGTAGGCGCGGTCATGGGAGAGGTACGACGTCGCGGCGTTGAACGCTGACGCCCAATTGCCGCCGACGTAGTTCACGTCGTCGTCGAAGGCCTCGGTCAGACCGACACCGATGGCGACGGCACGAGCCTTGTCGGCATCGTTCCAAGCCTTCTGCTTCTTCGCGAGGATCGACTCCGCGATCGCGAGCCGGAACTCGGACCAGCCCTGATCGGTCATGGACTTCCCGGCCATGAACTCGGCTTGAGCGATGGCGGTGTCTTTGGCCTCCATCATGGCCTTGCCCGCCGCGACGAGGCGAGACTTGACTTCCTCCTGCGACGAGAATCCACGGTGCTGCTGCCGGAACCGCTTGTTGGAGTTCTCGCCGTCGAAGGCGAACCACGTATTCGCGCAGACGACGCGAACGCACGAGGCGCCGCCGAGGACGCCGTGGATGCCGTCGTGGCCCCACGTCACGGTCCCATAGAATCGGGTCTCGTCGCCTGCCACGTCGCCGCGACCGAGGTCGACAGAGATGAAGCAGAGACGACCGTTGCGAACCGATCCCGCAGACGAGACCTTGTCGCCGAAGACCTCGGCAGCGACGTCCGCGATGGTCGAATTCAAGATCGGCTTCCAACCGTCGGAGACGACACCGAGCGGCTCGGCGGTCGGATCGTCGCTGCGGCAGATGGCCTTCGTGGTGATCGGGCCGCCGTCGGCACGGACGAGGCCGACCTCGACGGGCTCCCAGTTCAACGCACGGGCGAGCGCCTCCTTGACGGAGACGTCGCGGTCGATGACCGTGCCGAGACCGTGCCAAGCGGGGACGCGAGAGAGGACAACCTTGTCGGACTGCATGATTTCGTGTGACATATAATCAGTTTCCAGTGATGAGAACAATTTCGAAGTCTTGAATTTTTTGAAGGACCTCGTCAGGAGACTCCGCCTCGACGTGGCCGGACAACGTGAACGTCGGCTTCCCCCCGTTGGGGTCGCCTTTCCAGTGTACGAGGAACATGATGCCCTCGCAGATTTCTTTTCCGGTGAGCGTGTCATCGGCGACGATCCGATGAATCTTCAGTTCGGAGGGCAGCAGCACGCCGCTGCCGTTCCATTCGTCGCCGTCCCAGTCCTCGACCGCGAGGAGACACTTGTCGGTCTCCTCGCAGCAGGCAGACGCCTCGACTCGGAAGATCACGCTTTGGCCGCCTTGACGAACGGCCACAGGCCGCCGTCATCCGTGTCGCCGGGCGCCGAGGCACGAAGGATCTTCGCGCCCGTCTCGACGATCGCGGAGTAGCCGTTGTGCGCCCGGTACGCGAAATCCTCGACGTCGATCGCGAAGACTCCGACGACGTCGGCCACGAATTCGTCCGACCCGAAATTGATCGGTCCGGTGTTCATCGCGGACGCCTCGACGAGGTCTCGGAAGTTCGACGACAGCGCTTCACGGGCGTCGTCGATGATCCCGGCATGGAAGCCGGGGAGTTCTTCGACGTGCATGAAGTCGATGCGATCGATCGGCTCGCGGGGCTCGTCCGAGAGGAGTTCTCGGTGGATCCACCGACCGCGAAGCAGTTCGCGGCGGTTGACGAGGCCGCGCATCGGGACCCATCGGGTCGAGCCGTCTTCGAGCGGGCAGGCCCCGAGGAAGGCAAGGCCGATTTCGACGTGGGCGGAGACGCGAATGGCAAGCATGGTCGTTCTGAGTGACATAGTGGTTTCCTGTTGTGGTTTCAGTTGCTGTCGACGCCGAGAAGTTCGACGACGTGGTACTTGTAGCGACGGCTGGGGCGCGTGAGCCGGAGGGCCTTGGCGGCCCTCTCGGCGTCCCGCAGCCGGGAGAACTCGGTGATCGCATAGACCCCGAGGGATTCGAGGGAAGGTGGGACCTCGACGATGTCGCCGTCGGGGTCGTGGTAGGTCACGAGGATGCCGTACTTCATGATCAGGCCTCCATGTAGGCCTTGCGGCCCTTGAAGAAGGCCTCGACGATGGCCTTGGGAAGGTTGTTCAGGAAGAGACCGTCGACGTCTCTCAGTTCGGTCGAGATCGCCTCGGGCGCACCCTCGTCGTCGAATTCGACGAACGCGAAGCCTTCGTCGGACTTGAAGCGGGCGAAGGTGCTGCGCTCCGTGAAGTCCCAGCGGTGGACGCAGACGAGGACCTCGTCGCAGGTCTCGGTCATGGTGTCGGCGGCCTTGAAGGCCTGCGCGAAGCCTTCGGCGGTTGCCGGGAACATCTCGGTGTCGACGCTGTAGTCGGCACATGAGACCCACACTTCGTACCAGTACTTCGGATTCTTCGGCTTCATGATTGCTCCAGTTTTCTTGTCGGACTTCCCGACCCCCACACTTTAGCAGGGGTCGGGCGGGTTTCAAATCCTATGACAGAGTCAATTCGGGTTGCGGTGGTACTTCAGCATGTCCTTCGCGACGTCGAGGTCGCCTTGGGCGCCCTTCAGGCGCTCCTTGGCCTCGGCGAGCGCCTCCCGGGCCGCGAGGACCTTGGCACGAGCCTCGGCGACCTGCTCGACGAGGGTGGCCTCGTACAGGGCGTGGGCGTGGCGCTTCTCGTCCTCGCAGGCGTCGAGGAAGTCCGCGAAGTCGTCGACGAGCGTCGTGATCACGTGGTCGGCAACCTCGCCCTCGAAAAGACCCCTGAAGTGGGCGTCTCCACCGAAGCCCTCGGGGTGGACGATGCGGTTGGTCCGCTTGTCGAAGCGGAAGCGACCGACCTGCTTTTGGACTTGCCACGAGTCCATGTCATATCCGATGCGGTAGCGGGCCGCGAAGGGGCCCTTGTGCTTCACGATCAGCAACGGCTCGCCGTCGTCGTCTTCCATGACGTCGACGAAGAAGCCCACGAGGCGGCGGTCGAGTTCCTGCTTGATGGCCGAGAAGTTCTTGAGGTAGCCGTAGAAGGAGAGGTTCTTGAAGGTTGACATATAGGGTTCTTTCTTGGTTCAGGGTCGGATGCCCGACCCCCCCAGTGTACGAAGGGGTCGGGGAGTCTCAATTTACTATGACACAGAGGGAGACGTCGACCGGGTGGTGAAGCCTTCCTTCGTGACGGTCTTGTAGACCGTCCTGTGGACGTTCAGGCCGAACAGCGGCCAGTTCCCCTCGCGGCGGCCCCGAGGCTCGGTGTAGGCGTTGAGCGCCCGGTACGTGCCCTTCGCGATGATGTCGCGGACGGCCTTGGGCAACGGCTTCGACGTATACGGTTCGTAGGGGTTGCCGAGGTTGATCGTCGCGACGTCGATCGACCATTCCCCGCTCTCCACGAGGACCGCGACGGTGCGGTCGCGACGGGCGGCGACTTCTTGGAGGGCCTCCAAGAACCCGGCCACGGTGCCGGGGCGTTGCGTCCAGTCGTTGAAGGAGAAGTTCAGGGAGCCGTCGAGCACGGGCAAGGCCACAAAGGTGTATTTGGTAGGCATGATGTTGACTTTCAGGTTGGGGGATGTGGGGGGCCGAAGCCCCCCGAGGTTGATCAGATCTTGGCGGTGATCCACGTCTTCACGCCGCCGTAGACGACGATGTCGAATCCGACGCCCTTGACGCTGCCGCTCTCAACCTTCACGACGGTCCCCGTGTCCACAACGTAGACGGCTTCCTGTGCCGCCCCGATGGCGCACGCTGCCGCATGTGCGATCGCGGCATGCGGGAACACGCACGACCAATCGAGCACGACGATGCCGTTGGAATTCTTCCACCAGCCCACGCACAGGCCGGAGTCGAGATAGGCGCCCGCCTCGTAATCCGCGACTTCGTAGCGGCAGTCGCTGTCGGCTCCCTTGTTGATGGCGGCGGCAAGCGCCGTCCGCCGCACGAGACTGCGGGTGCGGAACATCCAGTCGGCGATGGAGTACAAGAAGTAGGTGCCGTTGCCCGACGGGAGCATGCATTCGGTCGTCTTGTCGAACGAGACGGCGATGCCAGTCTTGGGGGATTCGACGACCGCCGCGAGGTTCTCGTCGTCGAGACCGCACATCAGGATCGACCCGCCTTCGGGGTTCTTCGAGATCTCGGCGGCGATCGCGGCGGCGGCGCGGATGGTCGACAATTCGTAGGACGACAGTTTGTTCAGATTGGCGCTTGACATATAGGTTCTCAGTGGTGCTTTCAGGTTGTGGTCGGGGTCATCCCCGGCGCCCTCCACGGTAACACACCGTGGAGGATGCCAAGGCTGTATGACAGACTAGGCGGCGGAGGCCTCGGCGGCCTTGCGGGCCCTCCGCTGTTGGGCCTGCTTGCCGTTCGAGGCGTAGGCCATGAGGCGGGCGGCCTCCGAGAGCGTGATCTCGTCTCGGATCCGACGGAGGAGGGTTTCGCGTTGGCGCTTGGTGAGGGTGCGCGATTCGCGTCCGAGGATGAAGGCGGTGATCGCGACGGAGAGGAGCAGTGCGGTGAGGAGGGTTGCAGTCAGCATATAGGTCTCAGGGTTGGGGTTCAGGGTTGGGGTTCAGGGTTGGGGGAAGGTGGGGGGCCGGAGCCCCCCGGTTTGATCAGACGGTCTTGGTCTCGGCAGCGATGATGCGACGGAGGCGCTCGGCATGCTCGATGACCTCGGCGATGGCCGCATCGATCAGGTGGTTCTTGCCACCGGAGATGCGAGCACATTCGTAGGACTCGATCACGTCTTCCAAGTCGGTGTCGACGTCGTCGGTGTTGCCGTCGAGGATGGAGAGCGCCAAGCCAGTGGCGTAATCGCACTGCGGGCAGAGACCCTCGTAGGAATTGCATTCGCGGTAGCGACGCTCGCAGCAGCCACAGGTAAGGATCTTGTTGGCACGCTTGCCGAAGCCGTTGTTGTTCGATTGGATCTTCATCGTCGTGGTCCTTTTTGGTTCAGGTTTGAGCCTGCGGCACTCGCCGTCAGGTGGCAGCATCATGCCACCGCTTTCGGACCTTGCAACCCCGGAGGTTAAAATTTTTTTTTTCGAAGGCCTCGAAGATGCGTTTTTCCCTTGTTTTCTAGGGGTTTTCGCTTCGAAAAAAAGTTTTCGAATTCTCTCGAATGGCAGTCCGGTTCGTCCCTCGGGCATCGCACTGGTCGCGAGCCGATGGGTCGGATGCGGGGTGCCGCAGGGCCTCGAAAACGCAGAAAAGCCTTGTTTTCTAGGTGTTTTCGTTGTTTTCGTCGAAATGGCCTAGAAATGAAGCGAAAAGGTGGCGCTCCGCTCGACGACGATGGACGACGTCGCCCGCCGCTCGACGCCCTCGACCGCTCGACGCCCTCGACCGCTCGGCGCCCTCGACGCCCTCGACCGCTCGGCGCTCGGAGTCGCATGTACGACGAGAGACGTCGGATCTCTCGGCGACCTCGTCGCCCATCGCTCTACATGC